>JAABUX010002711.1_pt1 | contig 24626 bp, 23 predicted proteins | sample 5561851 | NCBI WGS metagenome assembly JAABUX01 (sample SAMN10711883, study PRJNA513361) | rock metagenome | isolation source: Antarctica rocks | place: Antarctica: Victoria Land, Richard Nunatak red sandstone | collected 2016-01-03 | reverse complement strand
TCACGAACGAGGCTGCCGCCGCGCCCGAGCCCGTCGCGGCGCAGTAGCTCGCAGGTGAGCACCAGACCCCCGGGAAGCACCCGCCGCAGCGTGCTTCCCGGGGGTCTGCGCGTCGTCACCGAGACGGTGCCGCACGTCCGCAGCGCGGCCTTCGGCATCTGGGTCGGGGTCGGCTCGCGGGACGAGAGCCCCGAGCTCGCCGGGACCTCGCACTTCCTGGAGCACCTGCTGTTCAAGGGGACCCGCCGCCGGGACGCCTTGGAGATCGCCGCGGTCATGGACGCCGTCGGCGGCGAGATGAACGCCTTCACCGCGCAGGAGTACACCTGCTACTACGCGCGGGTGCTTGACTCCGACCTGCCGCTGGCGGTCGACGTCGTGTCCGACCTCGTGGTGGAGGCGCTGTGCGCGCCGGCCGATGTCGAGAGCGAGCGGGGCGTGATCCTGGAGGAGATCGCCATGCACGACGACGATCCCGGTGACGTGGTCCATGACGTATTCGCCGAGGCGCTGTACGCCGACCACCCGCTCGGGCGGCCCGTCATCGGCAGCGTGGAGTCGGTCGGGCAGCTATCCGCCGAGGGGATCCGGGGCTACCACCGGCAGCGGTACGCCCCGGCCGCCATGGTGGTGTCCGCAGCCGGCAACCTCGACCACAAGGTCGTCGTGGAGCTGGTCCGGCAGGCCTTCGGTGAGCGCCTGGCCCGACCGGCCGGCCCGAGCCACCACAGGCAGCCGCCGGTGCCCCACGCCGGCACCCTGGTGGAGGAGCGCGCGACCGAGCAGGCCCACCTCGTGCTCGGTACGTCGGGTCTGGCCCGCGACGACGACCGGCGCTACGCCCTGCAGGTCCTGAGCGGCGCCCTGGGTGGCGGCATGTCGAGCCGGCTGTTCCAGGAGGTCCGGGAGAAGCGCGGTTTGGCCTACTCGGTCTACTCCTACAGCTCCCACCATGCCGACAGCGGGATGTTCGGCGTGTACGCCGGATGTGCGCCCGGCAAGGTCGACGAGGTGCTTGCGCTGTGCCGCGAGGGTCTGGACCAGGTGGCGATGCGCGGCATCACCGACGACGAGCTGACCCGGTCCAAGGGCCAGCTGCGCGGCTCGCTGGTGCTGGGGCTGGAGGACACCGGCTCGCAGATGAGCCGGATCGGCAAGGCCGAGCTGGTGCACGGCGAGGTGCTGCCGGTCGAGGAGCTGCTCGCCCGCATCGAGGCGGTCACGGTCGAGGACGTACGCGCTGTCGGTGCCGACGTCCTGACCCGTCCGCTCTCTTTGGGCGCTATCGGGCCCTTCGGTGACCGTGACTTCGCCGAGGTCACCGCATGACCCGCGTTGCAGTGCTCGGTGCCCGCGGCCGGATGGGCGCCGAGGTCGTGCGCGCCGTCGAGGCCGCCGAGGACCTCGACCTGGTCGCGGCGTACGACGTCGGCGAGGCGGTGGACCTGACGCAGGCCGAGGTCGCCGTCGACTTCACCCACCCCGACGCGGTCATGGGCAACCTGCGGACCTGTGTCGAGGCGGGTGTGCACGCCGTGGTCGGCACCACCGGCTTCGACGCGGGCCGCCTGGACGAGCTGCGGGCGCTGCTCGCGGGCACGCGGGTCAACGTCCTGGTCGCCCCGAATTTTGGCATCGCGGCCGTGCTCATGATGCAGTTCGCCGCCCAGGCCGCCCGCTTCTTCGACAGCGTGGAGATCGTCGAGCTGCACCATGCGGGCAAGGCTGATGCGCCGAGCGGCACCGCCCGGCGTACGGCGGAGCTCGTCGCCGAGGCCCGTCGCGGGATGCCGCCGATGCCGGACGCCACAACGACGGCCCTGGACGGAGCGCGGGGGGCCGATGTCGACGGGGTCCGCGTCCACTCCGTACGGCTCGCCGGGCTCATTGCCCACCAGGAGGTGCTGCTCGGCGGCGCGGGGGAGTCGCTGACGATGCGGCATGACTCCTACGACCGCGCGTCGTTCATGCCTGGCGTGCTGCTCGGCGTGCGGCGCGTGGGCTCCCGACCGGGGCTCACCGTCGGGCTGGAAGCCCTGCTCGACCTGTGAGGGCACGAAGCACCGCTGTTCTGCTCTGCGCCGCTGTCGGCCTGCTCGGGGCGTACATGCTCGTGCGGGCCGTCGATCTCGCGAGCACTGGCAAGCCCACCGGGGTCGCGCTGGCGTTGGGCGTCATCCTGCTGGTCGCGGTCGGCGCACTGCTGGTCGCGGGCGAGGTGCGCTTCGGACTGGGCAGCGAGCGGCTCGGTCGCCGCCTGAGCGCGGAAGGCGGTCTCGCCGACACGTCGGCGCTCGAGCGGACCCCCAGCGGACGGGTCAGCCGAGACGCCGCCGACGCGCTGTTCACCGAGCGCAAGGCCGAGGTCGAGGCCGCACCGGAGGACTGGCGCGCCTGGTTCCGGCTCGCGACGGCGTACGGCGATGCGCGCGACACCCCGCGTGGCCGGCGCGCGATGCGTACCGCGATCCGCCTGGAGCGGGCTTGCGCTGGGCCCTGAGGCTTCGGCCCGTCCGCTCAGCCCTGAGGCTTCGGCCCGCGGGAGTCCGACGTGCCCACAGCCCGCGGATGCGCGACTCGCCCTCTCCTGCGGGGACGTGTCTGCTGCGATGTCGCCCGAGCCGTTCGCCGCACGCTCGGCACGTGGGCCCCCGGCGGCACGGGAAAGACAGGTACCCCGAGGCCGGGCGCAGCACCCGCCTGGCCGACGCCATCCGCGCCGCGAGCCGCCGGTACCTCGCCCACCACTGGTAGGAAGTCTGCTCGACCCGAGCCGATCGGCGCGAGGCTCAGCCCTGACGCTCGGTCCGCGGTGGTCCGACGTGCTGGGCCAGCCAGGCGTTCAGTGGGCCCAGCTCGCGCCAGGCCGCAGCGATCCGCGGCAAGGCGGCCGGGGTGTGCAGCCACGGCGCGGGCTCGTGCTGCTGCGCGGCGAACAGGGTCTTCAGCGTCAGCAGGTCGACCCGCGGGTGGTCCGGCTCGTACTCCTTGGGTAGGCGCTTGAGCCGGTCACCGTGGATCAGGAAGCCGGCGACCCCGAGCCCCTTCAGGACCTTGGTCAGCAACCGCCCGGGTCTGTCCTCGGCAATCGCGGCCCGCAGCCGGCGCGCCTGGTCCGTTGTCAACCCGTGCGCGCCGCCAGCGATCATGAGCCCGTCTGCGGACACCTGCAGGTAGAGCCCGCCCTGCACGTCGTCACCGATTGCCGCAGCCGCCGCCGTCTTGTACGGCGTCTTGTCCTTGCTGAAGCGCACGTCCCGGTACGGGCGGAACAGCTTCGCCGGTCCGAACTCCGGCTCGAGCTCGGCCAGCAGCGCCTCGATCGGGGCCTTCACGCACCCGTCGTACGCCGGGCGGTGGTCGGTCCAGTAGGCCTTGGTGTTGTCGGCACTCAGGCCCTCGTAGAAGGCCAGGAGCTCCTCGGGGAAGCCGTCGAAGCTCATGCGGACACATCCACGTGGAGCCGGAGCTGACGCTGCACGCGTGGACCGGTATCCAGGCCGCGGACCCGGCCGTCGGGCTCCCACCCGGCCCCGGCCAGGAACGCGAGGGTCGGCGCGTCCCGTTCGAAGGCCCAGGTCACGGTCGTCGTCGTGCCGTCCTGCTGCCAGCCGTCCACGGCGGCCGACAGCAGCCGGCTGGCGTGGCCGCGGCGGCCCCAGCGCGGCTCGACCAGCAGGGCGGTGAGCTCGGCGCTGGTGGCCGGGTCCAGGTCGTCGTCCTCGGCCGGCACGACGGCGGCAAAGCCCGTCAGGTCGTCGCGCTCCAGGGCGACGAGCACCCGGTGACGGGGGCTCGGCGGCGCCTCGACGGCATGGAGCCAGACGGCGGCGAGCTGGACCTCGGGCATCGACAGGACCTCGGTCGGGAGCAGGTCGGCGTACGCGGTGCCCCAGGTCGAGCGCTGCACACGGGCGATGCGTTCGGCGTCGGCCGGCCGGGCGGGTCGCACGCTGACATCGGCCATGCGGCCCACCTTAGGCAGCATCGGCGCTACGGTCGCGCCGTGGCGAGGACGGGACCGACGACCCGGTGCGCGGTGCTGCTGCGGGGTGTCAACGTCGGCAGGGGCAACCGCATCGCCATGCGCGACCTCGTCTTGCTCCTCGAGGGTCTCGGGTGCGGGGGCGTCGCGACGCACGGCGGCAGCGGGAACGCGGTGGTCGACGCCGACCCGGCCGGGCTGCCGGAGCGCGTGGAGCAGGCGCTGCAGCAGTTCGGCCTGCCGGTGCGGGTCCTGGTCCGGACGGCTGACGAGTTGGCCGCGGTCCTGGCCGCCAACCCGTTCCCGGAGCTGGTCGAGCGGCCCAAGCAGCTGCACGTCGCCTTCCTGGACACCCAGCCCGCGGCCGAGGTCGTCGACCAGGTTGGGCGGCGGCACGGCGACGACGAGCTGGTCGTCGGTGACCGCGCGGTCTATCTCGCCTTCGCGGCCTCCTCGCACGACTCGCCGCTCCAGCCGGCGCTCGCCCGGCTCGGCGTGGTCCTCACGGCCCGCAACTGGTCGGCGGTGACGAAGGTGCTGGCCCTGGCGCAGCGGTGACGGCACCTGCTCCGGAGCTGTGGTGAGCGAACGACTCACCCTTGCAGTTGCCCGCCGGATTGCCTTGGCTGCACAGGGTTTCACCGACCGGGCTCCGACGGGCCTCCCTGACCGGCGGCACCTGCGCCGCGTGCTCGGCCGCACGCAGCTGCTGCAGATGGACTCGGTCAACGTCTTCGAGCGCGCGCACTACCTGCCGCTGTTCTCCCGCCTGGGCCCGTACGATAAGGCCCTGGTCGACCGGGCGGCCTACCGCGACCGGGAGCTGTTCGAGTACTGGGGTCACGAGGCCTCGCTGCTTCCGGTGGCAGTGCACCCGTTGCTGCGCTGGCGGATGGCCAGGGCCGAGGCGCTCGAGGAGGGCTGGGGAGGGCCTCTGCGGATCATGCGCGAGCGGCCGGAGTTCGTGGCCGAGGTGCTGCGCCGCGTCGAGCAGGAGGGGCCGGTCACGGCCGGAGCGCTGCACGGCGGCGCGACCAGCGGCAGCCCGTGGTGGGGATGGAACGACACGAAGGTGGCCCTGGAGCTGCTGTTCTGGTCCGGGCGCGTGGCGACCGCCACCCGCCGCTCCTTCGAGCGCGTGTACGACGTCACGGAGCGGGTCCTGCCCGCCGAGGTGCTCGCTGTGCCCACCCCGTCGCGCGAGGACGCCCAGCGGGAGCTGGTCCGGCTTGCGGCCCGCGCGCACGGGGTGGCGACCGAGCGCGACCTGCGCGACTACTTCCGGCTTCGGGTCGAGGAGGCCCGCGCCGCCGTGGTCGACCTCGTGGAGGCGGGGGAGCTGCTGCCCGTCGCGGTCGAGGGGTGGGGGCAGCCGGCGTACCTGTGGGTCGGCACGGCGGTCCCGCGGCGGGTTCCGGCCAGCGCGCTGCTGTCGCCGTTCGACCCGCTGGTGTGGGAGCGCAGCAGGGCGAGCCGGCTGTTCGGCTTCGACTACCGGATCGAGATCTACACCCCGGCCGCCAAGCGGGTGCACGGGTACTACGTCCTGCCGTTCCTGCACGACGAGCGGCTGCAGGCCCGGGTCGACCTGAAGGCCGACCGCAAGGCCGGGGTGCTGCGGGTGCTCGCCGCCTGGCTGGAGCCGGGCTCGGACCCGGACCACATCGGGCCGGCCCTGGCGGTCCAGCTGCGCCGGGCGGCGGACTGGCAGGGGCTGGGCGCGGTCGTCGTCGAGCCGCGCGGGGACCTGGCCGCCCACCTGGTGTGACCAGGCCGGCGAGAACACGTGAACGCTGTAGCGCCCACTACGCTGAGGCCCGGCCCAGCGTCCGGGTCGCACCCCGTCGTACGGAGATCTGCTCGTGCCCACGCTCGCGCCGCTCGGCGTCCAGGTCATCGGCTACACGCACTTCGAGCCGCCGGCGGGCGTGCCCTGGCAGACCGACGTCGAGGGTGGCGAGGCGCTGGCGGAGTTCGCCGGCCGGGCCTGCTACCAGAGCTGGAGCAAGCCCAACCCGTCGACCGCGACGAACGAGGGCTACCTGCGGCACATCCTCGAGGTCGGGCACCTGTCGGTCCTGGAGCACGGTTCGGTCACCTTCTACCTGACCGGTGTCTCGCGCTCCCTGACCCACGAGCTCATCCGCCACCGGCACTTCTCCTACAGCCAGCTCTCCCAGCGCTACGTCCCCGAGCGGGACGCGGCGATGGTCGAGCCGGGCGTCATCGCCGAGGACCCCGAGCTGCACGCGATGTTCCTCGAGGCGAGCGAGCAGGCGCTGGCCAGTTACACCTCGCTGCTGGAGGGCCTGGAGAAGAAGTTCGCCGACATCGACAACGCTACCGCGCGGCGCAAGCAGGCCCGTCAGGCCGCCCGGTCGGTGCTGCCCAACGCCACCGAGACGCGCATCGTGGTGACGGGCAACTACCGCGCCATGCGGCACTTCGTGGCCATGCGCGCCAGTGAGCACGCCGATGTCGAGATCCGGGAGCTGGCGATCGCCATGCTGCGCGAGCTCAAGCGGGTGGCGCCCAACGCGTTCGCCGACTTCGTGATCAGCTCGCTCAGCGACGGCACGGAGGTCGCCTCCAGCCCGCTGGTCGGCGAAGGCTGAGGGTCCGGCGCTGCCTGGCCTGAGCTTTCGACGCGGCTCCGCCGGGTAGCCTCAGCGGCATGGACGAACCCCCGTTCGGCCGGGTCCTGACCGCCATGGTCACCCCGATGCGCCCCGACGGCTCGCTCGACCTCGAGCGCGCCGCGGGCCTCGCCACCCGCCTGGTGGACGCCGGCAACGACGGCCTGGTCATCAGCGGTACGACAGGCGAGGCCCCCACCACGAGCGATGCAGAGCAGGCGGCCCTGCTCAGGGCGGTCGTGGATGCAGTCGGCGACCGCGCGCACGTTCTCGCTGGGGTCGGGACCAACGACACGGCGCACTCGATCGAGCTGTCCCGCGACGCCGAGAAGGCCGGCGCCGCTGGGCTGCTCGCGGTCACGCCTTACTACTCCAAGCCGCCGCAGGCCGGCATCCTGGCCCACACCCGCGCCGTCGCCTCCGCGACCGGCCTGCCTGTGATGCTCTACGACATTCCCGGCCGTACCGGCGCCGCGCTGAGCACCGAGACGATCCTCGCCCTGGCCGAGCACCCGCAGGTGGTGGCGCTCAAGGACGCCAAGGACGACCTGGCCGCTACGTCCGCGGTGCTCGCCGCCTGCGACCTAGCGGTCTACTCCGGCACCGACGTGCTCAATCTGCCACTGCTCGCCCTAGGAGCGGTCGGCGTCGTCAGCGTCGTCAGCCACATCGTCACTGCCCAGGTGGTCGAGCTCGTGACCGCCCTGGCCGCCGGGGACCTCGGCCGCGCCCGTGACGTCAACCGCCGGTTGCAGCCCGTGTACGACGGGTTGTTCCGCACCCAGGGGGTCATCCTCACCAAGGCTGCCCTGGCCCTGGTCGGCTTCCCGGTCGGACCCGTCCGACTCCCGCTCGTCGACGCCACGAAGGAGCAGATCTCGGTGCTGCAGACAGATCTCACCGACTGCGGGCTGGCGCTCGCGTGAGCCACCCGCACCCCGGCATGACCGCCCCCCCGCCCCTGCCGCCGGGCGGCCTGCGGGTCGTGGCGCTCGGCGGCCTCGGGGAGATCGGCCGCAACATGACCGTCTTCGAGCACGCCGGCAAGACGCTGATCGTCGACTGCGGGGTGCTGTTCCCCGAGACCGAGCAACCGGGCGTCGACCTGATCCTGCCGGACTTCTCCTACCTCCGGGACCGGCTCGACGACGTCCTTGCGGTCGTGCTGACCCACGGGCACGAGGACCACGTCGGCGCGGTGCCCTATCTGCTGCGCGAGCGCGGCGACATCCCCATCTACGGCAGCCGTTTCACCTTGGCGCTGCTGGAGGCCAAGCTGCGCGAGCACCGCCTCGTACCGGTCACGACGCAGGTCGTCGAGGGTGACTCGGTCGACGTCGGGCCCTTCGGCCTGGAGTTCTTCGCCGTCAACCACTCCATCCCGGACGCCCTGGCAGTGGCCATCCGCACGGCCGCCGGCCTTGTGCTGCATACCGGCGACTTCAAGATGGACCAGTTGCCGCTGGACGGCCGCCTCACCGACCTCGGCGGGTTCGCCCGGCTCGGCACCGAGGGCATCGACCTGCTGCTGTCGGACTCCACCAACGCCGAGGTGCCGGGCTTCGTCATCCCCGAGCGCGAGATCGGCCCGGTCATCGACGAGGTCATTCGCACGGCGACCAAGCGCGTGATCGTCGCCTGCTTCGCCTCGCACGTGCACCGCGTCCAGCAGGTGCTCGACGCCGCCGACCGGCACGGACGGCACGTGGTGTTCGTCGGCCGCTCGATGGTCCGCAACATGGGCGTGGCCCGCGACCTCGGCCTGCTCGTCGTACCGCCCGGACTGGTCGTGGACATGAAGGACGTCGCCCACCTGCCCGACGAGCGGGTAGTGCTGGTGTCCACCGGCTCACAGGGCGAGCCGCTGTCGGCGCTGTCGCGGATGGCCAACCGCTCGCACCACCAGATCCGGATCGAGAGCCAGGACACCGTCGTCCTGGCGTCCTCGCTCATCCCCGGCAACGAGAACGCCGTCTACCGCGTCATCAACGGGCTGTCCCGCTGGGGTGCGCGGGTCGTGCACAAGGGCGTCGCCAAGGTGCACGTGTCCGGTCACGCGCCGGCCGGCGAGCTGCTGTACCTGCTGAACGCGACCAAGCCCTCCAACGTCATGCCGGTGCACGGCGAGTGGCGGCACCTGCGCGCGCACGCCGCGCTGGCCGTCGCGACCGGCGTACCGATCGACCGGGTGGTGCTGGCCGAGGACGGCGTGGTCGTGGACCTGGTGGACGGCAAGGCTGCGATCGTCGGCGCCGTCCCGTGCGGCTACGTGTACGTCGACGGGCTCGAGGTCGGCGACGTCGGCGAGCCGACCCTCAAGGACCGCCGGATCCTCGGTGAGGAGGGCTTCATCTCGGTGACGCTCGCCGTGGACACCGTGACCGGCAAGGTCGTCGGCTCGCCGCAGATCGCCGCCCGGGGGTTCAGCGACGACCCCGCGGCCTTCGACGGCGTCCTGCCCCTGCTGGAGGACGAGCTGGACCGGGCCGCTGCCGAGGGCACGAGCGACCCGCATCAGCTCGGACAGCAGGTACGCCGGGCGCTGGGCCGCTGGGTCAACGACACCTACCGGCGGCGCCCGATGATCATCCCGGTCGTCCTCGAGGTCTGACGGCCGCCGGGTGGGCAGGCGCGCTGCCCGCAAACCAGGCGGGGTCACCGGACGGGACGTGGCGGCTGTCAGGCGAGGTAGAGGTCCACGTCGGTGGCTTTGACGCTGACCCAGACGGGGTCGCCGGGCGCCAGCCGCAGGTCGGCGACGGCCTGGGTGGTCACGTCGGCGAGCAGCGTGGGGCGGCCGGCGATGGTGAGCCGTACCCGGTCGCCCAGCGCCTCGAGGGACGTCACGCAACCGGGCCAGACGTTGCGGGCGCTGGACGGCCCCGGCTCGCTGGTGTGCAGGAGCACGGCGCTGGGACGTACGACGGCCAGCGCCGGGCCGGACAGGGCGGCGTGGCCGGTGGCCAGTCGGCCACCGCCGTCGATGTCCAGGACACCGGCGGTGGCGGTGCCGCGCAGCAGGTTAAGTCCGACCAGTCGTGCGACGTAGGGGGAGGCGGGCCGCCGAGCGACCTCCCCGGGGCGGCCGTCCTGTACGACGCGGCCCTGCTCGAGGATGACGAGCCGGTCGGCGAGCGCGATCGCCTCCAGCGGGTCGTGGGTGACCAGCAGGGTCGGTCCGGTGAAGGTGGCGAGCTGGGCGCGGAGCTGCGCCTGGACCTCGGTCCGGGTGCTGACGTCCAGTGCGGCCAGCGGTTCGTCGAGCAGCAGCAGCCGTGGGTGTGGGCACAGTGCCCGCGCGAGCGCGACACGCTGGGCCTGGCCACCGGACAACTCATCGGGACGCCGGGTCTCCAGGCCGGTGAGGCCGAGGCGGCCGAGCCAGTCGTCGGCCTGCGCGCGGGCCGCGGCCCTGGGGGTGCCGGTACTGCGCAGTCCGAAGGCGATGTTCTCCCGGGCGGACAGGTGTGGGAACAGCCGGTAGTCCTGGAAGACCACACCGACCCGCCGCTGCTGCGGCGCCAGCCGCCGGGCGCTGTCGGTGTCTTCCAGCACCTGGCCGTCGAGCTGGACGTGCCCGTCGTCCAGCGCGGTGAGGCCCGCCAGCGCCCGCAGCAGGGTGCTCTTACCGGCGCCGTTCGGCCCCAGCACGGCGACGACCTCGCCGGGGCCGGCCTGCAGGGCGACGTCGAGCGTGAACGGTCCCCGCCGGACCGTCAGTCGGGCCTGCAGGCTCACCTCTCCGGGCCTGGCTGTTCGTCTGTGGTGGCGGCGGTCACGTGGCCGTGCCGGGCCGCAGCCAGCGTTCCCGCAGGGCGAGCAGGATGGTGATGCTGACCGCGAGCAGGACCAACGCGAGCGCGACGGCAGCCTCCGGGTTGTCCTCCAGCGCGATGTACACGGCGAGAGGCATGGTCTGGGTGGTCCCCGGCAGGTTCCCGGCGAAGGTGATGGTCGCCCCGAACTCCCCGAGGGCGCGGGCGAAGCACAGCACCGCCCCGGCAGCCACCGACGGGCCCGCCATCGGCAGGGTGATGCGGCGAAACGTCGTCCAGCTGCTTGCGCCGAGCGTCGCGGCCGCTTGCTCGTAGCGCTGGTCCGAGCCGGCCAGCGCCCCCTCGACGGTGACGACCAGGAACGGCATCGCCACGAACGCCTCCGCCAGCACGACCCCGGCGGTGGTGAACGGCAACGAGATCCCGACCGAGCTCAACGCCGGTCCGAGCACCCCGCGGCGCCCGAAGGCGTACAGCAGGCCGACCCCGCCGACGACGGGGGGCAGCACCAGCGGCAGGGTCACCAGCGCCCGCACCAGGCGGCGGCCGGGGAAGCGGAGCCGGGCGAGGACCCAGGCCAGCGGGATACCGAACAGCAACGAGACCGCGGTGGCTGCCGCCGCCGACACCAGCGACAGCTGCAGGGCCTGCCGCACCGACGGGTCGGCGAGCAGCTGCGGCAGTCCCCGCCACGGCGCCCGTACCAACAGGCCGGTCAGCGGCAGCAGCAGGAACAGCAGAGCCACAGCCGCTGGGCCGCCCAGCACGACCGGGAGGCCGGCCCGCCCCCCGGACCGGCGGGGTCCGGCCACCTCGTCGGCGCCGGCCGGGGTGGTCGTGCCGGCGCTCACGGCGACCGGAAACCCGCTTTGCCGAGCGCGTCCTGCCCGGAGGGGGACAGCACACGATCCTCGAAGGCGGTGGCCAGCGCGGCGTTCTTGCTGTTCTTGACCGCCGCGATCGGGTAGGCGGTACTGGCGTTGTCCGCCTTCGGGATCTCGATCCCCTTGACCTTCGCTCCGGCGGCCCGCACGTCGGTCACGTACACCACCGCCGCGTCGACCTCCCCGCTCGTCACGTACGCCAGGGTGCTCTTCACGTCCAGGCCCTGCGTGGCCGGCGTGACCATCACCTTGGCCTTGGCGAGCACCTGCTGCGCCAACGCCCCGCACGGCACCTGCACCTGGCACAACGCGACCTTCACGCCCGACTTGCCCAGGTCCGCCAGCGAGGTGACCTTGCCGGCGCTGCCCGGCGCGACTGCGATCTCAGCGACGTTGCGGGCGAACGTCTTCGCGCCGACCGCGTCGCCCTTGTCCGTCACCTGCTTCATGTTCTTCTTGCTCGCAGAGGCGAACACATCCGCGGGGGCCCCGGCCAGGATCTGCTGCGCCAGCGCCGAACTCGCGCCGAAGCTGAACTTCACCGTCGTCCCCGGGTGACTGGCCTGGAACTGCTTGCCCAGCCCGGTGAAGGTCTTGGTCAACGACGCCGCCGCGAAGACCGTGATCGACCCGGACAACGCTGCGGTCGCCCCGGACGACGCGGACGCAGCACCGGAGGGGGTAGCCGCCGAGCCGGGCGTCGCGGCTTTCGTCGTCGAGGACGACGACCCGCAGGCCGCAGCCATTGCCGCAACCACCAGCAGGGCACCGGTACGAACAGGGACGGGACTCGACACAGCAGCTCCAGGAGGGAAGGGGTCGCCAGCTCAGCGTTGGCGGGGCACTTCGACGACGACGTTGGTGGACTTCACACTGGCGACCGCCAGCACGCCGGGCTGGAGGCCGAGCTCGTCGGCGGCCTCTGTGCTCATCAAGGACACGACCCGGAACGGACCGGCCTGGATCTCGACCTGCGCCATCACGGTGTCCTTGGTGACCTTGGTGACCACGCCCGTGAAGCGGTTGCGGGCGGACTCCCCGACGATCGGTCCGGCGTCCAGCAGGACCGGTCGGGTGGAGTTCTCGCACGCGAAGCGCGCCAGCTCCACGCCGTCGATGACCCGTCGTCCGTCGGTGTCGGTGGTCGCTGCTATCCGGCCGGCATCAGCCCACCTGCGGACGGTGTCATCGCTCACCCCGAGCAGCCGAGCCGCATCGGCCATTCGCAGCGCGCTCACGGCCGAACCGTACATGGCCCCCGCATCTGCGGATAGCCGATCGAGAGCGGAACCGCACCCGCGTACTCATCCTCCGTGGAGGAAGCCCGCCACACCGGGAGCGCCAGCGGCCTGGAGGGGCGGACCCCGGTGCAGCGACTCAAGGTGCGCGTGCCAATGGCCGATCCCACGACATCGGGGGAGCCAGTACGGACCGATGTCAGCCAGAGGAGTCGCGCGTGCCCATCGAGGCTGGTGTGGTGCGTGCCGGCCGCGACCCCGACTCGCTGGTCGGCCGCGCGAGAGCAGTCGGGCTGATTGCGGCCGGGTTGGCGGGCTGCTGGCTGTTGAGCGTCGCACTGGGCGGCGCCGCACACGTCGCCCCGCACTGGTTCTACCTGCCGATCATGTGGGCCGGGATGCGGTTCGGCCGCCGCGGAGCCGCGCTGACGGCCTCGGCCGCCCTGGTGATCGCCGGTCCGCTGCTGCCGGCCGACGTCGGCACCTGGGCGCCGCAAGAGGTCAGTGACTGGGTCAGTCGCGGCGTGTTCTTCCTCGGGATCGGGTTGGTCGTCGCTCAGCTGTTCGTGCGGTTGCGCCAAGCGGGGGAGACCGACGTGCACACCGCGGAGCTACGGGCCAGGTTGTTCGCCCAGGCCCGCTTCCAGGTTCTGGTGGAGACCTCCAGCGACGTGATCACGGTGCTGGACGACGACGGCTCGGTGGTGTCGCGGGACGGACCGGTGCTCGCCGTGTTCGGACACGCGGCCGCGTCCCTGGCCGGCGGCCGCCTCGACGAGCTGCTCCACCCCGACGACCGGGCCCACCTGCAACAGACGATCACCACGCTGCGGGCCGGTAGGGGCGGCAGCCACACCCTGCTGGTCCGAGTCGGTGACGGCGCGGGCGGGTGGCGGCACCTGGAGAGCACGATCCGTGACCTGCGGGCCGAGCCGGCTGTGGGCGGGCTCGTCCTGACCAGCCGGGACATCACCGAGCGCACGGTCCTGGAACGGGCGTTGCAGCACCAGGCACAGCACGATGCGCTGACCGGGCTGCCGAACCGGCTGCTGCTGGCGGACCGCTTCGCCCAGGCGCTCGCCCCCGCGGCCCAGGTGGACTCCCCCACCGGGCTGCTGCTGATCGACCTGGACCGGTTCAAGGACATCAACGACAGCCTGGGCCACCACGTGGGTGACGCCGTGCTGATCCAGGTCGCTGGGCGGCTCACCGCGGCGCTGCGCGACACCGATACCGTCGCCCGGCTCGGCGGTGACGAGTTCGCTGTCCTGCTGCCTCAGGTCGACGGGATGCCGGGCGCACTGGTGGCGGCCGAGAAGATCCGGACTGCCCTGGAGCCGCCGTTCAACGTCGGCGGCATCGAGCTGAGCGTGGAGGCCAGCATCGGCGCCGTGACCTCCGACCGGCACGGCACCGACGGCGTCGAGCTCCTGCAACGCGCCGACATCGCGATGTACGCCGCCAAACGCAAAGGCGGTCGCGCCGTCGCTTTCAGCCCGGCCGACCAGACCAGCAGCGCCGCCCCGCTGTCGCTGCTCGGCGAACTGCGCGCCGCCCTGAATGACGGTGAGCTCGTCCTGCACTACCAGCCCAAGATCGGCCTCGTCGACGGCGAGCTGTGCGGCGTCGAGGCGCTCGTGCGCTGGCAGCACCCCCGGCTCGGGCTGCTGCCCCCGGCTGAGTTCCTGCCAGCCGCAGAGCACACCGGGTTGATCAACCCGCTCACCCGGTACGTCCTGGACATGGCACTGGCCCAGGGGCGGCGGTGGATCGACGAAGGCCGGCCCCTGTGCATCGCGGTGAACCTCTCCGCCCGGAACCTGCTTCAGGACGACCTCGCGGACCAGGTCGCCGAGGTGCTCACGCGGCACGGCGTACCAGCCGCACTGCTGCAGCTCGAGCTCACCGAAAGTGCGATCATGGTCGAACCCGATCGGGCCCGGGAACGCCTCGGCCAACTCGCCGCGCTCGGTGTGCAGATCTCCCTCGACGACTTCGGGGCCGGCTACACCAGCCTCGGCCAGCTCAAGGACCTGCCCGTCAGCCAGCTCAAGGTCGACCGATCGTTCATCGCCACCATGGCCCAGGACCCGAGCAGCGCCTTGATCGTGCAGAGCATCATCGACCTGGGCCACCACCTCGGCCTGACGACCATCGCCGAAGGTGTCGAGACGGCCGCTGACCTCGAAGCCCTGCGCCGGTACGGCTGCGACGCCGCCCAGGACTACTACCTGTCCCGACCCGTTCCGGCCGCAGCCCTGGACCGGTGGCGCTCCACGCAGCCGCCCTCACAGCGCGGCGAGCCCAGGCCGGCGGGAAGGAGCGTCGTCGCCCACTGAGCAGCAGCAGCAGCAGCAGCATCAGCGGCCTGCGCCCGGCCCGCTGGACGTTCATTGAAGTGGGCGGCTTCCCCATCATGGGCGTCCGAGGGAGACTGGGCGGGTGCCTGAGCTCTCCTACTCCGATTCGATCTTCGTCGCCCGGCCGCCGGCGGATCTGTACGACATGATCGCCGACGTGTCCCGCATGGGGGAGTGGAGCCCGATCTGCCGGGCGTGCTGGTGGGATGACGGGGACGGCCCGCGGATCGGCGGCCGGTTCACCGGCCGCAACGAGACGGCGGACCGGACGTGGGAGACGCGTTCTGAGGTCATCGCGGCCGAGCCGGGGCGCGAGTTCGCCTTCGTCGTCGGTGAGTCCCTGGTGCGCTGGGGCTACACGTTCTCGCCGGCCGAGGGCGGAACCCAGCTCACCGAGTCGTGGGAGTTCCTTCCCGCTGGCATCGCCCTGTTCAAGCAGCGGTACGGCGACGACGCCGACGCGCAGATCGCCGACCGTACGCAGGCTGCCCACGGCAGCATCCCGGTGACCCTGGCAGCCATCAGGAGGGCAGCCGAAAGGGCCTGAGCTGTTGAGCTCGCGCGGTCGCAGGTCGACGTAGCCCGGGCCTTGCGGGCGTTGCCGTTGGTCGCCGAGCAGGTCGCGGACGGCGGCCTGCCCCTGCGGTGGGCCAAGCTCATCGATACCCGGTGGGCAGGGTCCGGCGGTTCCTGGACCGCCCCGACGGGCTGCTAGACGGGCAGCCGCAGGAACCTCATTGCCACCGCCTGGATCCATGACCCGCCGTGTACATCGCATGAGAAGGCCTCACCGTTGGTTCGTGGGCGCTCGCTGCGCTGCACGAGCGACGATCCGTGAGCGCTACGCGCGAACAGGGCGTGAGCGGCCACGTGCAGCGCCGCTGGCGGCGTGTCGAGGCTGGGACTGGTGTGACAGGTGGTACCGCCCCGGTAGCGTCGGGGCATGGCAACGCGCGCGTCGACGACGTCCCGTCCCCGGTCGGGGTCGGCCCGTCTACCGGCGCAGCCCCCGGGTGCCGGAGCAAGGTCGGGTGCCAAGCGTCCCGCCGCGGGCGGCGGCAAGGGCGCCGGGGTGACCCGAGGCAAGAGCGCGACGCGAGGTAACGGCGCGGCCAGAGGTAACGGCGCGGAGTCGTCGGCCCGGCGCCCCGCCGGACGCCGACCCGCCGGACGCCGACCCGCCGCACGACGCCCTCCCGGCGTTCCCACGCTCGTGGGCCATGCGATCGGCAGCGCCCTGGGTCTGCTCGGCCGGGCAGCGGCCGGCCTGGTTGCGCTGCTCGCCAAGGGCGTCGGGGGTCTGACGCGGGCGGTCACGGGAGAGGCCCGGGAGCTCGACCCCGCCCACCGGCGTGACGGGGTGGGGCTGCTGCTGCTTGCCGCTGCCCTTATCGCCGCCAGCGGTGCGTGGTGGCACGCCGGGGCGGCCGGCGATGCTCTCGCCGCGGGACTCGCCGCGCTGCTCGGGCGGGGTGCGCTTCTGCTCCCCCCGCTGCTCGTCCTGGGAGCTTGGCGGGTGCTGCGCCACCCGGTCAGCACGGGTGGTCGGGGCCGCGTGCTCGTGGGGTGGTCGAGTCTGGCCCTCGGCGGTCTGGGCGTGGTGCACGTGGTGCGCGGTGGCTGGCCGCGTGCCGACAAAGGGGGACTGGTCGGCTTCGCTCTCGGCGAGCCGCTGCGCCAGGCCCTCACGGCGTACGTCGCGGTGCCGGTGCTGCTGCTGCTGGCGATGTTCGGCCTGTTGGTCGTGACCGCCACGCCCGTGCACCAGCTGCCGGCCCGGCTCGCCCTGCTCCGCGACACCCTGCTGCTCAGGAAGCCGGCGGCGGCCGAGGAGCCCGGTGGGCCACCGGAGCCGGCCTCGCTGCAGCGCAACCGGCCGAGGCGCCGCGTGGGGACCATGACGCAGAGCGCGCCCGAGGACATCTCGCCCGTGGTGCGCGACGAGCCCCCGCCGCCGGTCGGGCCGCCGGTGCACACCCCTGCCCCCGCCAAGGCCGAGCAGCTGGTGCTCAAGGGTGGCTACGCCCTGCCGCCGCCGGACCTGCTCGGTGCCGGGACGCCGCCGAAGAAGCGCAGCGCTGTCAACGACGAGGTCATCGCGGCGCTGTCCCAGGTGCTCGAGGACTTCCAGGTCGACGCGCGCGTCACCGGCTTCAGCCGGGGACCGACCGTGACGCGGTACGAGGTCGAGCTCGGCCCCGCAGTCAAGGTCGAGCGCATCATCCAGCTGCAGCGCAACATCGCGTACGCGGTCAAGAGCCAGGACGTACGCATCATCAGCCCGATCCCCGGCAAGTCCGCCGTCGGGATCGAGATCCCGAACACCGACCGCGAGAACGTCAGCCTGGGCGACATCCTGCGCAGCACCGTCGCGACGAATGACCACCACCCGATGCTCGTCGCGCTCGGCAAGGACATCGAAGGCGGCTTCGTCTGCGCCAACATCGCCAAGACGCCGCACATCCTCATCGCGGGGGCGACCGGAGCGGGCAAGTCGGTCTGCATCAACTCGCTGCTCGTCAGCATCCTCACCCGGGCCACGCCGGATGAGGTGCGAATGATCCTGGTGGACCCCAAGCGCGTCGAGCTCACCGCGTACGAGGGGGTACCGCACCTGATCACCCCGATCATCACCAACCCCAAGAAGGCCGCCGAGGCCCTGCAGTGGGTTGTGCGCGAGATGGACATGCGCTACGACGATCTGGCGGCCAGCGGCTTCCGGCACGTGGACGACTTCAACGCAGCCGTACGGGACGGAAAGCTCAGCGCCCCGCCGAACAGCGAGCGCGTGTACCGGCCGTACCCGTACCTGATGGTGATCATTGACGAGCTCGCGGACCTGATGATGGTGGCTCCCCGCGATGTCGAGGACTCCATCGTGCGGATCACCCAGCTGGCGCGGGCGGCCGGCATCCACCTGGTCATCGCCACGCAGCGTCCGTCGGTGGACGTCGTCACCGGCCTGATCAAGGCCAACGTGCCGAGCCGGCTGGCGTTCGCCACGTCCAGCGGCACCGACAGCAAGGTCATCCTGGACCAGCCCGGCGCCGAGAAGCTCATCGGGAAGGGCGACTCGCTGTTCCTGCCGATGGGGGCGAGCAAGCCCCTCCGCATCCAGGGTGCGCTGGTCACCGACGCCGAGGTGGCCGCGGTGGTGGCGCACTGTAAGCAGCAGCGCCAGCCGGCGTTCCGCGAGGACATCGCCGTGGTCGCGCCGGCCAAGAACGAGGTCGACGAGGAGATCGGCGATGACCTAGACGTGCTCTGCCAGGCCGTCGAGCTCGTCGTCAGTACGCAGTTCGGCAGCACGAGCATGCTGCAGCGCAAGCTGCGCGTCGGGTTCGCGAAGGCCGGCCGCCTGATGGACCTCATGGAGAGCCGGGGGATCGTGGGGCCGTCCGAGGGCTCCAAGGCCCGTGACGTGCTGATCCGGCCGGAGGAGGTCGAGGGTGTCCTCGTGGTGCTGCGTGGGGGCACCTGACCTAGCTTCGACGGCATGCGCCACAGCGATGACAGCCGTCCCCCTTCCGCCTCCGGTGCCGGCTCTGCGGCCGCTACCCGGGACCTGACCCTCACCTCCGACGACGGCACGTCCGTCCCGGCGTTCGAGGCGCGCGCTGCCGAGTCGACCGGCGCGGGCATCGTGGTGCTGCCCGACGTACGCGGCCTGCACCAGTTCTACAAGGACCTCGCGGTCCGCTTCGCCGAGGTCGGCGTCGACGCCGACGCCATCGACTACTTCGGGCGCACCGCAAAGACGCCGGACCGGACCGACGCCTTCGAGTTCAGGCCGCACGTGCAGCAGACGACACCCGAGGGCGTTGCTGCCGACGTCGCGGCGGCCGTCGCGCAGCTGCGCTCGGACGGGGCCACGAAGGTCTTCACGGTCGGCTTCTGCTTCGGGGGCGGCTACTCGTGGCGGCAGTCGGCGGACACGCCCGGACTGGCCGGCTGCATCGGCTTCTACGGGCGCCGCCAGCCTGCGCTGGAGGTGGCGGACCGCATGCAGGCGCCGCTACTCATGCTCGTGGCCGGTGTCGACGCGCACATCCCGGTCGAGGACACCCGCGCGGTCAAGGAGGCGGCGAGCGTCGAGGCCGACTTCGTGGTCTTCGAGGGCGCCCCGCACTCGTTCTTCGACCGGACTGCGGTCGAGCACGCCGCTGCCGCCGAACAGGCCTGGACCCGCATCCGGCGCTTCGTGCTCGAGCACGCCTGACAGCACCCTAGTTCAAGGTGAGGTCGAGGTTGAGGGGCGTTGTCCGGCAGTCACCCCCGGCCTACACTTGAGCCTTCCCCGCTCTGCAGGAGGTCCTCCGCCCGTGCCCCCCGGCCCCCACCCTGACGAGCAGCCCCGCACAGCGCCCGGGACGCTCGGTCCCGCGCTGCGCAGCGCTCGGGAAGCGGCTGGTCTGAGCGTCGAACAGGTAGCGGCGGCGACCCGGATCAGGGGCACGCTCATCCGTGACCTCGAGGCGGATCGACTCGTCAGCAGCGGCGCCGCGGTGTACGCGCGCGGTCACGTCCGGGCCATCGCAGGTGCTGTACGAGCCGACCCTGCGCCGCTGCTGCTGCTGTGCGACGCAGCGGGGGCGACCAGTGCCTCTGGACCCGGGTTGGTGGCGGCCGAACCCGCGCGCCGGGAACACCCACGCGGCGAATCCGTGCTCTTGCCACCGTCCCCCGTGCGCGTCGACCGCAGCGGTCCCCGTTGGGGGCTGGCCCTCGTGGGAGCACTCGGCGTGCTCACCGCCGTGTTCCTTCTTGGCCAAACTGGACCGGGGCCCGACCAGCGCCGAACGACCTCGGTCGGCCAGCTCGGCGCCTCGGGCAGCCCCTCGGCGCCGTCGCCGACCGCGGCCAAGCCGACGCCGGTCGCTCCGACCCTGGACCCCGGTGCGGTTGCCAAGCTGCCACCGCCCACGGGGGCCCAGCTGCGGGTGCGGCTGATTGGCGCTCCCTCGTGGGTGCTGGTGCACAGCGGCTCCACCGTGCTGTTCGAAGGTGTACTGCCGGCCGGTGCGTTCCGGGACTTCTCCGATCCTGCCCTGCTCAGGATCAAGGTCGGCAACGCGGCAGCGGTCAACCTCAACTGCGGCGGCAGGGATGGTGGGAGCGCGGGCGGCGCTGGCATGATCGCCAGTTTCACCTGCACGGCCGGGGGTCTCAGCCCCGCCTGAGCCAGCACTAGACTGACCGCCGTGACCGGCCGCCGCATCGCACTCGTCACGCTGGGGTGCGCTCGCAACGAGGTCGACTCCGAGGAGCTGGCCGGGCGGCTCGACGCGGCGGGCTGGGAGCTCGTCGAGGAGCCCGGCAGCGCCGACGCAGTCGTGGTCAACACCTGCGGTTTCGTCGAGTCGGCCAAGAAGGACAGCATCGACACGCTGCTCGCCGCCTCCGACACCGGGGCGAAGGTCGTGGCTGTCGGGTGCCTGGCCGAGCGGTACGGCGCCGAGCTCGCGGCGCAGCTGCCCGAGGCCGACGCGGTGCTGGGCTTCGACTCCTACAGCGAGCTGTCCACGCACCTCCAGTCGGTCCTGGACGGCGTCGCCGTCCCCAGCCATCTCCCGGGTGACCGCCGACGGTTGCTGCCCCTCAGCCCGGTGGAGCGGGCGGCGCGTGTCGAGCCCGGTGTCCTTGACATTGGCATCCCCGGCCATGCGGGCGGCCCGCACGTCGTGCGTCGGCGGCTCGACGACAGCCCGGTGGCCCCGCTGAAGCTGGCCTCGGGCTGCGACCGGCGGTGCGCGTTCTGCGCGATCCCGAGCTTCCGCGGCGCCTTCGTGTCGCGGCGGCCCTCGGACGTGCTGGCAGAGGCGCGCTGGCTGGCCGAGCACGGTGTGCGCGAGCTGGTCCTGGTGAGTGAGAACAGCACCTCCTACGGCAAGGACCTCGGCGACCTGCGCCTGCTCGAGACGCTGCTGCCCGCGCTGGCCCAGCTCGACGGTATCGACCGCGTACGCCTGTCCTACCTGCAGCCGGCCGAGCTGCGCCCCTCACTGGTACAGGTGCTTGCGAGCACGCCCGGCGTGGCGGCGTACTTCGACATGAGCTTCCAGCACTCCTCGGCGAGCGTGCTGCGACGGATGCGCCGCTTTGGCGACACCGACCGCTTCCTGGACCTGCTTGCCCTGGTGCGGGCCGCCGACCCGACCGCGGGCGTACGCAGCAACGTCATCGTCGGGTTCCCGGGCGAGAGCGAGGCCGACGTCGACGAGCTCGAGCGCTTCCTGGTCGTCGCCCGGCTCGATGTCGTCGGGGTCTTCGGCTACTCCGACGAGGACGGTACGGAGGCCGAACACCTGCCCGACCACCTGCCCCAGCACGTCGTGGATGCGCGCGTCTTGCGGCTGCAGCAGCTTGTCGAGGAGCTCACCGCCCAACGCGCCGAGGAGCGGATCGGCGAGGTGGTCCATGTCCTCATCGAGAGCGTGGACGGCGACGTTGCCGAAGGCCGGGCCGCGCACCAGGCGCCTGAGGTGGACGGCTCGACGGTCCTGCACGGCTCGGGAATGCGCGTGGGTGAGCTCGTGCATGCCCTGGTCACGGCCAGCGACGGGGTCGACCTTGTGGCCGAGCTGTTTCCTGCCACCGTCCCCGCATGACTGCCGACGCCGTCGACGACACCTCGGACGAGCTCGCGGCACCGGTCTCAAGCGCCAGCAGCTGGAACGTCGCCAACGCCCTGACCGTGGTACGGCTGCTGCTCGTACCGTGGTTCGCCGGCTACCTGCTGGCCGACCAGGGCCGCGACCGGACGAGCCGGATCATCGCCTTCGCGCTGTTCGCGCTGGCCTCCTACACCGATCGGATCGACGGCCAGCTGGCCCGACGGCACAACCTCGTCACGTCCTTCGGCAAACTTGCGGACCCCATCGCCGACAAGGCCCTGACCGGTACGGCGCTGATCGGGCTGTCGCTGCTGCACGAGCTGCCGTGGTCGGTCACGGTCGTGGTGCTCGTGCGCGAGCTCGGGGTCACGCTGCTGCGCTTCTGGGTCATCCGGCACGGCGTCATCCCGGCCAGCCGAGGAGGCAAGCTCAAGACCCTGCTGCAGGGGCTGGCCATCGGGCTCTACGTGCTGCCGCTCACCGGCCTGCTCGCCAGCGCCCGCGCCGCTGTCATGGTCGTGGCAGTGGCCGTCACCGTGGTCACCGGGGTCGACTACGTGGTGCGCGCGCTCACCTTGCGCCGCACCAGTGCGCGGGCTCAGATGAAGCGCGCGCGCAAAGCCACCCGCACATGAACGGCGCCGTCCTCGCTGTCGGCGACGAGCTGCTGCTCGGCGACATCGTCAACAGCAACGCTGCCTGGCTGGGTGAGCAGCTCGCGGCGGTCGGTGTACAGGTCGTGGCCTCGGCCATGGTCGGCGACGACGTGCAGCGCCTCGCGAGCGCCCTGCGGCGCAGCCTCGAGGACGCCGACGTCGTCGTACTGACCGGCGGCCTCGGCCCCACGGTCGACGACCTCACCAGGGACGCGGTGGCGCTGGTGGCCGGCGTCGCCCTCGACCGGTGCAGCCTGATCGAGGGACAGCTGAAGGAGCGGCTGGCGACGTACGGATTCCCGGTCCTGCCTGAGGTGCTGAAGCAGGCCGACGTACCGCGCGGTGCGGAGGCTGTCGACAACCCGGTCGGCACGGCGCCAGGGCTCTGGTTCGAGCTTGGGGACGGCAAGGTCGTCATCGCCCTGCCCGGGCCGCCGCACGAGATGCGCGGTGTCGCCGACCTTCTGCTACCGCGCCTCGTGGCCCGCAGTGGCCGACGCGTCGTCACCAGGCAGCTGAAGACGGCGGGCCTTCGCGAGTCCCAGGTCGCCGGGCTCGTGGAGCAGGCCGTCGAGGTGCCCGAGGGTGTGGCGCTGGCCTACCTGGCGGGCAGCGGCGTCGTACGCGTCCGCTGGACGACGAGCGGTGATCCGGGCGTGCTCGAACCCCTGGTGAAGGTCTGTGCCGAGGCGCTCGGAGAGGCCGTGTGGGGACAGGACGAGGCGACCCTGGACGGCGTCGTCCACGACCTGCTGGCCCAGCGCGGTGCGACGGTCGCGGTGGCGGAGTCGCTCACCGGCGGACTGCTCGGCGCAGCGCTGTCCCGGCGCCCCGGGTCTTCGGCGACGTTCCGCGGGGGCTTCATCGCGTACGCGACCGATCTCAAGCAGAGCGCGGCCGGTGTGCCGGCCGCGGTCCTGGCCGAGCACGGCGCGGTGGCCCCCGAGACTGCGCTCGCGCTGGCCCGGGGAGCGCGCGACCGGACCGGGGCCAGCTGGGGGATCGCGACCACCGGCGTCGCCGGCCCCGCGGAGCAGGAGGGCAAGCCGGTGGGCACCGTGCACGTGGCCGTGTCGGGCCCGGACCAGGAGCAGGTGCTCAGCCTGCGACTGCCGGGTGATCGGCAGCGGGTCCGCCTGCTCGCCGTCACCTCGGCGCTGGACCTGCTGCGCCGCCGGCTCGGGAAGCCCGACGGCTGAGCCGCCGTTGTGCCCGGTAGCTGCAGGACGGGTACCGTGACCGGACCGGCGAGGACCAGGAGGTGGAGCGATGGCGGTGCTGCGCACGCTTCTGGGCGACTCCCTGCGTGAGACGCGGCTGCGCCAGCAGCGCACGCTGCGCGAGGTCTCGGGCGCCGCGCGGGTCAGTCTGGGCTACCTGTCGGAGGTCGAGCGCGGCCAGAAGGAGGCCTCCTCGGAGCTGCTCGCCAGCATCTGCAGGGCCTTGGGTGTCCGGCTCTCCGACGTCCTGCGTGAGGTCAGCGAGACCCTGTCGGTCGTCGAACCTCAACCGTTGCCCGTCGTGGCGCCGGTGCTCGAACCGGTGCCGGACGTCCCTGCTGCGCCGACCGCGGTGCGCGAGGTCGTCGACGTCGTCGCTGCCGCCTGACGGGGCACACCCGAGCGCCATTCGCGTCGACCACGGGCCGCTCTGGTCCGGCGGCCAACCGCCGTGGCCGGGCAGGGGTGAGACGGTGCCTGCGGGGGCAGATCTGCTGGTGCGAGGGCTCGGCGTCGCGCCCGCCGAGTTGACCGAACCTATGACCCGGAGGACTACACGTGAGTACCGTCAAGAGCCCGCTTCCCGACGCCGCGCGGCAGACCACGGGGGATGCCCTGCAAGGGGGCCTCGTTGATCTCATCGAACTGTCGCTGGTGGCCAAGCAGGCGCACTGGAACCTGATCGGCCGCAACTTCCGCAGCATCCACCTCGCTCTCGACGAGCTGGTCGATGCCTCGCGACTGTTCATGGACACCGTGGCCGAGCGGGCCATCGCCATCGGCGTCAACCCCAACGGCCAGACCGAGGCGCTCGCCGCCCAGTCCAAGGTGCAGCCGCTCGAGGTGGGCTACGTCCAGGTCGACAAGGTCATCACCTACATCGTGGACAGCCTCGGCCCGATGATCGGCCGCTTCCGCGACCGGATGGACGCCACCGAACAGGCTGACCCCGTCACCCAGGATCTGTTCATCGCTATCATCGCCGAGCTCGAGAAGACCCACTGGATGTTCCAGGCCGAGCAGTAACACGCTGGCCGAACCACCCAAAGGGCTTCTGACCTGCCAGTTCTTATGTTGAGCCCGTTGGTCGCGCTTGAACAACGACGGCTGAAGACGAGTGTGCCGCGGACTCTTGCATCTCTGCTTGAGTGCAGTTGATGCTTAGCCGCCGATTAGGTCCTTGAGGGGGTGAGGGTCGGTATCCACGGCTTGCTGGAGCAGCCGATAGAACAGCAGGCCTCTGGCTTTGGACGCTCG
>JAABUX010002710.1_pt1 | contig 24627 bp, 28 predicted proteins | sample 5561851 | NCBI WGS metagenome assembly JAABUX01 (sample SAMN10711883, study PRJNA513361) | rock metagenome | isolation source: Antarctica rocks | place: Antarctica: Victoria Land, Richard Nunatak red sandstone | collected 2016-01-03 | reverse complement strand
CCTGATGCCGCACAAGCTGCTCTTCCGTGAACGGGTGCTGGCCTTCGCTCAGCCGCGCGAAATGGTCATTGCCGACAGCACCCTCCAAGCCCCACTGCTCGGCAAGCCTGCCCTGCCACTCGCTGAAGCCCTGCTGGTCGCGGCTCCAATAGTTCTGCCGCTCCGACGCGAACTCCCGCGCGTGGTACGTCCGCGCCTGGCCTGCCGAAAGCGGTTTGGAGGACATCGTCAGCATCAGGAAGCGCTCCTAGTGTTCGACTACTTTGGATACCTCAGCCAACGCCTCATACCTTTTCTCCAGTGCATCGAGAATCGGTCCTGGGTCTTCCCCGTCAGAGTCGTCCGCAATGGCCTCCAGCCATGCCTTGCGCAATGCTTCGGGCATCTCTTCGGGCCAGAGCTGGGCACCGTGCAGGACACGCAAAATCCGTATAGTATTCCCCTCAAGGCGATAGGCGGCGATGTAGGGTGTGCGCTGAATGACCAGCTCTCGCGTTCCCTCGACGCGGCCAGAACGGCCCAGCTCCGGGAACTGGATCAACCCTTCGACCTGGCCCTGGATGCGATCATCGACGGTAACGGCAGCCTGTGGGCTGTCGGCTTCGATGTAGTCGAAGATTGCGTTGCGGTCATCCAGCGCGAAGACAGACCACTCCAACCGCATGGCTAGCGTACCTTGCGCAACGCAGCGGATCGCCGCTTAGCAAAGTGCGCTTTCACCGTTTCATGAGGAATGCCGGGACGCGCATCATCCAAGGCCTCCTGCACCTTGGCGCGAAACCACGCATCATGCTCGACGGCGTTCGTCGCCAGTGCAAACGGGAGTGCGCCCTCGTTGGCGGTCCTCGTCAGCAGGATACGCACGGCGTCTGAAACCGTGATCCCCAACCCTTCCAGCACCGCCGCCGCGCGTTCTTTCACCGCAGAATCGATTCGGGTCTGAACCAATGCATTCGCAGGCATAAAAGCTCCTTGCCTCTATTGTAATTCATGTGCATTACATCCGCATATCACTCGATCTCCTTGCTGGCATCCCAGGTGTACGCCGGCTTTGCCTTCTCAGGGACAACCGGAGGAACAACTGGAACGCTCTGGACGACCTTCGGCTGTCTTATCGGCGTCTCGGACGCGGACGGAATCGCCATCTGCGATGCCGCAGCCGATAGGGGAGTCGGAAGCGATTCGAGCGGCGCTGCCAGCGTGAGCGGCGCGGGTCTCTCCAGCTCCAGCGATCTGCCGCGCTGGGGGCTCGAACATCCAGCGCCACAAGAGCTCACGCCTGTGCAAAGGCCGTCCCCACAGACGCCGCTCACGCCATCCTTGGACCCCGGCGCGAGCCATCAGGAAGAGCAGAAACAGACTGGCGAGCGACAGCGTGGGCCTCACAAAGAAGCTCTCCCATGCCTTTCCGTCGAAGTAATCGTCTCGCATCATACTGGCGAGCTTGGCGGATTCGACCTGCTGCGGGTAGCTCCACTCCAGTCCCGTCCAGCCCTCCCGGGCCGCATCCGCGCTCAAGGAAAATGGCAGCGCGTCGCCCGCCCACATCATGGCGGTCGCACTTTTCGCTAAGACATCCCGCTCTGTGGCGAAGGCCAGCTCCAGCTTGGAGTCGGCTTTGGAGCCGCGTTCGCGCTTGCCTTTGGAATCGGATTTTCGGGGCTCGAGCTTCAATATCCATCGGATCTCCGTATGCGCCTCGGGCTCGTTTTGGTGCCAGGAACTCGCGATGTAGGTAGGGAGATAGTACCGCTGGAGCGGCGTCAGGGTGTACAGCAGGGGACTCAAAAGCGGCCCGAATCCCAACCCGAAAAACAGCACCGCGACCAGGCACCCGACCGCAATTTTCCCCTTCCGGCTCATCGCCCGGCTCCCTTTCGGCCCCCGCCTTGGCCCGCCTCGGCCAGAAAATCCTGAAGCAGTTTGCGCGCCTGTTCGCGCTTGCGCGCGTCCGCCGCGTCGCGGATTCTGAGCACGTCTTCGGGAGGAAGAAGCTCGTTTTTCTGCGCTGCCTTGGCGCTTGCGTCGAACAAATTCAGGAGCGCGTAGCGCATCGCGACGATCTCGCCTAGCAGCAATTCGTTCACGTCCGGGCTCGGCCGTGCCGCCCGGAGAGCGACCTCGCGCAGCCATTCGGCCACGTTCTTTCCGCTCTGTTTGGCGGCCGCTTCGACCTCGGAAAGCTCTTCGGGAGTGAGCCGAGTGCCTAGCGTTTTGGCGCGCAGCGGGGTTCGGTTTTCAGGGTTGGAGAGAGACTGAGATGCTACAAACGGGGCCAAAGGAGTTGTGCTCAAAGTGGATCTGCCTTGGTCAAAACCCTAGTACCTCCTCCCCTAACTCGTCAAGAGGCCAAAAATCGCACTTTATGGATAAATACCTCATAATAAGCGAGTTAACGGAAAAATGGAATTGCGTTTACGCCTGTGATCTCACGTTCACGCGCGTGAACGTGAATAACCTAAGCTGCTCATTACAGGTTTGTTCACCCTTGTGAACGGAAAGGCACTCCGCAGTTCCCATTTGGGGGTGATGTGTCAGCATTCTCCCGCTGCAAAGCAGCGTACGCCCTTCAGCTCGGGCTAGGGGCCTCAGAAAGCCACCGCATACCGGCTGGGAGGCCTACTGAAGTCCAGATGGACGACGCGGCGGTGCCCTGGAACGCGAGATGGAGACGACGCATGGAGCAGTAGAGGCCGCATGAGCAACGCTCCGCCAAGGCCGACAGCGCAGACATGCTCAGGCAGGGTCTCCCGGAGTCCAAGAGTCTCCTGCTCAGGAATCTTGCCGTGTGTGTGCGATCCAGGGAGAACGCGCAAGGCTCCGTTGTCTTCGCCGCAGTTGTCCAGGTGCAGGCGGACGGTCAGCATGTTCTCCAGGATCGATGACGGCGGCTGAACGTGCAGCACGTCCGCCTTCGTCGACCACGGTCCAAAGCCATCCGCTTCGACTCTTTCCTGCACGGCAATCGTAACGTCCTGGTGCTACGGAACCTTCCAATTCGCATCCGGGATCTTGTCGAACAGAATGCCTCGGACGGGAAAGAAATGTGCTCCGAGAACAGGCTCGACCAGTGCGCGGATGGTGTCGGAAACTGCAAGCTCTGCGACCTCCGGCGATACGTTCAGAAGATTTCGAACGGCGAAGATCCCGCCTCGCTTCCGCACCGATCCGTTGTCGCCAATCTGCTCCAGAGCGAGCAGAAAGTTCGTCCGCTTCGCGACGGGAAAGCCATGCATTCCATTTTAGAGACGGATCGTAGTGGCCGGCGATGTACATTACAAGCAGCGCGAGGTGACAATGTACGACGCTTCCCTGTTCCTTCCTGACACGATTTCGGACTCGCTCCGCATCAATCTGGCGAGCGGTTTACGCGCAATTGCCGATGCCTTCGACACTCAGCAACTCGATGGCAGATTCATCAGCGAGAGTGTTGCGGCGGGTGGAAGATAGGACGACCGGCTGCACCTTCGCATCGTGCTCGACCTTGTCGCGCCCATCCTCCGATCGATCACGCCAGATGCTTCGCCATGTGGGCGCGCACGCGAGTCTGCGGATCGAGAGGAGGCTTCATGCACACATAACATTATCGACCTGCAGGCTCGATCAACGTATCGATCTCGAATGCTGCATCAGGAAACACAGCGCGCAGCTCCAGACGACCGCCGAGAGCGCCCACATACTCTCGTAGTGTGCTCAGTAGAACGTCGGTCTGCCGCTCCATCCTCGATACTGATCCTTGGGGAATGTTGAGCCGCTCTGCAACGGCTACCTGCGTCTGCTGACGTGCCTGACGCAACTTCCCAAAGCCGAGGCGCTCAAGCTCCTCATGTGCCTCTGCCTTCAACCTGGCGCGAGTCTCAGGTGATGCTTTGTGCTTTAGATCATCAAACCTTGTTGCCATCGCAATGCACTCCATTGCATCTTTGGCCGGTCTCCTCCGGGAAGTTTATGTTTTGGAGCTGAGTAGATGCTCCGCATAGATAGCGTCCGCTTTGGGCACCATCTTTTCATACCATCGTGCGTCTCCAGTTTTATCGCCACCAAGGAGCAGGAACGCCGCACGACTTGGATCAAACGCATACAGGATGCGGAATGGACGCCCATCATGCTGAATGCGCAACTCGCGCATGTGACCATAAACCGATCCTTTGATGCCTGAGCTCTGAGGAAACCCGAGAGCCGGGCCCGCCTCAACGAGCATATCGACCACACGAATGATGCTGTTCTGCTCATCCTCCATTAGGAGTTCGTACCAATTTCTAAACTCATCCGAAACCCCAACTTCGTATGGCATAGATGTAATATAGCACAAATGTTATATTTATAAATGTAGCTTTGGCTTTGGTGAATCAGACTGCGCATGTTTTCCTCAAATCGTTTGCGTCTCCGCGCTTTCCTCCCTAGCTGCTGGTTCGTTCCAGAGCGCGTGGCGACCCGGGGCGAGGCTGAGGTCATCTAGGATGCGTGAAATCGTGTGCGGCGCGTCAGAAGGCTCCATATGCGGACTTCAGCTTCAGTGGAGAACGTAGAGCTGTCGATGCTAATACGACAAAAGACGCTGGCTGTTGGCTATGGGTTCCATGTTGAGAGATTCCGAAGGCGCGTCACGGCGGCATCACGTTGGAGGTCCGAACTAATTGGGTCGTTCACAATGGATTCTTGGGCTTGCCGCTCTTTGCGAAGCCACTCAATTAGGTCGTTTCTCTGCTTCTCTTGCCTTTGTGACTCTTCAACGACCAGCTTGGCTCGACGTTCCACTCGGCTGCGGAACTCTTCGAATGTAGAGCCGATGAAGCATTGCGGCACTGTCGCCAGTACCAGCCCGGTCGGGTTGGTGATCGTGCGGCTCATCCTAGCGAGTTCCTGCTTCTCCTTCACAAAGAAGCAAATCTCATCAGCACGTGCGTCTGGCCGTATCCTGCGACAATCGCGCAATAACTGGACAGCAGCGCCGTGGTCGACAGACCAATAGCGATTGAGTGCCTGGGACACCATATCGAGGTCGGCGTCGTCTGTAGGCGTGCTGACTAGCGCGGCAGAGACTTTTTCAGGATAGTGCAGGGGCTCTGAAGCAGAACTTACCCGTCGCTTCTTTGGAGGAGCTGGCCTAATAGTTGTTACGTTCCCTGGGGATGAAACATATGCAGGCGATGAAAGCATCTCTGCGCCTGTCGCGCTACAGAACACGACTCCTTTGTTCCGTAAGACAAACTCCATGCCTACTGCCCTACGGCGCTCCAAGATCTGCTTATAGGAAAAGATCCGATAAAGTCGGGCTTGAGAGTTCATGGTCTCGAAGTCTTCGAGAATCTCCAGTGCCAGCTTTTCAAACAGCCTTGAGATGTTCTGGCGTACATTCTTCTTTGCCATATTCACTTTGTAACCAATCTCTGCGGCTCCGATGCGGATAGATCGGGAGCCATTCGGATCAGAGCTCTCAGGGCGTCCTGTCCGCCACATAGCTTGATAAATAGCTTCTTCGCCGAGAGAATGGCCATCCTGCGCTAGAACGCAACGTCTAATCTTGGAACGTCCCCGTCCTGGAATAAGACTTTCATCGTGAGCTAGCTTGCTGCTGACGAATGGAGTACTTGTTTCATACTCTGTAGACGTTTCATCCCCTGGATATGTTTGATCACCTGGGGTTAATACGTATTTTGGCTTATTTACAGCCTCAGAGGCTGATAACAACCCTGGAATTCTTTTTACAAGTATGGATGATCTAGGAACATTGTTAAGTTTTGGAGTTTTCTGAGGTCCGTGTGGCTGTGAAATATTAAGAGGAGGTTTTACAACCGCAGGGTATGTTTCATCCCCAGGGTATGGAGGATTCTCTGTACCCTTTTCTGCCGCGGCAACTACTCTGGGTCCGAATCGTTTGAAGTTGTTATCCCGAACATCTTCTGGGCTGATGTCAAGAAACGAGGTCATGCCCTTTAGGGCAGGGGATTGGGCTGCCGTCTGCCAGCTAAGAGGCTCAATTTTTCGGTTACGTGCCGACTTAGTCCGTGGCTCTGACATTTATCTTTCCTTGAAGATGGATTCAAGCTCGTCGGCGACCTGGCGGTAATCCTCTGTGGCTTTGCATTTGGGATCAAAGTCGATGACAAACTGGCCGGCTCGTGCTGCTTTGGTCACGCTTTGGTCTGTGCGGATCGCGTGGAGCAAAGGGATACTCATCCCCTTCGATAGGCCCTCAAGGCCCTCAAGCACGGTCGTAGTCATCGCCAATCGACGGTCTACCATCACGGGGAGAAGGCCTATCGTACGGATATTTACCCTCAGCAGCTGATTGAGAGACTTTGAGGCTTCGATCGATGCCATTGCCCCCTGAAATGAGAGCGTATCCATGCCGATAGGGATTAGAACTTGCTCTGCATAGACCATCGCGCAGGTCTGGAGCAGGGTGATGGACGGACTGACATCGATGAGCACAACATCGTAGTCTTGCTCAACTGCAGAGAATACTTGAGAGAATGCATGTTCGCGCGCCACCTGACTCATCAGAATCGTTTCGACCTTTGTTGTCTCGCGGCTGGAGCAGAGAACATGTAGATTATCGGAAACCTTGACGATGCAGTCCTCGAATCGCAGTTTCTCGATGACGAAGTTATAGAGACCGTACTCGGGGCGCAGGCTGAGAACACTGCTGACAGAGCCCTGGGGGTCTGTATCGATCACCAGAACTCGTTTACCCCGGTCCGCAAATTCCCGCGCAAGAGTAGTGGTGGTGGTCGTCTTCGAGACCCCGCCGCGCTGGTTCGAAATGACAATACGGATCATGATTTCTCTCTAAGAAGCTGTTGATGAAGCGAGTCGACTTCTTCGGGACGCCATTGGCGATAGTTGTTCGCCGGATCGCGGGCAGGTTCTGGAAGCTTCCCAGAAGCGAGTTTGCGAAGTAAGGTGCGGTGAGATATGCCTAATACCGATGCGACCTCAGCAGACCGCAGCCAAATCGACGTTGTACGAGGTTTAGGCTTTCTCATAAAATAACCGTAAGCGAAGAAACTGCTAGGTGCAAGGCTAAAGTACACAACCCATGACAAAAATAGGTATCCCTGCAAACAACGATGTTGAAGCCTTGGATCTAAATTGTCATGGTATATGTGCAGATCACGTCGTCGTCGCTCGTATTTCACTTTCTCGTTAAAGAACTGTCCTAAAAACTTCCCTACATTGTGTGGATGATATGACCCCTGGGGGAGGGGATGGTTGGCAACCTGGGGGAGGGGATCAAACGTATCTTAGCCTGGATGCGAAACGTACACAGGGGCAATAGATCAATCATGCCCTGGGGATGAAACGTATCCCGCGCCGTCGCTCGGCCGCCTCACTGCTGCTCGAAGCTGCACGCGAAGCATGGCTCGCGTCTTTTGAGCGAGTCATCATAGAAGTCTTGGCTCTTCTATGGCCGACGTTCTTGGGAGGCTTCCACTAGACCCCTAATGGAGCGCAAACCCTGTCCTTGTTTCTCTCCTCATACTTTTTCTCCCTTAACAGGGCCGTTGCCGTTGCGGTTGCCTGTTCTTCGGGCGGCGAAACCGACCCGTAAGGGGCCGCAGGCCGATGGCCGTTCTCGTTTTTCTCTTGGCTAACGAACGCTGTTCGGCATGAACGTCTCTTCACCAGCTTGCATTTGCGTTTCGAACCTTCCAGCAAATTCTTCTCCTTCCGACTCAAGCACCCGGGCGAGCGCATACATCGCCTCAGCCAGCTGCTCGACAGTGTCGAAGTCAACCTCCAGCCGGCCCCGGCGGAGTGAGATAGAGGAGGGTAGGGAACCAAGACCGATGGGATCGAGATCCCGGCGCACGATGGAGCGCGGCTTGCGGCGAGAGACTTTTACCGTTTCGGCCCTGATCTGCTCGAAGAGTTCGGGGGTATTGTCAGCGTCGCGGACCCGATCAAGGAAGCCGACCAGCACTTCCCGGTCAACCAGGCGAGAGTTGCCGATCTGGACGGTAGAAAGCATCTCGAGTAGTTTCTGGGCAGATCGCGGCTGCAACTCGAAGAGCTGCTCGAGGTCATGGCGATCGTAGTGCGAGCGGACAGAGTTTGCGACCGATCGGCTAATAACGTGCAGGCGGGGTAGCCAGGAGATGGGCCGGGGCATAGGATTTGCGTAGCCTCCTCAGGTGGGTGCGAAACAGAAGCAGTAAGGCTAGTTTAGGAGCTCTCAAGCGTGCACGGGATAACTGCGCGAATGCGCATTTATCTTTCCTGCAGTGCGCTATGTTTACCCACGACAATGTAGATTGTAGAAGGTAGATTGTAGAAGGTAGACTGATTCCATGCCCGATGCCGCTGAAACCCAACCGGAGAGCTCGGGAGGGCAGGGAAGCGGCCCGGATCTGGCCCTGCTGCCCCCCGGCGCACCCTTCTCCGGCCTTACCCCGGCTCAGCAGCTGCTGCGCCGCCTGGTGCTTGACTCGGTCATGGCCCCGACCTCGAAGCTCGCCTACGGCCATGCCCTCGATCACATGTTCGGTTTCGCGGCCGGCCGGCCCCTTACCCGGGCCCTACTTCAGGAGTGGAAGGCTGGAATGGAGGATCTCGCGCCCTCCTCTATAAATGTCCGGCTCTCGGCGGTGCGGAAGCTAATCGCCGAAGCTCGACGGAACGGCATGCTAGGGGTAGAGGAAGCGGCCAACCTCACCGACATCCCCAACGTTCGGCAGCAGGGAACCCGTCTGGGAAACTGGCTCACCCGGGAACAGGCCAAGGAGCTGCTGGCCGTTCCCGATCGCTCGACCCTCAAAGGAAAGCGCGACTATGTCATCCTGGCCCTCCTGGTCGGATGTGCGCTGCGCCGACGCGAGCTGGCCGCGCTCGAGGTCGAGACCATCCAACAGCGGGAAGGTCGCTGGGTCCTGGCCGATCTGGTGGGGAAGGGAAGACGGGTCCGGACGGTTGCGGTTCCGCTCTGGGTCAAGCAGGCCATCAATGTCTGGCAGACCGCGGCCGGGATCGAGGAGGGCCGGTTGCTCCGCTCAATCCGGAAGGGCGGCAAGCGGGTGGGTAATGCCCTAAGCGACTGGGCGGTGTGGAATGTGGTCCAGCAGTCAGCTCAGGAGATCGGGATCGAGCGCTTTGGCGCCCATGACCTGCGTCGCACCTGCGCCAAGCTCTGCCGAAAGGCCGGCGGTGACCTCGAGCAGATCAAGTTCCTGCTCGGGCACTCCTCGATCCAGACGACCGAACGGTATCTGGGGTCAGAGCAGGAGATCGCGGTGGCGGTGAACGATGCGATCGGACTATGACACGTTGTTGCTTGATCCACACTGTTCGCGAGGTGTTCCATCTCATCATCGGCACGGAAGGGGAACGTTCGTCAGGGCTGTAGCAGCACCTTCATTTGACTCTCGTCCCAAAGAGTGCCGGCCTGAATAGCTAGCGCGTACACCGATCCCCGCCGAGGATGCGCGACCATAGCAGGGCGGAAGCACACGATGCATGTCCCATCCGGCTGGTCGCGCACACTCGGGTACACGATACCGGCCCTCCCCTGAGCCAGCAGGTGGGAAGCGAGGGCCTGGCCCGGACCGTAGCACGCGGGGATTGGGCCCGGTTGAAGGCAACTCATGCGCTCGGAATCGTCCAGAAGCGAGAACCTTCCGACGAAGTCCGCGATGAGATCTGCATACTCGAACTCCATGGAGGTCGCGATGCGGCCGTCGCGAAGGAACTGCTGCTTGTGGAAGACGACCTCACGTAGGCTGGTCCCCATCTTTGCCCCTGCATACCATGCCCCACGTCGATCGTCGTTGAAGCGAGATCCAGATGGTCCAGGATGACAGAACGGCGCGTTGATGACCTCGGCCTCCGGCACCCCAGTGACTAGCTCGGCGGACCCAATGTACGGCACTCGACGCGCGCCGGCGAGGCTGCGGTCGTTTGTAGCCGCGTCCACCTCGCTGAGCTGGTCGGTAATCTCGGCCGGAAGACCCAGGGACTCAAGCACTGAACTTTGTCCCGGGAGGAACCGGCGGGGAATGAGCCGGTGAGTGTCCAAATATCGGACGTCCTCGTCGATTGGCATGGGCCCTATTGACCGCCCCGAGCGGCATCCAGCAGGCGCCGGATCTCACTCAATTGGACCAGGCTCTGAAGCGCAAAATCCAAGGGAGGCGCTCCCCCAAAAAGGGGATTGTCGTTCGGGCTCGTCATCCATCGGTCCGCAATCGCCTCGTCGGGCAGCAGGATATGCAGCGCCTTATAAATGCCAAGGACGAGCGAAATACGGGTCAGCTCATCAACGGTGCGTGTGCCCGCCGCTGTCCGTAGCCGGTAGATCATGGCGCGGGAGAGGCCGCCGAGCAACTCCCCTTGCTGCTCGACCGAGAGCCCCCATCGCTCCACGATCTTGATGTATCCATCGACGGCTGCCTGACTGAGTCGCGAGCGCGTTTCCAGCTTGCTGAAGTCGGGCGGGCTATTGAACTGCAGGCCAGATGTGGCGTAATTGGGTATCGCGGATGTCATATCGTCTCCATCAACCTGGATGATTATAGTTCCAAAACTCAACAAATTGCAGTCTAGTTTTAGATTTCTTCATCCATCGCGAAGGTACACCGTGAGCCCCTGCCCGTCGCCAGTGATGGTGAGGGAAGAGGTGGTTCGCGAAAGCGTGTTATGCCGGGCCGTGCTTTGGCGAAGATGCCGAAGCCGCCGACATGAAAGCCAGCTAGGCGCTGTTGTTGCATCACGTCCCGCAGGATGGAAGCGTAATTCGCGATTGCCCTGAGCCGCGTCCCGCGCCTTGCGCGAGGCGGATACCTCACTTCGCTGGAACGCACGAAAATCAAGGTAAGAGCACTTCGATCGTAGGAGTTTTTCAACAACATCGGTCGTTTCAGAAAGTACAAAGCGCCTTACTTAATAGAACATACCTGTTCAGCCCCGAGCGTCTACTTGATGTACCAAAGGCTTCCGTCGTAGCACGCTTGGTACAGACTTCCAATAGTCGCCGTCAAAGCGGTTTCAATGTTCCCCCCGGGCGAAGTAGACCACGCACCATCCGCAATGAGGGTGAGGCAGCCGCCGAGTGTAGACGACATTCCGGTTGGCGGAGTGATCGTAGTGATTCTTGCAGCTCCCGACACATGGAGAATTCCTTTGGCCGGCGCGATCGTTCCTGCCGAAGCAATCGTCGGTTCAACCATCGTGAGGTACTGTGGAGATGAAATGCCTTGTAAGGCAACTGTAGGATACCCAAGACTCATATACCCGGCACCGTTTACGTCGAGCGCCGTCGTATTGTTGGTGTTGTTAAACAGGTACCAGTGATATCCAAAGTAGGCAGAGCAGGGACCCGTTGCGACAAATGTGCCAGCATTGCTATAACAACCTTCCACGCCCGTTTCAAATACTGATTGAAACTGGGGAGAGGCATAGCTGTTATGGGCAGTGTAGCGCACTACTGGATTGAAGTAGTATTGCGAATCTACGGCTGCATCAAGGGTCAGTCCTAGTTGTCCCAGGCTACCAGCTGCTCCTCCTCCATTAGTCTCCTGAAGGGTAGCGTAACTCGTGTATCCGTTATTGTATGGCTGTAAAACCAAGGCATCGGACGGAGCCGTCCCCCCAACAACGGCCTGACCGCCTGACACTCCGGTAGAAAGGTTGACATTGACACCTACCGAACCGCCACCCGACTGAACAGACGATCCGGCCGCGTTAGCTAAATTCAAAAAGTCCTGTGATGTGTTCACTGTTCCGTTCACCAAAAACGAGGGGGTTAGCTGCAACCACTTGGTTGGATTGGTAGTCGGCGTATTCCCCAGATTACTAGCGGCCAACGAGGCAAACAGCGTGGCCGTCGGCGAACCATAAGCAACGGTATCGTTAAGACTGTAGGAGGTTGAAGCAGAATAACTCCCTCTATATTGGGGTGCAGACTGCGCTTGTGCGAAGGCCGTAACCCAAGCAAGAGCGGTGAGCGCAAGTAACCTTTTGGCCATAATCACCTCGTTACCGTCGACGGTTATCCTTAATCTTTAGCATGAACAGTTATATTTGTTGTTCCTTTTTTGACATGGGCATACTTTTTCACAAGTAGGGGGTAGTACTATGCGAAAACTCGCTCATCTTCAGATTTTGCGCACGGTCGCCGCATCACTTGTCGTTGTCGATCATTCCTTCACTTCGCTGGACTTTAGAGGCGTTCCCTGTAGCCAATACATCAAACCGGGATTCCTGCTCGGCCACTTGGGCGTGACTGCATTTTTTGTTGTGAGCGGCCTCATCATGGTTCGGCAATCAAGTAGTCGGTTCGGCGAGGCACTTAGTCCCATCCACTTCGCATATCGCCGAATCCTGCGGATCGTCCCTATGTACTGGATGGCAACTATGTTTTGGTTCGCACACTATCTTCAGTGGGGGAAAGCGCTTGCCCGCCCAAAAGCCCAACTCCTGCTTTCGCTTTGTTTTATTCCAAACTTCATCCAGAACTACGGCCGGATGGAACCCGTACTCGAGCCTGGTTGGACGCTCAACTATGAAATGAGCTTCTATCTCCTCTTTTCGTTTGCGCTCTTCTTTCCACGCCGTGTCGGAATCCTGATCCTGTTCGTTGTTCCGCAACTCCTCGCAGCCTGGGGGCATAGCCACGTTCTGGCCAGGAGTTCCGTCCCTGGTTTTTACACGGACATCATCATCCTGTGCATGGCCTATGGAGTCCTCATCGGGTTCCTGGAGACCGAACTCAAAGGCCTGCCCCAGATGAACTGGCGCATCTCGCCTGCGTTTCTCCTGCTGATTCCGACGTTCTTGATCTTGGCTAAGCCGCTGACTCTGGGCAGGAGCGAATCATGGGAGGTGCTGAGCCTGTTCAGCACCCTCGTAGTCCTCGCATGTACACTGACCGCCGGGAACGAGCAGTTCGGCTGGTTTGGCCGCACGTTGGTCCTGCTCGGCGATGCCTCTTTCTCGACCTATCTCTTCCACCTCTTTATCTATCCCACGCTGTTCGTTGTCCTCGCAAAGATCGCCACGCTCTTCCACACGACGCTTCGATCGCCGTTGCTCTTCGCCTTTGCCGCAGTTGTAGTGGCAAACGGAATTGGATTGGTGATTCACCTTGGCATAGAGCGTCCGCTTACAAGGACACTGCAAAAGTTTAGGTTCCGATCTCTAAAACGTATTCCGTCAGAAAACGGACAATAGAGCACCGAAGGAAGTTTGTGGTGACCCTATCCACAGCTTGCTAAATCGCTCAGCGGATCATGGTTGATCTGGCTTCGGCGGCACAGGCAGCGGTGTGGGATCATGGACTTTCGGCTCCTGAATACCCGTCGTCGTCGAGGCTGTGGGTTTGTGGGACGCGGGCCTTATGTGAGGCGTAGTGACAAACAGAAGATCGCGGAATACTTCCATGCGACGCCTCAGCCTGCTGAGCTGCCGATGCCAGGTGCGGACTACAACATAGCGCCGACAACCTTTCAACCAATCATTCGACAGAGCAGGGAATCCGGTGACCGAGAGATGGTGCTGGCGCGTTGGGGCTTGGTGCCGTTTTTACCAAAGCGCTCGATGATGTCAAAGGTCTCTCGACAATCAATGCACGTGCTGAGTCGATCACCAAAGCACCGACCTGGCGAGAACCGATGAAGAAGCGTCGCTGCATCATCCCTGCGAACGCGTTCTATGAGTGGGTGCGACCTGAAAAGTCGTTCCGATGATTGTCCGGCGTGGTCACGCGACCGGACCTGCCGTCCCATCGGCAGTACCCTAGGAGGTCAAGCGGAGCGGTAACGCTCCGTTGAGAAGCCCTCCGACAATGTAGCCGCAGCCGCAAGACTGGCGGGCGAACCGCGAGGGGGGCCCGTGCCTGCCAGCATCGAAGCGGGCCGGAGCTAGGGTTGGTGGCAAGGCCAGCACATGCGAACTCTTAGAAAAGCATCGTCAAGAAGAAGGAGCCTCAAGATGCTGACAGGCTCTGATTTGCAGCGAGGACGGAAGTTCCATTCTCTTCCGTCATGGGCGAACAGCGCTGCCGGTGTGGCGGAGAGGGCCTAAACCACTGTGTCATCGGAATGGAACAGGGTACTCGAATGGAGCCTCGGCACGGTTCTCCGAGACTACCAACGACACTGGGGAAGTCGTAGCCTTGGCCGTGCGCCTGGGCGAACGGCTCTGGAGAGACGGCTTTCGCTACTCGAAGTGCGGCGTGATGATTACGGAGTTGATGCCCGAAACCATCCGGCAACTCGCCTGTCTTGCGACGGGCTCCTACCGGATTCAGATAAGTTCACCAGGCTTTCAGAGCCTTGAAATGGCACCAACCCAGGTACGGAGCGATAGGCCCACCTCTGGACCTCGATTACCGCAGTATCGACGAGAACGCCGTGATGAACGCTTCCGTGCTCTCCTCGCCATCGCTTCTCAAAGGACTCAAAACCTTCCTTACTGAACCGGCGCTGTGGGGCGAGCTGGACCGGGAGAAGAGGGAACGGGCCTGGAGAGCGATGGACAAGCTCAATGCGACACTCGGGCGTGACACCGTTCGCATCCTCGGTGCCGGTCCCAAGAACGCCGCCTGGAAGCTCAGGGCAGAGCATCGCTCGCCAAGATGGACTACTCGATGGGATGAGCTGCCGAAGGCGCGTGCCAAATGAGACATAGCCTAACCGACGGCTAATGTGACACGATTGGAAGGCATCGCGAAAGGAGGTTTCTCATGAATTACGTTGAACAGGAGATTGTGCTCCATACATCTGAGCGTTTTGGGCGGGCAGTACCCCTGCCGCTCAGTTCTAGCTTGCTGAGAAACCTTCAGGCGACAACAAAACCTTGCGTACGGATGGCTTTTGAGGGAACAAGCTCCTCGGTCGGAGCGACCCCATCTTGGCTTGAAAGAGCGATAGATATCAGAACGCTCGGCTTTAGTGAGCGCAATGGCGAAACAGTCTTACATTTGAGCGCTCCAGAACTTGGGGAGGCAGCGCCCCGATTGTTTGAGCAGGAGTCGCTTTTTCCGGGTGTTGCCTCCAGCACGGATACGGCCCTTGGCTTGGTTGGGAAGCTTATTCGTGAAGTCAGGCGAGAAGATCTTTCAAGCGATCTCTACGATCGATCCTTGCTCAGTAAGCTCGGAAAATGGAAGGGGCTTCTGGAAGGGGATCTTCACTCTTTGGACTTCCCCATAGGTCAACGGAAGGCTCCGGAGCTGGTTGAGTTTGATTCAAAAGTCATTGCAAGCGCACAGGTTCTAAGCGACAAAACACCGGCACCGCGCCAAGTTCGCATAGTCGGCAAGCTCGATATGGTGCGGCATAGCACTAGATCGTTCGAGCTAATTCTTGCGGCTGGCTCTGCGGTCCGTGGCGTGTTGGTTGATGGTATGGCCGAGGAGTTGCAAAAGCATTTCGGAAATGAAGTGACCATTCTCGGAAGGGCTATATACCGCCCTTCGGGTAGCTTGTTGCGCTTAGACGCCGCTGAAATCCTCGATACGACTGCAGGCCGTCTCGCCTTTTCGGAAATACCGCTTCCTTTCACAACGCCTCGCCGACCAGAGAGGAAGCTTCAGTCTCCAAAATCCGGAGTGTCAGCGTTCTTCGGTACATGGCCTGGAGAAGAGACTGACGCCGAGTTGATGGAGGCGTTGGCAGGGCTTCGCCATTGAAACAGAGCTACGTTCTCGATACGAACATTTTGTTAGCTCTGATTCGTGGAAAGACACTTGGAGAATCCATCGACAGCGCTTATGGCCTAAGAGCAAATCTACAGCGGCACGTCGTTTCAATTACATCTCAAGCCGAACTTCTGGTTTTGGCGGACAGGCATAAATGGGCCCAAGCTAAGAGAGACGCAGTGAACTTCATGTTTCAGAACCTTGTAGTTCTGCCGATTGATGGCCAAACCCTCATAGACGCCTATGTTGAAGTTGCACGGGCAGATGCGACGTGGCAAGAAGGCCCAAGAAACATGGGCAAGAACGACATCTGGATTGCGGCCACAGCAGTCAGCTCCGGCCTACCCTTGCTCACGACTGACAAAGACTTCAATTTCCTCAACGGCAACCTAATGCAGGTTTTATGGATAGATCCAGACCAGAGATCAAAGCTCAGTTTGTGAGTCCCTCGAGTTGTTTGTTGAACTTTGCGGCGTCCTTTGGACAGACGTTGTGTATATGAGCGACCCTAGCCGCCAATCGCTTGACGTAGTCAGCCCTGTCGCTCTCTTGGATCAGACCCGTCTTTAGCTTGTGAAAGCCAGCCCGCAAGTCACCGAGCTTTTTGTACGGGGCCCTGGGGCCGTCTTTCCCCAAGCGAATGCCGGTGATCACTTTCTGGCTCCTGGAACCAAGAATTTCACGCTTGGCTGCTGAAAAAGAAAAGCCGTCTCGCCCCAAAAGCTTTCGGGTTGGGTCCATCACCTGTCTCGCCTTATCGCCAGAGAATATAAGGTCATCGACGAACGCACCGGGTGTGACGACAAGCTCTGAGCAAAGGTCGAGAATTGGGCCGTATACCGAAGCGAGATAGATGTTGGCCAAAACCGAACTTGTCGGAGCACCCTGCGGAAGATGTCGCTCGTAAGTAGTCAGGCGCGTTAGCAGACTTGCCACATCTAAGCTGCAACCGAGTTCATGTCGCCACGCGCTCGAAGTAGCTCCGGACAAGCTTCGCGACTCTGCCAATGCTGATTGGTTTGGCTACGATAGCGAAGTTCTTGCAGTGGCTGACGGCATCGTGCGCGATGCCCGGGACGGCCAGCCGGACGGCAAGCCGATGTCCCCGCATGGAGATGAAACTGATCTGACCGCGCGCGGGCTCTATGGCAACTTTGTTGTCTTGGAGATAGCGCCTGGCGTATTTGCACACTACGCACATCTGCGTCCTGGCAGCTTACTCGTCCACGCCGGCCAGCACGTGCATGGTGGCGAGGTGCTCGCGCATCTTGGTGATAGCGGAAATTCGGCCGCACCTCACCTGCACTTTCACCTAAGCGACAAGCCTGCATTTGAAGAGTCTGAGGGGCTGCCGTTCCGCTTCGCCCGCTTCACCAACGAGGGTGACGCGGGCGAGCAGGTGGTGTTGTCGCCCACGGCTGCATGGACCCCGCATCCGGTTAAGTGTCAGGAAGCGATGCCGCTGGATGGTGCTGTGATTAAGTTCCCGTAGAGTCTCGGTGCTTGTTGGCCGTTCACCGCACGCGCGAAAGCTGGTCGATAATGACAAGTCGCCTCTGGTCAGTGATGAGCGAAGCCAACGCCTGACCGAATCTCGTCGTGGGGCGTCAGTTAGCGCTGAAGAAAACCCGCCGGGAAGCGCTGAAGATCACACATTTATGGTTTACGCTACACCTAATGCGCAACCTAGTAAAGCCTATTGCCACACATCCGTCCAAGGGGCAGACAGTGGGGTATGTGAGGGTGAGCAGCTTTGAACAAAACGAGAGTCGGCAGCTCGAAGGTATGGAGCTGGACCGCGTATTCCTGGACAAGGCTTCGGGGAAGGACATTCGGCGTCCCCAGCTCGAAGCTCTATTGAAGTACGTTCGCGACGGTGACACAGTGGTTTGTCACTCGATGGATCGCCTCGGCCGGAATCTGGTGGACCTCCGAAAGACGGTCACTGATCTAACCGCTCGGAAGATCGGCGTTCGCTTCATCAAAGAGAACCTGATCCTGACCGGCGACGATTCTCCGATGGCAACGCTGCTGCTGAACATGATGGGTTCCTTCGCGGAGTTTGAACTGGCCTGGAGCCGGGAACGTCAGCGGGAGGGAATCGATGTGGCGAAGAGAGCTGGCGTCTACAAAGGCCGCAAGCGCCTGCTGACAGCAGATCGAGCGGCTGAGCTGGGCCGTCGGCTGGGTGAGGGCGAAAGCAAAGCAGCCCTGGCCCGCGAGTTTGGGGTGGATCGCACCACGGTTTATCGCTACATCGGGCGGGCAGCGGCGAAGCCTTCAAGCCGAGCAAGGGCAGGGAAGTGACACGCTACATCCAAAGGGGGATGCACTGTCCGTGCGGGAATCCGAAGATTCTGGCCTTGGGATTGTGCTCGACGTGCTACACACTCAAACGGCAAGACACCGAATATTTCGGCGGGTTGCGAGAAGCGGTTTTGCAGCGCGACAGCTACCGATGCAGAGTGTGCGATGCATCGGGTCGCGCTAAGCGGTCGATCATTGTGCATCATCGGGTGCCTGGGAGATCGGTACTGAATTTGATGATCTCGCTTTGTCCTGGCTGCCACGCTAAGGTTCATCGAACCATCGTGGTCTTGTCAGCGATGCCGCCGCTGCTGTTGAAGCTGTGGCGAGAGCAGCATCCCTGCGGTCATGAACAAACGAGGCTGGACTTTGCCGTTAGAGATGTAGCCGCTTCTGATGTTCGTCTGTTTGTAGGGGAGGGTTGATTCGTGGGCGATATCGAAGATTGGCGGATCGAACTTAAGCGGTTAGCTGGACAGCTTGATATCAGGATGCCTCTGCTTTACGAGAAGAGGTCGCGATGGCATCGTCCATGGGTTCTTGCATCGTTACTTGCGCCGATAGGGGCGTGGGGAGGGGCAGGGCGGATAGTGATCTGCTCGGCTTTTCTGGCGGAATCAAGGGAGACGGCCCGATATCTTCTGGCACACGAATTAGGCCATGTCGTGCGGCGGCATTCGGAGCGGATCGGCTTGCCCCTGGTGTACCTCCTTGCCTCTGGAGCATTGATCTACCTGTTTCGTCACGCAATTCCTCACTGGATGGTGTGGACGGTGCTGTTCTCGTGGATGATAGCTGCCGGGTCGGTTCTCTGGACTGCAAGAGGATTTGCGATTGAATACGAGGCAGATGAAGTGGCGGTTCGGGGAGTGGGGCTGCCGGGGGTAAGGGCAGGTATTCAGGTTATGGCGAAATATGAGGGTGGCAAGCTTTCTGCAAAACGAGTGGCTAGGCTTAAGGCACTCGATGCAAAATTCGGGCTGGACTCGGATAGAAGACCGGGCCGTGGAAAACCTCATGCCTGCATCACACCACAGCCGTGTGACGATCGGGAAAATTAGCTCGCGCTGGTAAGCCGTGGGTTCGTCGAGGCGATTTCCCGTTGGCGGAATTGAAACGCGGCTGTAATCGCCCATATGTATGCCGCTCATACATTAGAGGTGTTCCCGATCACCCTGCCATCCGCCGCGTCATGCGTGCGCAATGTTGCTGTTTGCCAGACCACCACCCTGGAGTCTTCATGAAGCGGCTTTTGTTGTCTCTTCTCTTCTGCCTGTTTGCACTTGCGCCCTCGCTGTTTGGGCAGTTTGAAACCGCCTCGGTGCTCGGCTATGTTCGTGACAGCTCGGGTGCCCTCGTCCCAGGCGCCACCGTCACGTTGATCAACCAAGGCACCCATACGCAGGTACAGGTGCATACGGGGACAGGTGGCTCGTTTGAGTTCACGGATGTGAAGATTGGCCAGTACCGCATCGCAGCGCAAGCCGCAGGCTTCGATGTCAGCACAACCGACCCGTTTACCGTGCAGGTGAACGCACGGCAGCGCGTGGATGTGGCGCTGCACGTCGGCGCTGCAGAAACCGTCACAGTAACCAGTGGCGCGTCTCTGCTGAACACCGACGACAGCGAGCGGGGCCAAGTGATCGGCACGCGTGAGGTCGAGAACCTGCCGCTGAATGGCCGCGCCTACGCCGACCTCGCGGCGCTGGTTCCCGGCGTTCGCCGCGACGTGCTCGAGAATGGCACCGATAACAGCCGCGACGCTTCCTTCAACGTCAATGGCCAACGAAGCGAGTTCAACAACTTCCTTCTCGATGGTGTGGACAACAATGCGTATGGCACCTCAAATCAAGGTTTCTCGAATCAGGCAATCCCGGCTTCGCCGGACGCCATCTCCGAGTTTCGCGTGGAGACCGATAACTATTCGGCGGAGTATGGCCGCTCGGCCGGCGCTGTGATCAATGTCAGCATCCGCAGCGGCACGGACCAGTTTCACGGCAAGGCCTACGATTACCTGCGCAACACGGTATTCAATGCGATCGGCCCGTTTACGCCGCCGAACAATCCGCTGACCGGCCATCCGCAGAAGCCCAGCCTGATTCGTAACCAGTTTGGCGGCACGTTCGGCGGACCGATCTGGAAGGGCCACACCTTCTTCTTCGGCGACTATGAGGGCACCCGGCAGATCGTTCACTCCGTCATGACGGCAACCGTCCCCACGGCCAACCAGAACGGCACCAGCGCCCTGGCCCTCGCAAATGGCGGCTACACCTTTCTCACCTCAGTGGGAGGTGCGGAGTCGGCGACTCCCGTTGCCCTGCGCAACCCGCTCACCGGCCAGCTCTACACGAACGGCGTCGTCCCATTCAGCGATCCGTCGGTCTCCGCATTTGCGACGGGCGTGCTGGGGGCCCTGCCCGCGCCCAATGTCGCCGGCAACCCCTTCACCAACAACTACGCCTCACTTCCCGCGGATACCATCACCGACAACAAGGGCGACATCCGTGTCGACCAGACCTTCAGCGGGAAGACAACCGCATTTGCGCGGTACAGCCAGCATGGGGTTACGATCCTCTCGCCGCCGAATATTCAGGGACCCGCGGGCGGCAACAGCAACGGTAGCGTGAAGATCTTCAACCAGCAGATCGCCGGTGGCGTCACGCGCATCATCACGCAGAACGCGATCGTCGACGCCCGTTTTGCCTTCACCCGCACGGATGGCGGCAAGTTTCCGTACGGGCAAACGCTGCCGAGTCTGATGGCCGGCATCCCCGGCCTGCCCACCGATCCCACCGTCGTGCGCAGCCTCAATGTCCAGAGCGTCGCAGGATACACGCAGTTCGGAAATCAGGGCAGCAATCCGCAGTTTCAAAACCCGTACCTCTATAACCCCAAGGTGAACTTCACCCTGCTGCACGGGCGCAGCAGCTACAAGATGGGCTATGAATACCAGGCGATCTTTACGACAGTGGACGACTTCAATCCCGTTTACGGGCAATCCACATACAACGGCAACTTCAGCTATACCGGGAACTCGGCCAATACGCTCAATGCCGCCGATACCGGCACAAAAGAGGCCGTGGCGCTCGCGGACTTCCTCTTCGGCGCACAAAACAGCTATCAGTTGAATAACTTCTCTGTAGTGCACCTCAATCAGCGAATGCATTTCCTGTATCTGCAGGATGATATCCGCGTGAACTCGAAGCTGACGGTCAACGCCGGCCTTCGCTATGAGCTTGTCACCCCGCAGTGGGAGTCGAGCAACCTGCTGTCGAACTTCAACCCGGCCACAAATTCGCTGATCCAGGCCTCGCCCGGCTCGATCTACAACCGTGCGCTGGTGAACATGCCCAAGCTCGACTTTGCGCCCCGCATCGGCTTCGCCTACTCAATCGATCCGAAGACTGTGGTCCTCTCCGCGTACGGCATCAGCTATGCGCAGTTCAACCGCGAGGGCGGCGAAAACCTGCTCGTTTATAACCTGCCAAATGTGGTCAACACCAATGTGAACCAGGCACCCCTCAACGGTAACCCAGGAATCCTCGGCACCACGACGAAGCTGCCGGTGTGCACGGCCGCGCAGGCAGGGAGCGCGTATGATCCCAGCAATCCTTCGCCTTGTTTCCGCACGACGAGCCAGGGTTTTCCGACGGGCCTGACCAGCCCCTCCGTGGTCACGGCTGCCAGCAACGCCAATACGCAGGCACGCTACATCCCGGCAAATCTGCCTACGGGATATGTGCAGTCGTGGCACCTCACCGTCCAGCGGCAGATCACGCCGAGTTCGACCTTTGAGGTCTCCTATGTCGGCGAACATGGCACCAAACTGCAGGTTCTAGGGGACTACAACCAGGCAAACCCCAACCCGGTTACGCCCACCTGTAACGGGACCGTCACCACAGGCTGCGTCAATCTGCTCAGCGGCAATCGGGGCCGGCCGCTCACAACCTTCACCACCATCGAGGAGACTCTGCCTTCGGGATTTCTCTCCTACAACGCACTGCAGACCAAGTTCGAGCACCGCACCTCCCATGGACTTTATCTGCTGAACTCCTTCACGTGGTCGCGCGCGCTGGACAACGCCGGCGGTCACCTCGATACCAACGCCGGCGACAACTCCCGCATCAACCTTGCCAATCCACTCGGCGATCGCGGCGTCTCCGGCTACAACCAGCCGCTCAACGAGACACTCTCGCTCGTATACGATCTGCCCTACGGCAAGGGCCACGCCTTCGGCCAGGGTGCGCCCCTGGTGCTGCAGGAGATTCTCGGCGGATGGCAGTTGACCGCGATTGAGAATGCCCAAAGCGGCTCGCCGGTCAACATCACCTACTCGCCGAACGCCTTCCAGTCGGTAAGCACCATCCTGAACCAGCGCCCGAATCAGTTGAGCAACGATGCTGTGCTCCCCAAGTCGCAGCGTACCCGCACGGCGGGCAACCAGGGCATCAACACCCTGCGGCTCAGCGCATTCAGCCTGCCGGATGTAAATCATCCCTACGGCAATGCGGCGCGCAACTCGGTTCGCTTCGACCCCTACTACGACACAGATCTTGGGCTGCACAAGCAGTTTCCGCTCTACCGCGAGGGCACACTGTTTGACCTCCGCGTCGAAGCCTTCAATGTGCTGAACCAGACCAACTACGCCTTTCCGGGTAGCAGCAACTTCAGCCCAACCCCCGGCAGCTTCGGTGTCGTCACCGCGGCGTCCACGTTTCCGGCACGGGTCCTGCAGTTCGCCGGCAAGATCATCTTTTGATCGCGATCACCCAAGCAATGCCAGCTCCAAACGAACCACCGTAAAGGGGCCCCCGTGCCGATTCGCAACCCGCTCCTCATTCTGCTGTACGTGACTCTCTTCTCTGCCTCTTGCTTCCCGCAGGAGGCAACCGATGCAGCCCTAAAGCTCAATCAAATCCAGGTGATCGGCACGCACAACAGCTACCATGCCGGCCTGCCACCCAATGAAGCGAAGTGGCTCGCACAGAAGGACCCAAAGGCTGCTGCAGGCCTGGATTACCGGCATCCTCCTTTGCCGCGGCAGTTCGACAGCGGCGTCCGCCAGATCGAGCTCGATGTCTATGCGGATGCGAAAGGGGGCCGATATGCCCATCCGAAGGGACCTGCCCTGGTCGCCGCCACGGGCCTGCCCCCCGACCCTGACGCTGACCCGGCCGGGATGATGAATAAGCCCGGGTTCAAGGTCATGCACGTGCAAGACATAGATCAGCGCAGCACCTGCCAGCCGTTTGTTAGCTGCCTGAAAGAAGTGCGTACCTGGTCGAAAGCGCACCCCAGACACATCCCGATCTTTATTCTCGTGGAGACCAAGGAGGGCTCGCCGAAGAACGTCAAGCTCACCGAACCCGAGCCCTTCACGCCTGCCGTCTTTGACGCGCTCGATGCAGAGCTTCGCTCTGTTTTTCCTGCCTCCGAGCTCATCACGCCCGATGACGTGCGCGGAAGCTACCCAACGCTGAACGAGGCTATCCTGACGGCAGGCTGGCCGACGCTGGACAGCGCACGCGGCAAGGTTATCTTTCTTCTGGATCAGCGACCGGTCACGCCGATCTATCTTGAGGGTCATCCCTCGCTGCGCGGCCGGGTCCTTTTTACCAACTCCATTCCGGGGCAGCCGGATGCCGCCTTCCTTGAACGCAACGAAGGTCCGGCCGGGGAGATTAGGACGCTGGTTCGCCAAGGCTATCTCATCCGGGCGCGCACCGACGGCGACACGAAGCAGGCGAGAACAAACGACACCACCCAGCGCGATTCGATGATGGCGAGTGGCGCACAACTCCTCAGCACGGATTATCCGGCCAACGAACCGGCGCGCTGGCCGGGGCACTACTTCGTCGCTCTACCCGGAGATGCCGATGTACGCTGCAATCCCGTGAATGCACCGGAAGGCTGCGATCGCGATTTCCCGGAAACCGCACGATAGGAAGGCGACCGATCCTAAGCCGCGGTCCTTCCATTTGGTCACGGAGCTGACCTCGTCCAGGCGTTCTGTCGCCTGGCTGGCGGCGGTGAGGACACGCCGCATGGCGGCGTTGGTCCCCTGCTCCAACTTCTGGACTGCCTGGTCTCCGGTCTGCTGGACGGCTGTTGAGTTCTCCTGGGCTAAACCCAACATTGACGTAACCAGCCGCAAAGTATCAGACCTGAGCGCGTTCAGTCAGAGTTGTTGGGGAATGACCTGGAATTGTGCTCGCCCGGCGCTGGAATCCTACTGGCCTCCAGCTAAGGTTTAGCGGTTTTGATCAGTTCGCGGATGTCGGGATTGGCGTCGAAGGCGCACTCCGCGAGCATATCGTCTGGGAATGGCATTGCGCTGCAGCAGGAGTTCTACAGTGCGCTCCCGACAGAACGAGCATGGCCCCTTCTCATACAAGATGTGCAACATTTGCGCATAAGACCCTTCAGACGGCCCAGACCCAACATTGTTGTCACCAGGGGCAATCTGGCAGCACACATGAATTAGCCCTTTGAAAGCCCTTGGAGGCTCAGGCCAGCCAACTTGTCGCAAAACATACTGCATAGCGCACCGGTTCTGTCGCCGACATCTGCGACATGTGTTTGGCCCATATCTGTTGACAGGCAACTCGCCTCGGTCTTCGATCTGCTGAAGCATCTGCGTGAGCAGGGTCGTCTTGCCGACGCCTTATTCCCCATGACCTGGA
>JAABUX010002709.1_pt1 | contig 24631 bp, 22 predicted proteins | sample 5561851 | NCBI WGS metagenome assembly JAABUX01 (sample SAMN10711883, study PRJNA513361) | rock metagenome | isolation source: Antarctica rocks | place: Antarctica: Victoria Land, Richard Nunatak red sandstone | collected 2016-01-03 | reverse complement strand
AAATAAAGCGAGGACCGTCGGCACGGTCTTTATAAGTGAAGGGTCGACCACCCCTGGCCTTTCTGCAGTGTCTTTAGCGTGGGAACACGGTGAATCTAATTTGTCCGTGGAGGAATCAAGGCGAGGGGTTCTACGCGTAATAGAGGGCGTCCAGTCTGTGGAGCATCATCAGCCGCTGATCATTGCCTTTGCAACGCAAGCTGATGAGCCAGCGTGGATATTGTCGCTACTTCCGTGGGCCTACATCACCGCCGACTCCCCCGGACGCGGTGTGATCAGGCATGCATATCAATTATGTGGGAAATGCAGGAAACAGAACAGGCTTACGAAGACTACTGCAGGGCTGGCCGACTCGCAGATCCGACGAGGCCTGGACATGTGTTGGAGGTCCGTCTACGCCTCTATTACTACGCTTAGATATACGTCCCTGCTCCATGGCTTGCAATGCTGGCTTTAGTGTTGCCTGGCTCAAGAGGAGTTGCATTCACTTCGCTGCTTCCGACTCCGAACTTTACCGGAGTGGGAGAGCTCCGTTTCTTCATGACTACCTAATAAACATTCTCCTAATACACTCCCGGGTCACTCTGCCTGAGAATCTTCGTGATGGACTCCCATTCGGCTCCGAGCCATTGTAATGCTTCCTCTATTTCTCCATCCTCAACGTCGTCCACTTCGCTGTCGTCTTTCTCTTCTGCTGCTTCCCTTCTATGTCCTGTGGTATCTCCTTCATGTATCCTTGCTGCGTCCGATGTTAGGTCGTCGCGTACCTCTCTCTCACTTCGAGGATCACTTTGAGCAACCTTTACTGAACCTTGTGCTCGCTGTGGAAGTGAGGAAGCGTCCCGAATCGCATCCTCGTTCCTCACAGGGCTCTCCACATTTAAATGAAGAAGCCGAGCCAAGTGTCCCATCTCACTTTCCCACAATGAATACCGAAATTGCCTCTCAAATCTTATAATCGTCTGGGCGTGGAACAGACGTCTTCGTGTAAGGGATAATTCCTGCTGATTCGTAGACGTGGCACTGGTCTTGCTTGTAGGTACTCGGGTTACGGTGTGGGGATCACGTTCCATTGCAGCTTTCTTGCTTGACATCGATTGGAGTGAAGGGCCGTTGAGGAGTTACTCGGGGGTTACACCTGTCATATTAAAGGGCACGCGACGCGTGGACCCCGTCCAGAACCTTTGGGAAGCTTGTTCGGTCATGAAAAATAGAGATTGCCAAAGTCGTGGGGTTAGAATCCTTGGAGACGCCGATGGGGATCATCATTCTGCCGCCTTTCGATCTCCATGAGCACCTGCAGCATGTACACCAATAATTAGATCCAAACGGCAGCTACGGATTTTCCCCTAAAGCAGCCTCGATGATCGTCCACCACCACACCAAAGCCCTCGCCTCGCGGTCTTCGAAAGCATCAAGAGGTCTTCCCGAAGCCCGACAGCTCGTGCCCTGTCAGCCACGTATCATTCATGATGATTGTCATAGAACCAGATTTTAGTGAAGGGTGCATTTACACGCGCAGGGAACACCGCAATCATATCCGCCTCCTCTCCTTCTTCTATCGTCGTTACGCTTCCACTTTTGTTGTCACATGACTCTTGCCTCCGGGTTCTGATGATGCCTTTGGGCGATCTGTTCTGTCTTGATAGGTGTTCTGCGCGGGCGCGAAATAGGCAATCAGTTCAAGTTGGAGCAAAGGAAGGCCTGCCGACTAACTTTTGGTATCCCACAGAACGTCGCCTTTTTCACGCCAACCTTGACCATTTCGGTACCTCCCCAGCTCGAGCGACCCTAAAAGCTTACGGTGAGCTTTGGCGTTGGCGGGGAAACTTTGGCTGGGGAAAGCCGAATGTCGGGCACGGGGACCAGATTTTGGCTGCCCTCCCCGGTGGCAGAGAAAGTATGCGTGTTGAGGGAGGCGAATCCACCGTGACACCCTGAAGGGAACCAAGGAAAGACTGATATGGTGATATAAAGAAACGAACAGGCATCACCAAAGGCCGTTATAACGGAGATATGGGGCTGGAATCCCAGCTTCGTTGCCATTCTTATGCCCTGTCAGAGAGAGCTTATGTTAACTTTTGGAAGATGGGGGGGGAGGAGGCAACGGTTTATAAGGAAGCCGATCTAGATGGCGCAGGCCAAACAGTCTTACATTCAAGTGTCAGGAAACGGGAAAGGCCCACGAAGGCTCCTACCAGGCTTGCGGCGCTGCAATGACTGACAGGGTCTTGGAAGTTGCTCGCCTACGCTTTGGGCGTTCGCACTAGTTACGGCATAAAGATTGCTCGTCAATGCCACACAGCTTCCTCTCGAGCTCTCCTCGGATAGTGTAGCAATCTTGCCATGAAAGTCCGTCTTCAGCGCTCGATTTCCCAAACGATTTCTCCTCCGCAACTTAAACTCAGGCCCTGCAGGTCTCTACGCCTCGAAATCCCGGCGATCTGCACCAAAACCCTTGTTATTGACAACAATTGCGTTCCGTACGTTGAACATCAGCCGCCGTCCTAGTTGGAAACCTTCTGTGTAACTCTTCCAGCTGCGCAGCTCCACAGAACCATGTCGTCATCGCTCTGCTGATATGATTGGAGCCTTTTGCATGAACGCGGGATTGGCTCAGGGTAATAGAGGTTTACCAGGCTTCAGGTTGGTGAGGGTCTTTATCTCGACTGCCGTTGCGAGCCTCTTCTCTCCGTTCTCCTCTTTCATCATTAGTTGGCATACCAGCCACCGAATCAGCACTTTCCTCCTTCACATGGTTTGTGTTCGGTCCAGTCCTTGTTTCCGGGATTTGACATCTGACGGTAGTGCCGGTTTGCACCTCTTCTTTTGGCCTCTCCAACTCATCTTTGTTCAGGAATCTGCCTCCAGGTCCTCTTGGTCTCCTGATTGCATGCTTGTGTCTACTTTCGTGAAGATATGATCTGCGCCTTCCTGCTGTATATCCCAGCCCTTCTTCAAGTCGTTGTCTCGCGCCGTTTCAATATCCGTTCGAACTGTTTAGCATTGACATACAAAGGGGTTTTCTTCGAAGGGCGCGAACTCTCCTCTAGGTACGGAGGCTGAGGGAGAGGAGTTCTTGGGGTGGGAGGACACGGAAGCTGAGGTATCTGATTCCCAGTTGAAAGCTCAGATGTCTGGCTTGAAGGTTGAAATTGAGCCATCTGGTGCGAAAGTGGAAACTGAGGGCTTTAGAGCGAGTGATAAAGGAGCTGCGATGGTTGCGCGTAATTGACATACGCATCACTAGGCTCGTGGTTGCTATGCTTTTGAGAGGGAATAGTCGGTATGCCGTTCATGGACTGAAATGACTTTCCATGTTCTGACTTGATGGCATGTGTTGGACCTGCGTGGCGAGTGTATAGAAAACACCGGAATTTGATGGCTGGATCAATGGAAGATCAGGAGATTGCGATAAGACGATAAAGTAAATTGAGCCTGTTGGCTTTCGAGAACAGAGATCCTCCTTATATCTGCGCCATCAACAATTAGATATAGGACATGGGTCTAGTGTAGCACATCAGGTGGCTTTGGTTGGTTGGTATATTATTGCCTTTTGCTGCTTCTGCTTCATTACTCTATGTACCAAGTTTCACGCCGCAATAGTTGAAATATACTTGACGGGGTATATATACTTAATTAACGATCATCGCAGGGAAGCGATTAGGATAAGTATGTAGGCAATACTTCATCACACTAATATTATAGGAATAAGAACTTTCCTAGCTTCGCCGTTTATTATTATTATAGCATCTTAGCTATCGAGCACGTCAGGATGCTTCGAGATGAAACAGAACAAACAAATAAGGGTATCATCCCGAGACCCGCTAAACCGCAGCACAAAATCAAGGCCAGGAGAAATCCCAGCGGCTATTACAAAGACACCATGTTTCCCATCCGTGGATTACCTTTCAATCACACCTTCTTACAGCTGCCCATCGCCTACGTTGCATGGCCGTCCACCTCTCGGTACCACTTGTAAATCCCTTGACGCAGCATGCTCTCTTCGGTTAGATCATAATGCTTGCTTACCTTCCCACCAGCATGGCTACTCTGGTCCTGAGCCGTCATCTCGACATAGACATTGCGAGCCACTTGCTCCAACGCTCCTAGTACCGTTTCCGCACACTCACTGTGCGGTATTTCGAGCCCAGGACTTTCTACCGTTTGGTTATGGTAACGGCGGCGAGTAGGCGAGGGTGCTCGAGATGCAACGCGTGAGGATTCACCACTGTAGGAAATCACCTTTTCAACTGCATCGGTCAAGGTTGGGTCCATGTCCATTAGAGGCTCTTCGATGATCTGTTCCTTATGGCTGACATCTCTGTCAGGGTTCTCGAGCAGCGCTCTTACTCTGTGATGGAGCGACATTGCGTTCTTTCGTCGTAGTGATAGGCGAGTGATTGTATTATTGCTATAATCCGCGATTAGAGTTGAACAGATTTCGCTGCACTCATCGGTGCTGCTGTCATCACCACTAGTTGGCCAAGGGGTGGTGCGCATTGAACGGATGATTTGTTCCTTAAGACCATCGTATGGGCGCACTGCTTGTAAGCTGAGATCTGGGTGGTAGCTTTGCAGCCAGCCAGATACGTACCCTGCCGTGCCAGGATCAGGACATGGAGAAACAGGACCTTGGGTGCGGCCATTAAGCGAAATGCGATCGGTAAAGCTGCTGGCTGTAGTGCGGACAGCAATGGGCGAGCTCGCACTGGAGAGGCTGGCTTGGGGAAGATCCACGTCGACAAGGCCATCCTTCTTATCAACCGAAAGTTTCAATGGGAATGGCGCAAGCATGTCGTGCGTATACTTCTTGGGTGAAATCCCCAGGGAAGCTTGCGATGGAGGATGCTTAGCGGTTCCATGGTTTGTAGAAATCTTGTAGCATTGAACCTTGGCTTCTCCCACCGACTGATCCAGCGTTGGCACCATACGCTGTCGTCCCACGCTCCGGGAAATCCCAGAGATGCCAAGACCCTCTTCAGACGAAGCCGATTCGGTAGAGGAGCCACGTCGGCCACCCCAGAAATTGCTCAGGCTTCCCCACGTGCTCCTGGGTGGCGAATCAGTGCTCGTAGTGCTGTATTCGTTGCTATCAGAGCGATATAGCGCACGCTGCAAAGCCCGTGGTGCTAGGCTGTCACTGCTGCTTGGCCTTGAGCTCTCTGGGCCATCCATTAAAGTATCATTCAAGTGACTTGCAAAGTGGGCTACAGGGACAGCAGATTCGGCCTTTATAGTGGCTGTGGTAGTAGTGCTACTCTTTCGTGTCGCTGAGCCGTCAGAATTGATCAGTAAAGCAACGCTCCCAATTGATCGAACGTCTGATCCTCCTTGGCTGATTTGAATTGTACTTTGGCCTCCAGTGGGGTATTTAGCACTGAGTCTGGTTTCTGCATCCGAAGAGCTCATAGAATTACCATGGAGAATGGTGTTTCCGTACGCAGGATTATTTCTGGTTCTTTCGCTCGTCATTCCTAGAGTGTGCTGTCGACCGATCTGGCCGCTAGACCGTGGCGATTCAGAGCATCCAAGACTGGGCCATTTGGACTGCACAGGCCGGTCTGATGACAGATTGGAATGACTTCCCGGCAGGAACATGGATAGAAGGAATATTAGTCGTCTACTTCCCATCTTATTCGACGAGACTATGACGGTGCGGTGACGTATACTATTGTCTTCGTTCGGGTCATCTCTTGCCATTTTTGCGTAACGCCGTCTATAATGATCTGGAGCCAACACCTGAAGCCAGCGCGTATGCGAAGCCAGGTAGGCGGTGAGTAGGTTGAAGAAGAAGAAATTGCTTTCTCTCCCATTCGCCCGTTTGTCGACCCATCGCAGCTCGTGTCTCCAGGCATCCCATCGACCTTGTCCTGTAACGACTTTACGCATCTTTAAAGCAAGAGCGATCCGATTTCCTGTTCTATCTGCCATGTCGCAAGTAACAGTAGATCCTTGTAACGCTCCAGCAGGCAGCTCTAACGTCTGTTGCGATGGCCGTTTTGATTTTCTAGTGGATACGATTGAGCCCGAGCCCGATCTCTTGATAGAGTCTCCTTCGGAGTGACCCGAATTCAAAACAACCTTGCATAAGGCATCCCTGATCGTTGAGAGGGCGACGATTTCTAACTCACTCAATGCTCGATCGATCACACTCCAATGGGCCATAACATACTCGAGATCATCATTTGGCTCAAGCCCATACGCGTTAGAGCCTGAAGATCTATTCAACGGCCATGGCGGTATGCTACCCGCAGAGTAGCCGCAGGACCGGTTGGAGGAAGGGGTTTGCGGTCGTTGGCGGTGGTGTGGCATGTGCAATACCATAGCAATTGCGTACATCGGAGTCTTGATTTGTTTCGCCTTTGCTTTCTTAGTGGACTTTGGACTGAGACTTCCGGGCTGCGGCATATCTGCGTCACGAAACCGAATCTGATCCAGCAACGATGACTCCGTCGAATTTGCAGTAGCAATGGCAGAGTCCATGAGGTCAACGGAGAAGAGTCGCGTTATCCAGATTGCGCAACTGTCGGGACGGAGCGTAGGTCGAGCTCCATTGTTCGGCTCATTTTGAAGCTCACTAGCAGTGGTTGACCTCGTCAAAGGGGTTCTTCTTTTTGGAAAGGCAACAGGGCTAACGAGGTCTCGAGCTCCTGAGCCAGGCCTGTACCCATGAGAGGTTGGGGTTGACTTGGGTGGCCTGATGTGGAGCTTTGTGCCTGACGTGGACGGGACCCCGTTGAACTTTCCAAACATGCAATCCAGCAGAGCTTCCGTATCGCCATCTCTTGTAGCTGGTCGCGCTGAAAGAGTCTTTTCCTCACCGTTTCCGAACAGCCCTCCGAGTTCATTCACAGAGGTTAGTGGCGAGGTCAGCGATATGATACCAGGTTGAGATACCTGCGAGAAAGACGACTGTCGAGAATGCGGAGCCGTTCGCGGCTTTTGACTATCCTTGCTTCTCAACCCACCTTCAGTCAAGCCTCCAAGTGAGCCGGCTCTTTGTTGACGTGAAGCTGCCTCTGTAGGCAGTCCACTCCATGCTTGTGGTGTTGGTATTATGGGAGGCTGTGAGTCGTATAGGACTGTTTTCGGAGCCGGCCACGGACCGGTTGCATCTTGAGCTATCACAATTCGAATATCTCGTGGACATATGTCTAGACCGCCTCGTTCATCTGCGCTACTCGTGACTCCGGTGTATTGAGTTGGGTCTCCGTGTCGGACGCCTCCAGGGAAAAGGAGGTCATATGTATGCGCATCTTCTATACAAGACTCGAGCTTATGTGGAGAGACCGAGGACGAAGCAGTGGAGAATAGTCGCTGTAGACCTGATACAGAAGATTGTAGCATTATCTTTCACTCTTCGATATGATTATGAGAAGAGTACCAGCTCCTGTTATTGATAAGAGCAGGATGTTGCCCACACGCCAGAAGCCCCCATGTTTGCGGCCTTAGAGCCTGATGCAACCAAGTGGGCTCCGTTCATGATTATAGTGATGGCTGTGGCCTCTCGTAGAAAAAGTCGGTGAAGGATGGAAACACATCACGTCATTACACGCTTAGACTTTTGTTGGAATTCGGGCCGGGTCAACCTCGGTAACTACTAATTAGGGGGCCTTGGCAGACTAGTAGAGATCTCTCGTGATGATTATTCCATTTGTAGGGGGAATATATACACTTTATCGGTGTATCCTTTTGCGGGCGTTATAGCCCATGCAAAAGGATTCAAGTCTTCCAAACCTTTTTTCCATTCTACATATCTACATCCAAGTCACGCGCAGATGACTTGTAACGATTACTCCATTGTCATTCATTGGACAAGAGGTGTGTAGCTCAGGCTAGCTGGTTGCTACCTGCTCTACCCCGCACCAGAGTTAACTCCAAAGGAGCCTCTGCTCTCTGCTCTCACTATCTTGCACAGCGTTAAAATCCGAAGAAAGCCAGAGCCTCTAACATGGCAGATTACAATACGGATGCACTTGTCGACTATTATAGAAGCTGTTATTGCGGCGGCTTCACATACACTATCAAGCTACTAAAGCTCGAGACTGTCTTTGCAATTGTAGTATATGCTCCAAGGTTTGGCTTGCCTCCTACGCAGAATTCAATCCAGATTGCTGAGTCGTTGCCTATATAGAAAGGCTACCTATGGATGTTCCCCTTATCCGATGATCTATACGTTGTCGAGAAAGGCGATGGCACTCTGAGAGAATACCTATTCGCTAACAAGACTATAAGCCATATGTTCTGCCCGAATTATATGTCATTCTCCTGCCTCAATACTGCAACTGCAGTATCTGCTCTCGCGTATGCCCCCGCTCTCCCCAAAACCTCACATCCAAACCCCGCAAAGCTGCGCTAATAACAATACCCCAAACAGAACGCCTACCTCTGGATCTACCCCGTAGCCGGAGAAGTGCAGATCCGAGGCCAGGAACATATTGAATGCTACCGTTTCGGCACCAAGACCGCCGGTCATGCCTTCTACACGACCTGTGGCGTTTCTATAGTCGATCAGCGTGTTGGTAGAAAAGCTACCGATCAGCCTATTAATCTGCGTTGTCTCAATGGCGTTGATCTAGACAATTTGGAGATCGAGAAGGTGGACTGGGAGCGGGATGAGCTTGATTCGTGATAGGTTTACCTTTCGTGTTGCGGAGATGGACTCTTCGGCTTTTAAACTGGTGTCGAGGGCTCTGCGCCGCTTTGATCGTCAACCCTGACCTGTTCAAAGAGGACGTATACATGCAGACAGCGTCTCGCAACCTGATGACATATTTCCTACATCTAATATAATATACGCAGACCAATTCTCGTAAAATAAACGCAAAAACAGCGGGAACCGTATATCTACTAGACTTCAGCACATCAGATCTACTTACAATACAACATATATATAACAATGGGAAATCTAATAATATACGTCTCTAAAACCAAGCCCATGACATTGTCGTACTATTATATCACATCACTGCTCCAAAATCCTAGAGGTGTTGTTTCTCAGCTATATATGCCTCAATAGATACGTGTACAACGACGCTAGAAACCACGAACGATGTCTTCGCACTTTCTTACCAGACTACTTTAGATAGCACAATTTCCGCCTAATATTCACGATCGAAACCTACTAATATGCCAATAGTGCCCCTGATATCTACAACATATACCATATACCATCGCTCCAATCCCCTCCCCAGCTCCACGTCAAAATCGCAGCTCCGCCCTTAACCCTTAACCCATGCACCAAGCCTCGACGGACGGATCTCAGAACGGGATGTGATTCTTTTCGTTTCTTTTTCTGAAAGAGAGGAAGATGGGTTGTAACAAGCTCTCTCTCTGCTTTTTAATGGGGATCGAAGAGGGGTGGGGATGTGGTTGTAGGGGCAATGTTGGGGGTTTGTGGATTTGTAGGGTTGTGGAATCTAGGATTTTGTAGGTGGGTTGGGTAGGGAGGGGATAGGGAGGCCGTAGGGTATGGGAGGTGAAGTGAAGAGGTGGCGGAGAGAGGTTAGGAGATTTGGAGAGTGGGGTGAAGGGAGATTGCTGGGGGGAGTTGGGGGGTTGGGGGCGAATGTGTTGGAGTAGGTATCCCATGTCCTGACAGCTGCGGCACTTGTCTTGGCTGTACCTTTTTAGATGATCCCTGAAACGGGGACCTTGCCAGGACATTGGCACATTGGATAGGAGTATTAAGGCTATTTGAGAGACTTGATTGAGAGTCGGATACTGGTCTTTTAGTATTTGATATCACAACCGATAACTTGTTGCAACCACAGAGATGTCCGTAGTAATGCGTATTCTGGCTACTGTTGTGACAGGCCATCGCGGTCGCTGTACCAGAGTCTCCAACTGGCATGTGTCTTGCCTCTAGGACTGGTCCAATAACGACATCGCTTAGCCATTGTCGCCGCCCTTCCGACTAACGACTGGGCTTCCACCACCCACAGCCCTGGCTTTAGCTTCCACTTTCTTTCCGCTCCCCTCTTCCGACTTGTCCAACAACCTCCCGGGCAGGGCAAACGTTGGAATGGGGCTCTCCACGCCCATGTACGGCGCTCTACTCGGCGTCTTGCCACCCATGAACGGTGTTTTTGGCCCGGGTGTAGAGGCTTTGTTCAGAACTTCCTTGTAGAATAGACTCAATGCTTCGCGATTGTTGCAGAAGGCTTCGAAATCCTCCTTTGTTGCGTCTGGTGAGCTGGAGGCTGTGGGCGAAGGACGCGTTGGGTCGATGTGCTTTGGGAAGCCAGACGCTGGTGTGGGCGTTGGTCCATGAGGCTCGATCTGAGAGGGAAAATGGGTTTGGGGAACACTGAGAGCGGCGTGGACGGAGGGAGAGTCGTGCGGTGAATGGAGGGGCAAAGGGCGGTTGGGGGCGTGCGCGCCTCGGTGGGGACTTGATCTGAAGAAACTAAGGCCCTTACTTTGATCATTGTCGCTGGCATGGTCGGAAATCGTGGTGTCAAAGTAGCCTTAGGGTTGTTGGAATTCAGGCCGGGTCAACCTCGGTAGTTACTAATCAGGACTAGTCAGGGGGTCTTGGCGGACTAGTAGAGATTTCTCGTGACAGTCATTCCATTCTACATAGCTACATCCATCCATTAGTTATCATAATACTATTACACTACACCCAAATCACGTGCAGATGACTCATTGACATCATACTATTCAACAAGGGTTACTTCTCAGGCTAATCTTACGAGATAAGGAGCTCGGAATGGGTGCATGCTGGTAATGGATGAAGCTTCAGCCAATGGAAGTGGCCTGTCGCACTGCTTAAATCACGACGCTTTGCCTCGTTATCGTAGGGTTAGAATAGCCCTATTCTCTGCTGGAACTCCTTGATCTAATCCTTTTATCACTCCTTGATCTAATCCTTTTATCATGCCTCAACCAAGAAAGCGTAAGCAAGCTACGCGAGCTCGCAAGCAAGTTCCGAAAGCTCCTTAGCAACCTGAACCATGGGAGCAGTTTACCAGCGAATTTTCAGCGGTGATAGGCCAGCAAGTGACTCCGAAACGCGGCGCCCCTACTCATTTTGAATTTGCGGCCGCACCTCACCTACCTGGACCGGAGCCCAACTCAGATGACGAGCCAAGCTGGACGCTTCCCGATGATGATGATCCTTCTGACGAAGGCGAGGATCTAGTCCAAGAGAGGATTGATGAGGGTATAGATGACGATAGGCTGAGAAAGGAAGAGGATATTGGACTTGGCGCAATTGAGGACTCTGCGGAGGTGCAAGAGATTAGTGTTGAGGGGCTTCCAGATATCGCTCGCCTACAGTACGAGCCACAAAAGGACCTCATGGGAGGAAAGTCAATCTACCTGCAGGATTCGGCTCAGGCCAGCGTGTGGCTCCGCCCCAACGATGTACGGATACCTGTTGCCAAGGGAGACTTTCTACGGATTGTTGCCATGTTCATAATGATGACGGGGTGTCGGTAGAGGATCGATGGGACCTTCCATACCTGTTGTTCTCCTTACTTTTCCCTTGCGAGCTCTCTGAATTCATGGCGGCCCTCAAAGGAGCCGGTGAGGGAAGATCTTGGAACAAGGCCTCTGCGCCAGACTTCGTTTATTGGATCGGTCAAATCATATACATGTCAGTCGTACGACTGAGACGTTCAAGTAACTTCTGGCCTAGCAACACTGAATGGCCAAAGCACTGCATCATGAGATTCAGAGGTTACCAGAAGAAAGCAAGTCATGTTCCAGATCCGAAGGAGGATGAGGCTATTCGGTGATTCTGGGTTGACTGCGCAAGCGTTGCGAGGTGCGTAGACCTGGGAAGACTCACAAGCTTCTCTGAGGACGCCATAGACGAGGATACTTGATTGACGTCCAAAGAGCAGTATGGTTGTATAGTGGGACTTGCCAACATGAGAAAGTCTCCTCACCTGAGGTCCGACATGTCCGTCGGGCTCTGTGCGAGGGAGAATCTTCTGCCAGATCAGGAGCTGAGCCTCGGTGGATCTATCCGGAGATGGGCTTTGAGTTACAGTAAAGATGAGCTCCCTAGAACTATATTCGCCACGGCATTCTCTTTATCATCTCCATACCGTACGTCTATAATCTGCGAGCTCTAGCCTACGAAAAATTTAATTGCGTTACCTTTAAAACTGCCAAACAGAACAATATTTCCCCACCTCGATGCCTCAATTTCGCATTTAGCATCGTCTACTTCATCCCTTAGTGTGACCATCTACTTGCCATTGGCGTAGACGCAGTACGTTTTCGTTTAATAACTTGTCAAGTTTATATTATTATGAGATTAACGTTTTCAAAGAATATGTGATAGCTGCTATACTCTTCTCAACGCCTCGCAGTATGAGCTTCTTGAATGGGTCCGTCCTGAGGAAGATCTACCGTTGCTCCAAGGTCGAAGGTACTAAACTTTATAATTTTAGATTTCAGGGATATCTGACCGGCTTTTCTGCAACGCAGGACGTCCCAATTTCTTGAGCATCCAAAATAGGCATCCACCACAATTCATCACAGGGGAGGACTGGTAAATTCATGCATTGCTCATTAAGATCAGCGCCTTACTGCTATTAATCGCTGAGCCAACGAATACGACTACGATGATTCTTCCATCCAGCCCTAGCGTCGTCACAAGCATCTTAGAGTGGCTCAGCGTAGCGAAGGGATGTCGTTGGATAATTCATCACATGGGAGATGTATAGGTGTTGGTAACATCGACGGAAACTTGCTAGAAGGAAGCCACTCATCCCCGCCTCAGATTAATAGTTTTAGTCAAGATGGAATTCAAGTCCGCCGTCTTCTGCGATTGTTGACACCCGGCTTGACTCGACAAACACCAGCGTGTCCCATAAGTAAAGCTAGCGCGAGAGTGATGAAATAGAAGCATAACACGCAGGATATCAAACACAATCAAATCCTCATCAATACAGAATTCGATGGCGACGGCATTACATTTAGTAACGAGAGGTATTAGACGGTGTTTGCGAAATCTAGTTTAGATAAACGTATAGAGTACATCGCGATATAAAATCGTGTGACTGGCCTATGGTTCACTCGTGTCCCTCTTCTACTTCTTATTAGCACATCGGAAATCCTCAGTTACACTGATATTAGATTTATCCATGTCTTTATCAAAATGGTCGGAAGTAGTTTTCTCTCTCTCCACCTTCATTTATCCCTTATTTATCAATTGCAAGACCTGCGAAATTAAATGTGAAAGTAGATCATAAGAGTATCATACCTCATCCAGGCGCCTTCAATCTCTATCCCTTACACCCTCTTCCCACTCCCTATATATATCTATTTCTCCCACACTTCCTCACCATCTCTTACTCCCCGTCTAGATCCATTGCGTCAGTTGAACCTGTGAGACCTCTCTCACACCCCTACTATCCCTCCCACCTTCCTTCCATCCCCCCATCTTACAAGCCCCATCCCGCCCACCTTTCTCCATTTCACAAAATTATCACACCTTAACATACTACCTCCATCTCTCCCTCTATCCCCCACAAGCCCCCTCGCCCCTTCGTCAATCTCGTTCTGGATACACCCTTAATCACGACCCGAATCGCCAACGCCACAGCAAACATACGGCAAAATGACATAACCTATACTTTAGAAAAGTATTGTTAAACGACTATGATATAGCTTGTATTGACGAAGATCCACGAAGATTCCGGGATAAAAAGCAAAAAGGTGCGGGGAGGAATACTGGTGTGGAGAGATGCAATAGGGATCGTGTTGATGGACTGGAAGCGAGGGGAGGTGAGGGTGTGGATAGAGGGAGAGGGAGGGGGAATCTAAGGGCAATTGATATGGATTGCGTGGCGTGATTGATTAGGAGGACTTGGTTAGGAGGACGTGCTGTCACTGAGGTATTCCGAGTCCGTGGCGTTGGCAGTCGCTACTATCTGCGCCTGTGATAATGCCGTAGGACTGACGCAATTATCCCCTTCACTGTTGAGAGCTTCTTGGCTTGTGTTTGACGGATAATAATTGAATGTACGCCCTGACGATGCATGCATGGACCGCCTGATTTACATCAGCTTGTGTTATTTGAATGCTGCGACTGTCAGTATATTGCTGAACACGCCGCCTTCTTTCGACATGGAGCTTACTGTTGTTGTGGTTTTCACTGTGACTTACAGTACACGAGGTTGGAAAATCCGTGACTTGCAGTGTGCGATTGAAAGTCCACTGACCGCCTCGATAATATTCTCAACTTTCACATGAAAAGCGGACTCATTCAGTTGCGGCCAATTGTCTGTGCTCCAACGTTTCGTCGCTGTGTAAGCCTCATGCATACCATGTTGCTCCCTCGCCCCGTGTCTCTGTAGGCCTGACGCATGCCCTTCTGCTAAGATTATCCTCGTCGACTGATCTTGCAATGCACATTCCTTCACCCGAACTCGTGCTGCCCAACCCTTAGCTTTTGCCAGATCTCTATCTTGAAACCCGATGTACGCAGCCTGCATGCCTCATACCAACATATCCGAGAAGAGCCATCAGGTCTACCACAGAGGGTCCGAGCCTTATCATTGATGACCCTTAAAGTACCCGTCAACCCGCACGGCACGTTTGTACACAATGTCTTGAGCCTTCCTCCTTCTGCAGACCTCTCGCTGATAGGGTGTTTTGAATGGACGTTGAGGATTCTCATAAGACCAGTCCAATGGCTCAGGAGGGAGCTTATCGAGTTCTTCCCTATCCTTGGGTCGGGTCAGAATACGCATAACGGTAGACTGGGACTGAACTCACAAAATCTCTGAGATACTGCTCATAGCTGACAATAACGTACCGCCAGGGAACATTCCAGTATTTGATATAGCCTTTGCGATCATGCAGCGAGATGACCGGCGTACAACTACTTCGTGTCAATGGACGTCGTGGGGCCCCTCGTGGGTTGGCCTTGCACTTCAGCACCTTGAAGATACTAGACTGCAATTCTGGCGTAGGATCTCGGCGAGGCCTTGGAATACTAAGATGAGGTGGAGTGTGCGGAGGTGAGAGAGGCTGTTTGCGTGCATCTCGTTTCGCTTGGTATGATGAGCACCAGGCGGGGTGGCTCCGCTGTTTCGGTGATGGAAGAGTATCCATATATCTGTCTTCCTCCTCCCAGTCTTCTGATGTTACCGAGCCAGTTTGATGCCACTGGCGGTCGCACTCTTCCGCATCATCGCGTTCGCTTTGTGTGGGGTTCCTCCGCTTCCGCTTTAGGTGAAATAATTCCTTCCAATCACATAGCTCATCTATCGTTAGGGGTGTGGGACAGTCTTCAGTCGCACGTGGTATCCTTGGTAGACGAGCTGAAACATCTGCCCCTATGCATTGCTTGGTGGCAATTGCCTGCTCTTCAACACGAGCTATGTGCGGAGGGGGAGCAAAGAGGGCGGCTTGCTCCATTGCGGTATACCGATATGGAAGAGAGAGTCACGTTGATGTTGAGGTGAGCTGTGGAGTAGCAAAGTTGTGACAAGGTGGATGACTAAGCCCCTAACCCTGATGATATCTCCTTAGCCTCAGCACCTCAGAATACCAATGTTGACACTCAAGAATGACACTACTGATAAGTGAAGTACAATGTTAATAGTTGTATTCACTCTTACTATCCCTTAAGGTACAAAACCTAGGCTTTCCCACCCTCCATTCTTCTACTTTACAGTCATACATTAATCATACATACCCGTACCCACAAAGCAAGTCATACTATCAATCACAGTGCTTTAAACCTTCTCCTTTCTCTTCCTCCAATTTCTCTTTTAGTGTTCATCCCTTAACTGCGACACCATCTTCCGTAATTTCAATCATCTACTAGGGTTCTACTAAGACGAATTAGCACGGGCAACCTCACTTTTTAGCTTACAATCTCTGCTACATCAATACTATTTTCTAATCTCTGTCATCACATCCTTCTCCCGAAGCGTTATTGAGGTACTCTCTCAAACCCTCGTCAGGTCGTTCTCAGCCAAGATCAATACTGAATTCGGTCTAAACATAACTTCGAAAGTGAATCTTCAAGACTTGAATATCACATCGAAACGACAACAACGACTGGCCTCGGAACCCCTGTTCTATAAAAACCACTTCTCAGCATAATGAAACCACATAATAATAATGAGTTCCCATACAGGCTCAACACAAAAGTTCACGAGTCAGGAAGCTCGGGACATCGAGCGACACTACGCACAAAGACGAAAAGAGATTCAGGAGCAAGCCCAGCAAGCCCAGCAAGCCCAGCAAGCCCAGCCAACCCAGCCAGCCAAGCAAGCACAGGAAGCCCAGCCCAAAATCTCTACTCCAACTGATAATTCCCTGTCGCCAGACTTTCTGAGGATAGTACCGTGCAATACCACAGCGAAATTCGCATTCAGCGAGCTCATTGAAAGGAAGAACGCAGAACAACTGGATATACACCATGCTCAGTATCTCGTCCAGACTGGCAGAGGATCTCTGGAAAAGATACAAGCCCTACAGTACAAAGCTAGTGATGAAACTGAGGACGAAGACTGGACCGACCGGTCAGAAAGTCAAGAAGTGAATCTTGGCTACTTCCGACTTAATTTCGGCTGCCAGCCACTCGTATCTACCCTCAGGTGGGTCTTAGGAAAGGGCTCGGAGAAGAAGAAGTTGAACACTGTGAGCCGCAACGTCGACATTCTACTCGCAGCACCGCGCTCGACGTATGCTCGGAAACTTCTTCCTTCCCATGCATTCCTGAGCATGCACCCAGAGTCCGGCGTGTGGATGATATATGCCGCCATAGGATCTACCGCGGCTCAGGCAAGCGAACACGATGGGCCATCGTCGTCACCGAAAGCTACAGTTTGGATAGATGGGGAGAAAGTTCTCGATGAAGACTTTCGTTGCTTGACCAAGTCGCAAACTCCTTTTGAGATCCAGGGCATGCAGTACACGGTGCAATTCGCTTTGAAGACCTTAGCGCACGCAGAGAACTATCGGAAGCTACGAGACACAATTCTGCAGAAGCACGATATAACGCCGCCGCAATGTCACATTTCAGGTATCCCACTAGGGTCCGATATAAAGATTGGGGAATTGGCAATCTCTAGCTTGGGCTTGGGGCATGGGACTTTCGGAAGCGTATATGAGGGATTTAGCCCAGTAAGTGGAGATCTGAGAGCTATAAAAGTCTGGGACGTCAAGACGAAGGAAATTGGGGACTCTCTACGGCCGGAGCTCACGATGAGCGAGGACTTTGGCGATACCACCGGCCTTGTGCGGCAATATGGCCGGGAAAACTCCAATGGAGACTCTACCTTGGATGTTCCAAATTATCCTATAAAAATACACCTTATCCTGGAAAAGGGTATTGCGTTCCACCAGCATGACTGGAGTGCATACGGAGCGGATCAGGTCCTGCTCAAGGTACGGCTATGCCATCAATTGCTCACTGGGTTGGCTACAATGCATGCAAAGGGGTATATGCATCGGGACATCACAAGACATTCTCTTCTTCGAGGCGCGACCCCAACGCTCTCAGCCCGAGCGAGCCGCCTTGTGCGACTTCGGGAAAGTTTACCAGGGTGCATCGAGCACCTATACACGACTCGCAGCATGGGCAAATTTGCCCCCGGAGATCGTTCCGGGGAAGGCCAATCCATACGGCCATAGAATCGACGTGTGGATGCTCGCGTTGGCGCTGGTACATTGCTGGTACCCGGAGAAGGCAGCCGATATCGAGCGGTGGCAGCCGCACGGGCAGATCACAAGCAGAGGTCTCAGAAAGATCCAGCAGCGGCTCGAAGAAGAGTCAAATCACTTACCTCGTCTTCTCAGTGTAATGCTCAGAGAGCAGCTAGACCTTCGTCCGTCTGCAAGCCAGGCACTGGCCGGCCCATGCTTCCAAGCCCTCACGGCCAAGCCTGCTGGAGATGGGAAATCTGGTGATGCGAAGCGGGCGAGGACGTAAGGAGGAGGCGACGTTATGGATAATGGAATGGGTGTACCAAGGCATCAACTACCATGCTGGACGGCCGCCAATCATGGGAGCCTACCTACCTATTAATATCAGGTGATGGTACCTTAACGACTTGTATTTGTACGGTATAACTTATGAACTTTATGATAGATATATGGATCATGTTTCCTGCGGTAGAAAAAGACGCGACACTAAGGGTTCCACTTATACCGAACCATGATGCTGCCATAATACGTACTACATAGATGTCTTGCTGGACATTCTCCCGTACTCGTGCGTAGTTGTATAGTGGAAGTGCGATGGTAGTCTCCTACCTATATCTTGGCCAGGCACTCGTCTTAGGGGTTTTTACCGAGGTACGCCCGAGACCAGTGCTAAATTCGCCCGGTAAATTACAAAAATACCACAATTTTCTGCCACACCGGCACCCCGGAAGTAGGGCGTATCAGCCCGACGCCGCCCTTGAAGCCTGAGACTCCGCGCAGTAGCCGCCGCAGCAGCCCCTATAGCAGCCACCGTAGTCGAGCTCCATCGGTAGGGCTCCCAGCGCAGTTGCCTAGCCTGATAAAAGAGCGCTGAGTACCCTAAGCTCTAGGGATAAGTCCCCGGAAAGGTTATATTTTACCCCTAAAAATTTTATTCCTCATAATAATAGCGGCGGTTAGGAGGTTTATATAGGAGGTCTCTAGGCCTGCTTATACCTTAGGGAAGGAGGTACCGGAAGCTGACTCACGGGGGCTGCTATAGGGGCTGCTGCGGGGTGTCTCGGGCTGATGCGCCCAGCGTCCGGGGTACGCAAGTCCCCGGTGTGGTATTTTTGAAATATGGGGGTGGCATTTTTGAAAATATTCCTGAAAAGTGTGGTATTTTTGTAATTTGCCGAAAGTGTTACCATACTTGTATAAGCTTTCGAATACCTTTTTAAGCCGGATTTCTTCCTCGTCGTCTTCACCTATCCGCACTCTGCGACGAGCACATGATGGTGCTTCCACCAGAATGAGTACGAAGCGCGCGCGCCAGGGTCTTAGACTGTCTATAAAGTTACCCAACTATAAAAGCGTTGATTATCTTTCAGTCGAAATTGCTACGATGCGGTGCAATGGATGTTTCCTGTACCTTATTATGAGAGGTCTGTAGAGCATACCACTAGTCTCAGATCCTCGGATCACCTGCCCTCCGTGACGAAAGAGCTGTTTGACCTTGATTTTACTTGCCTCAACCCGTGATAATCGATGGATTATGCTACCTCTTGCGAGAAAGACCAAACTCCCAGTGTCTGCAAGGATCCGCTCATCGAAGACGTCCAAGCTTTATATAGAAGACATCTGAGTACTTTCCGCGACACGGGGTCCGGTGACCAATTGAAAGCCTCGGGAAAGACGAAACGCTAACATCTCCGATGCTAGAGACTGAGATATTTCAGAAAGCTTGAGATCGTTGGGTAAATCAATGAAGTACGTGATTTCTTCATACTCCTCGGCGAGTTGTTCAGCTGAGGGAAAATCTTCCGTCGTCAGCGGAACAGCTGCAGGAGAGCACAAAGATTTCCCGGCAAATTACAAAAACACCACACTGGAATATTTTCAAATTATTATATTTCGATGAATAATATGGCGATATACACGATGCAAAAGCTATATAGGTTTTGGTATAATTATGATGTATCTACTGTAGGTGAGATTATATAAACTGAATATATTCTTAGTAACCTACAAATCGTAATAATCCCATCTCACATGGAAGTTGACGTAGACGGACACGGACAATGGCAAACAGACTCAGAAGGGATACCGGAACTTTGAGGATTGGAAGCGGATGGAGTCTCGCTGCTAATCTGTGATGCCTGACTCTTCGGCTGCTGTTCTGACGGGGATGAGTTTGGAGTCTGATTGCCAGCTTGGTCTGATGACATTGGGGTGGAGTGCCGATCTTGATTATTTGTTTGACCTGGAGATGACGGTAGTGCCTGGTCACTCATTGCAGTAGACGAAAATATCGAGGAAGCTTGCCGATCTTGATTGTTCGTTTGACCTAGAGATGATGGTAGTGCCTGGTCACTTATTCCAGTAGACGAAAATATTGAGGAAGCTTGACGATCTTGTTGGCTTGAGGGTATTTCGCTAGAGACTGCAGAGCCTGGCAATTGGGTTTGATTGCTCTTCAAAGAGCCTACGTTGGCAAATGCAGCCGTAGCCTGCGGCATGTTGGGGGTAGAGCCTGAAGGGCCACTCAGCGCTAACGCAGAACCTCCACTTGGGAAGGGCGCACTCGCAGCCTGACAAGTATTATTCAAGGAGTCTGTTAGGAGAGGGTTGGGCTGAGATTGAGGTGACTGTATTGCAAAAGTGTAACATGTAGGTGCCATATTCCGACAGAATACCGTAAGATTTAACGGCCCTACTGGTGTATCGTACCTCAGACCTATAGAGAGATTTGAGGGTACATTAGAGCCTGTACAATATGCTGGTGACGTTGAGATCTGGCGATGATCGCCATCTGAATATTGAAGCTCCGCTTGGTAGCAATTCGCCGAAGGGATCGTTGTATTGTGGAATTCTCCGGCAGATATATTTATCACCCCTTGATTTGAACAATTTTGCGCTACAATAGTTAAAAGGAATGAAAGCAGTAGTACTAGCCTATAAATTACATTACAACGAGATATAGGCATCGTAGTACTGTTAAACGTGAAGGAAATACAATTCGTGATCTTTATATTAACTTTCTTGCTTACTATTTCTTTACTTAATAGTATTACGTTTGAATTATTCCTTTCTATACCTAAATAACATGCAGATGACTTATAAGCCTTATATCTAAAATAAGTACTATCTATGTAATTGAATTGCAAACTATTACAATAACAGATTACGTGCTATCGATACTATCTAGTACGATGACTATCGCTTTAACATCCGTTTCCCTAGAAGGGTTTACCTAGTAACCGTCTATACTCGGTGACCGTCCAGCCTAATAGGCCTGATACTCTATATGGCTACCTTATATTGAACCTCAGGGGTCTTATAGATGATTTGGCTATGCTAGATATCTGAAAAGGTGTCTAGGAACAAGACAACGAGACAATAAGACTTTGTAGACGTGGCTACTCGCTTATTGTCTTGGCAGAAGGGCTTAATAACGCTGTCTACCGATCTATTCAAGATGTCTAACGCACCTCTACCGTCTCTTCCTCCATTATAGGAGGCTGAACTAGATAGGGAAGATCGCATAGAACGAGCCTATAGTAGATCAAGGCTAGGGGACCAGGTAATAGAATCCTATTACTACCTATGAAGGCAAACAACAACTCAGTCCTGAAGAAGACAACTACGGCGGAGTTGGAACGGGGGCTATGAAGACAATATGGCCAGGAAGGACAGGTTACTAGAGAAATCAGCCGATTAGGACGAGGCATGCGGACAAGAAAACCTCGGGATGATAGAAGGTAGCTGTTTAGTCTATTGCTCGGAAAGGATCCACAACAAAGCAAATATAGACAGTCTAAAAAGTACACTTGTGACTTGCTGTATTAGTACACGTAAGCCGCCGTCTCGGCAGCCTGGAGTAGGCGAACTTTTAAAAGCTTGCATTGAATTTACTTTCGGGCTCTGCATACTTGGGGCCCGCTATTTCATGTAATACCTAAGTTACTGTGCTTCCATTCTTCTCCGTGACAGGAACTCGTAGCGTGACTTGACTTTTTCATCTTGTGAAGCCATATTGAACGTATCAAAAGCGTGCAGGACTCAAAGAGCTCTCGCTCGATACTTGCCGGCAAGTTGCGACCTTCCATGGTAAAGTGGGTTTTGGGCATGTCGAAGGCGTTATGCAGCCTGTATATACCGAGAGACATGGGACTTGGGACTTGGTCCCTTTGTCTGCCAATTTTGACCGAGTAGCAGTCAATCAGTCAACCAACCCCGGCATGATCCTTCATGGGCAAAACATGAGACCATCATTTCATTACCCATTTGCTTATAACTTATATCAGCATCACATATCGTCTCATATCCGATTGAGACAGTATATAAGGTACCGCTCTCGATCGATCTTCCAAAAAGAAACAATGGCAAACATCCAAGAATTGGACTCTGGGGAATACCTGAAACCTGACTTCGACCTTAACAAACTTACCTGTGCATTACTGCGAAATATACTACTTAGACATGATGTTCAAATAAAGGGCTCTGAGAAGAAAGCTGACCTTCTTTCGAAATTCGACTTGGAGATCAAGCCGTATGCGAAAAGTTATCTTGGGGCTATGAATAACCCAACGAGATCAAGCGAAGGAATTGAAGATGCTATTTCTAATTGTTCTATTAACTACGTAGCTTGATGTATTATATTTCGGCAAATTACAAAAATACCACACTTTTCTGGATTATTTTCAAAAATGCCACCCCTATATTTCAAAAATACCACACCGGGTATGTAGTACCCCGGAAGCTAGGCGTGTGTACCCCGGATACTGGGCGTATCAGCCCCGCAGCCGCCCTTGGAGCCTGAGACTCGGCGGAGAAGCCCCCGCAGTAGCCACTATAGTCCAGCTATCTATATTTCACCACTAAAAATATTATTCCTTATGATAATAGCGACGGTTAGGAGGTTTATACAGGAGGCCTGCTTATACCCTAGGAACGCACGTGCCGGAAGCTGACTTACGGGGGCTGCTACGGGGTGTCGCGCGCCGCAAGGCGGCTGATGCGCCCAGCTTCCAGGGTACGTAATTTCCCAGGTGTAGTATTTTTGAAATATGGGGGTGGCATTTTTGAAAATATTCCTGAAAAGTGTGGTATTTTTGAAAATACCACACCTGGGAAATTACGTACCTCTGCAGCTACCCCAATTTCCGGCACATCCGTCTCTAGGGCATAGGTATGCCTAGAGACCTCCTATATAAATCTCCCGACCGTCGCTATTATCATAAGGAATAATATTTTTAGTAGTAAAATATAATATCTTAAGAGACTTATCCCTAGAGCTTAGGGCACTCAGCGCTCTTTTCTTAGGCTAGGTGATTTACTAAATTAAGTGTAGGTGAGATATAGCCTTTACACTCGGACCTACCGAGAAAGAAGATTAAGACGATGACAATAGTCTATGGTATAGAGTCTACTCGATCTTCAGGCCAAAGTAGTAGAGCTACTATATCCTAAAACTCCAGCTTATTATCTCCTTTCCCTATATTATTTTACTACCTAGGTAGCTTAGTAAGTCCTTTTCTACTAGGATTATATTATATACTATATCTAGTTAATAGCATTCTTATAACTCCTAAGCTACTTTCTTATTATTTTACTTTATTTTTAGTACCTTTATTAATTTTAGTACTAAGTAGAATTACCTTTCAAGAGAGTTTTTAGTCAAATCTTAATAAGTTAGAGTTATTTTAACTAGCCTATCTTATAATGCCGAACGCCGAAGCCTATAGTCTAATACTTATTTTACATAGTACGCCTAAGGCTGCCGCCTGAGTCATGAAAGTCGTGGTTTTTAGTAGGTGATGTGCCCCCGATTTGAGCCGAACGTTAGAGGCGTGCATCTTTGTCCGCCGCATAAGAAGAGTAGAGGAGATCTCCGGAGACTTTCAATTCCGGTATAGAGGGTGTCGAAGGAGAACAGGTGCTCGTTGGGAGCCAGTCTGAAACTTGATCTTCGTTAGAATCAATGGCCTAAAGTATCGAGCTCGTCTGATAGATGAGGTGCGATTGTCCTGCGCATAATGGCGGCGGCCTATAGATCTCAACGTCTCGCACAGGCGAACCGCTGGAGATTACATGGGACCGATTGTATAGCGCTTGCTCAGATTTTCAGAGGATACTGGGTTACCAGCGGAAGAATGCGGGTATAGGCATCTGGCACTCCTCGTTGATATCAAAATAAGGGTTATCAACTATTAATCGTTCTCGGATCGTCGGGTGGATAAAACCTTTTGTGATATTAGTAGAATTTAAGCACAGGATGAACCAAACATACCAAGCCGCTAGGGCTATGATGATGTATAAGACCTGCAACAGAACCCCTTCCAGCCTACAGTCGTGTTAGCATAAACCTTGGTTGAGATATAGCTACACTAACCAGTGTGATTTTCCATCCTGAATGAGGTAATTGACCAGCAAGACCGCGACAAACAATACCGTGATCTGGAATGCATTGAAAGCAAGGTTCATGGCGTCGTTCTTCAAAATCCAGCCGAGGACAACAGCGAAAGGTATGACGAGGAGCGCAATTTGCATACTTGAACCAACGGCGACTCCAATGGCAAGATCCATCTTATCCTTGCAAGCAACAGTCACGGCAGTTGCGTGTTCTGCCGCATTGCCAACAATAGGGAGTAGAATGAGGCCAACGAATGTCCTTGACACTGAACCGTGGCTTGTGATAGCGTCGATACTGCCGACCATGAATTCGGCACAGACTGCAACGCACGCAGTCGAGGCAGCCAGAGTGAATATAGCAACCCATTTGCTCAATTGTGGTTTCTCAGGTTCGTCATTTGACTCTCGATTTGGCCCCTCTTTTGTCGCATGGTCGCTTGCATGGGCGGACATACCAACACCTATATTGACCATAACCTTAGTAGCGTCGCCTTTCTTGTGCTTTGATCGCTTCTGTACTTTCGGACTGGGTTCGTTATACATTGAGCTATGTGTCTTGAGCTGGAAGAAAAGATACGCCCCGTATACCACTAGCAGTAGAATGGCGGTT
>JAABUX010002708.1_pt1 | contig 24632 bp, 26 predicted proteins | sample 5561851 | NCBI WGS metagenome assembly JAABUX01 (sample SAMN10711883, study PRJNA513361) | rock metagenome | isolation source: Antarctica rocks | place: Antarctica: Victoria Land, Richard Nunatak red sandstone | collected 2016-01-03 | reverse complement strand
TCCTCTGGGATGTCCGGCGAGGGAGGGAGATCACCCATGCGCATAGTATAGTGGAACGGCCGTTGGCGTGGCGACCACCTTGTCCCACTCCCCTGCCCGTCTCCATGCTACAATCTGAGCGATTACGAGGGCGGCTGTGACCGATCGGTTCGACCGGATATTGGGCATCCTGCTCTTCCTGCGCAGCGGACAGGTGGTCCCGGCGGCAGAGTTGGCCCGGCGCTTCGATGTGTCGACGCGCACCATCCACCGCGACCTCAAGACGCTGGAGGCCGTGGGCGTGCCCGTCTACGCCGAGCGCGGACGCGAGGGCGGATTTCGGCTGGTGGACGGCTACTTCCTACCGCCGCTGATGTTTGCGCCGGGCGAGGCGATCGCGCTGCTGCTTGGGCTCACGCTCCTGCGACGCCTGCGGGCCAGGCCCTTCCCCGCCGAGCTCGACACGGTCGAGCGTAAGCTCCTGACGGCCGTCCCCGCACCGACGCGCGCCGTGCTGGAGCGCGCGGAGGCGCTGATCGGCTTTGAGGCTTTGCCCGACGACATCTTCCACCCGGAACTCGATGCCGATTTTCCCGAGATCGGCCAGCCAGGCGCCGAGCAGGAGAGCGCCACGATCAGCACCGTCCTACGAGCGATTCTCGACGGCGCGCAGGTGCGCCTGCGTTACCGCTCGCCGTACCGAGGGGAAGCGGAGGAGTCTGTCATCACCCCCCGTGGCATGCTGTGGGACCGTGATCGGTGGTATGTGGCCGGCCACCTGGACGGCGCGCCGCGCACATGGCGCGTGTGGCGCGCGGATCGCGTGACACAGATCCGACCGCTGCGGCCGCGCATTGCCGCCCAGGGTGATCAAGACGCCTTCGACGTGCGCCAGCTATTGGGGCGTCGCTGGCTGCGGGACGCCATGGATCACTGGCGACAGCGCACGCCGGTCACAATCTGCCTGTCGCGGGCGCAGGCCAACCGCTTGCAGCGCGATTGGTATTATCACCACGCTTGCTTTGAGCAGGTCGATGAGGAGACGGTTGTGATGACGTTCGGCGAGGACAACCGCGCGACCGTGCTGGAGTTGCTGCGCTGGTTGGGACCAGGGGCGGAGTTGGTGGAGCCGATGGAATGGCGTCAGGCGATGCGCGAGGACTTGCAGCGGATGCTAGTGAGCTACGGCCATGACAGTAATGACGCGTTGGAGCCTGTCATAGGTCACGCGCCATCTTTCGTTCCACGAGGGCAGGGTTCGAGGGGAGGGGCTGGCTCTCGCCCACCGTCGTGAAACCACACCGCGCATACAGGTCTGCCGCCGCGCTATTATGCTCGGTGACCCATAGCTCCAGCCGTCACACGCCGCGATGTCCCGCCCAGCCGACAATGTGCTCAACCAATTGCCGACCTAGCCCCCGTCCCCGATACGCCGGATCGACCCACATCGAGATGAGGTGCGCGGTCTTCTCCGGCTGGGACGTGTCGCGCATACCGCCGGCCAGCCCGATCCACGTCCCCGCATCCTCGCCCACATACATAATGTTCGCGTCACCCGTGGCATTCTGGGTCACCAATGTGGCCCAGCCCTCATTGGTATGAGCGAGAGTGTCGGTGAGCGACACGGCGAACGCGTCCGGCGTGTCGCGGATCGCGCCCAGCCGGATATCGCGCAGGGCTGCCCCCTCATGGGGGTGAATATGGCGGATGACGACCGGCGTGTTCATAGGGTGCGCCCCTCGAGTCGTCCCATCATGGCATTGGGCGTAAAACCACGCCTCACGTCCCATCATCCCCTTGAGACAGAGAAGGTCTCTGGGGTGTGGTCTGACCCGGTGGGGTTGAACACCCGCTTCGTCGAGGCCGGGTGGCGGGGCAGCAAAGCGGTCGGTCGGGCCGGGCGGGGCTCGAATCCGCCGCCGCAGTTTGGGCATATCCCGCTCAGCACGTCCCGCACGCATTCCGCGCAAAACGTGCACTCGAACGAGCAGATCATGGCCCCGTTTCCGTCGGCGGGGAGGTCTTTGTCGCAGCGTTCGCAACTCGGTCGCATCTCCAGCATGGTCGTCCCCTCTCACATGGCGTATCGTCCGACGTCAACCCACGAACCTCATCATCCCCGCCTTGCCGCGTCCACGAGATCGCCCATTCCGCATTTCTCGTGCGGGCCTTGTCGCCCCTTACCATCCACGATACCCGCGTGATGATAGGATAACAAGAGCCAATCCGCGTCAACAGACACGGCCAAATCCCTGGCATGCCGACAGGCGACCGGCGTCCTATGGGCGACAGGCGCAACAGACGAGAGGATGTGAGATGACGTGTGACGTGATCATCAGGCCGGCGGAGGCGCGGGACAACACCACCTGGGCGACGATGTGGGAGGGCTACAACGACTTCTACGGCGTTTCCCTATCCGCCCAGGTGACGGCGGTCACCTGGGCGCGTGTCCTCGACCCCACAAGCCCGATCTGGGCGCTCCTGGCAACGGATGGCGCGGGCAACACCCTCGGCTTCGCCCACTATATCCTCCATCCCTACACCTGGAGCGACCGGCCCGCCTGCCTCCTCGACGACCTCTTCGTCCGTCCCGAGGCGCGCGGCGTTGGCGTCGGGGGCGTCTTGATCGATCACCTGATCCTGCTCGCGCGCGAACAGGGCTGGGGACGTCTCTATTGGATGACGCGGGAGAGCAACGCCGTGGCGCGCCGGCTTTACGATCGCTTCGCTACGGCCGATGACTTCGTACGCTATATCGTGTCGTTCGACGGCACCCCTCCGACGGACGGAGAAGCCTGAGCACACCCTGCCCCGCTGGCATTGGCGTCACAAGCCGTGCAACTCACGGGGCTTCCGTGCCGCCGCGTGTCGCGCGCGCCTCCCGCGCGATCACGTCCGCCAGGATGCGTGCGCCCCGCGCAACATCGCGCTCGTCGAGGCCACCATACCCCAACAACAGCCCGCAACGATCCGGGGTGGCCACGTAATAGGCGTCGAGCGTCGTGACGACCACGCCCTGGTCATGCGCCCGCTGGACGATGCGCCGCGGGTCAAGGTCGGGTCGCAGCTCGAGGTAGGTATGCAGGCCGGCTTCCAGGCCGCGCACCGTCGCCACGGGCGCGACCGGCGCCAGCGCCGCGACGAGCGCCGCGCGCTTCTGGGCGTAGTGACGCCGCATGCGCCGGATATGGCGATCGAGGTGGCCGCCCGCGATGAACGCCGCGAGCGCCTGCTCCACCGGCCAGGGGGTATGATCGTCAGCCGCACGCTTGATCTCCTCCACCCGGCGACGCAGCGGCGGGGGGACGACAAGGTATCCGACGCGCAGGGCGGGCGTGAGCACCTTGGAGAACGTGCCGATATAGGCGACGCAGCCGTCCGCCCCCAGCCCCGCGAGCGCCGGGAGCGGCGGCGCGTCGAACCTGAACTCGCTGTCGTAGTCGTCCTCCACGACGAGGCTGTCGGTCGCCCGCGCCCACTCCAGCAACGCCAGGCGCCGCGCCAGCGACAGACGTACGCCGAGCGGGTACTGATGCGACGGGGTCGTGTACACGAGGATCGGGGCGTCCGCCCCGCGCGGCAGGGCATCGACGCGCAGGCCATCGCCGTCGACCGGCACGGGTAGGAGGCGCGCGCCGTGCGCGCGGAGCACGCGGCGCGCGGTCGGGTAGCCCGGCTCCTCGAGCGCCGCCGTGTCGCCTGGCGCGAGTGCGGCGCGCGCGATGAGGCCGAGTGCGTGACCCGCGCCCGCCGTAATGACGACATCGTCCGGCCCGCAGGCCAGCCCGCGCGAGCGCCCGAGGTAGCCTGCGATAGTCTCCCGGAGGGCGGGGAGTCCGGCGGGCGAGCCATACTCCGCCGGCGGTGGGGCCGTGACAGCGTCCCGCCATACGCGACGCCAGGGGTCCGACGCCAACGGGGAGAGCGATGGTATCCCGGGGCGGAAGTCGATGCCATGGTGGGACGACGACGTGTCGGCGATGGATGGCTCGTGCTCCACGCGGAGCCAGCGCGGCGTGTGGGTCGGCGCCGGCAGGACAGGGCGCGGGAACGGGGGCAACGTCACCTCCACATACGTGCCCGATCCGTGAGAGCCCGCGAGATATCCGTCGGCGATGAGGTCGGCATAGGCCGCGACCGCGACGTTGCGCGTGACCGCGAGAGCGGCGGCGAGCCTCCGCGTCGAGGGGAGGCGCGTGCCGGCGGGGAGTTGCCCTGTGCGGATGGCGTCCCGTACCTGCGCGACGATCTGCCGGTGCAGCGGACGATCTGATGCCCGATCGAGATGCAGCGGCAGGTCTAGATCCACAGGTGCTCGCCCCGACGTCATGCATCCCTCCTCAAGTGGATGTACTATTACCTCTCAAGTGGTCCGTTAAGGCGTCCACTTATCCGTAGTATACAGATGGGATACGACTGGCTTGTCCACGGCTGGCGATCTCGCCCTACGTCGGCCGTGGGTCACATCTCCTCTAGTGAGCAAACGTGGAAACATGAGCCACCGCGACGCGACACATGTCACGATACATCATCGCCCAGCAGTGCGGCTCGCGTGATGCTCCGCCGGTCCATCGACGCGGACACCACGATGGACGTCGTCGTCTGCCCGCAGCGGTGGAATCGGTCCAGCACTTGTTCGAGGCGCTCCATTGTGGCGACCGCTAGCTCCAGGAGGTAGCAGTCGCTGCCCGTGACGCGATAACAGCGCACCACCTCCGGTATCTCCCGCGCAAGCACGACGACCTGCGCGTCGAAGGCGCCACCCACGCGCACCGACACCACGGCACGTGTGACGAGCCCCAAGCGTTTGAGGTCGACGGCCGCGTGGTAACCGGTGAGCACACCCGCATCCTCGAGCTTGTGCACTCGCTCGGTCACACCAGGCACGGACAATCCCACACGCCGGCCGAGCTCGGCGAACGAGATGCGCGCGTTATCCTGCAACTCCTCCAGGATGCGCCAATTCGTACCGTCCAGCAGCTTGCTCATATCGTGAGCCATTTCCTTGCTAACTCCTCATATCATAAGGTATGTCCATGTCTTTCCCAATCAAACTCTATTCTATGCGATGGAGGCGTGCCGTATCCTGGGAACAGATGCGGCGCGTAGGAAATCCACAGGCGCGGTCTAAGATGTGAGATGAGAGAGGAGCGGACGTCGCATGAGAGCATGGCTGACCGGACCTGACATGGGCATCGATGCCCTGCGCATGGTTGAGCGTCCTGACCCGCGCCCTGGCATGGGCGAGGCGCTCGTCAAGGTGCGGGCCGTATCGTTGAACTATCGGGATCTCCTCGTCATCGAGGGGCACTCGCAGTGGCGTCCCACGGGTCCCCGCATCCCCGTCTCGGACGGCGCGGGGGAGATCGTCGCCGTCGGCGACGGGGTGACACGCGTACGCGTGGGCGACCGCGTGGCTAGCGTCTTCTTCCCCAACTGGATGGACGGCCCGCTTGACGCCGCGAAAATCGCGGTGACCGGGATGGGCGGCCGGAGCGTGGACGGCATGCTCGCGGAATATCGCGCGCTGCCCGAGCGCGCCCTGGTACATCTCCCAGAGCACCTGTCGTTCGAGGAGGGGGCGACGTTGCCGGTTGCCGCACTCACGGCGTGGAACAGCGTCATCGAGCAGGGGGGCACGCAGCTCGGGGACACGATCCTCACGCAGGGGACGGGCGGCGTCGCGCTCTTCGCGCTGCAATTCGCCCTCCTGGCTGGCGCGCGGGTGATTGCACTCTCCAGTACCCCCGAGAAGATCGCGCGCTTGTCCGCGCTGGGAGCCGGCGCCGTGATCAACTATCACGAAATGCCGGAGTGGGACAGCCTGGTCCGTGAGGCGACGGGAGGCGAGGGGGTCAATCAGGTTGTCGATATCCTGGGCGGCGCGCTGGATCGCTCCCTCCGCTCCACACGCGTGGGAGGCCTGATCAGCCTCGTGGGGAATTTGGCCGGCTTCGCCGCCACCTTCGACATCCGCAACCTGAGCGCCGGAGCGCGCATCCAGGATGTCGCGGTGGGGTCGCGGGCGATGTTCGAGCGCATGAACCACGCGATCGCGCAGCATGAATTGCGGCCCGTCATCGACCGCGTATTCGCTTTCGAGGATGCGCCCGCTGCCCTCTACTATCTGAAAAGCGGGCAGCATATCGGTAAAGTCTGCATTACCGTCACGGTGGGGACGTGACTAGTCGCGAGGAGAGGGGGCAGTGGCGTGACCGGCCGGCTCCCGAGATGGACCATTTAGTCCCAAAACACTGTCCCCTCGCCCACGATAACGGCCTGACCGCCGACGCGCGGTCCGGCGATGCCCTCTCCTCGACGATACACCTCAACATGAATCCGACTCGGGCGGTCCATCTCCACACCTTGCTCGACGATGAATCGCGCCCCTGGTCCGGCGGATAGGCCGCCGTGGCGGGTAAGATAGGCGCCGAGTGGCCCTGCCGCGCCGCCGGTCGCGGCGTCCTCGGGAATACCCATGGCGTGAGGACCGAACATGCGCGCATGGACCGTCGCGTCCGGCGCTAACGTCTCCAGTGCGAACACTAGGAGAGCCGCCGGGGTGTCCTCCTCGAATAGCGCGGCCAGGGCCGCGGCGTCGGGTCGGCACGCCGCGACCGCAGCCAGTGAGCGCAGGGGAACATAGAGGAAAGGAACGCCCGTCGAGACGACCTGGAGCGGCCAGGCTTCGCGCAGATCGGACGCCGCCACTCCGAGCGCCGCTGCCACACGGCGCCGGTCGTCGCGCACCATCCCGAACACCGGGACCGGCTGGGTCATCCAAACGAAGCTCGGGCGGCCGTCGCGCTGCTCGATCACGACGGGTGTCGGCCCGACTCCTAACGCCAGCGTGACCTCGGTCACGGCGCCACGAAGGGGTATCGCGCCCTCGCGCGCGAGCACGTAGGCTGTCCCCACGGTTGGGTGGCCCGCCACGGGCAACTCCGTCGCCGGCGCAAAGATGCGTACCCGTTTGACCGCGTGGGGATGGTCGGAGGGGAATACGAAGCTACACTCCGCGTAGTTCATCTCGCGCGTCAGCGTTTGCATCTCGTCGATGGTCAACCCTTGTGCATCGGTAAACACCGCCAATTGGTTGCCCCCGAAGGCCCGATCCGTGAATACATCGACCTGCACGAAGCGGTAACTCCTCGCCATCGTTCCATGCCATCCTTTCGCTAGCGTGTCCTCTCTATCCTCGCGCGTCTATCCTTCCACAGGATGATGCGGTCACGCATACTGTGCGTTGCCGAGGCCGAAGGACCAATTCTCCCTTTTCACCTCGATCAAGCTGATGAAGACGTCTTCCGGCCTGAGGCCGGGGTCCGCGGCGAGGCGTTCCGCGATGCGCTGGTAGAGCGCCTTCTTCTGGTCTGTCGTGCGCGTATCGGCGGCCGTGATCTGGATAATGACCAAATCGTCGCTACGCGCGATCCCCAGGTAGGTGGCGCCGTACAGGAAGTCGCCGTCATCGTGCTCGGAAACCGTCATGAAGAGATCGTCTTCCGGCACGTTGAAGGTCTCGCGCATCGCCCGGTAGACGTTGTCCATGAGCGCCCGCCGGTACGCGGACGGCTTGCCGCGCTTGAGCGAAATGCGGGTCAGTGGCATCGTCGATTCTCCTCTCCATACGTCGATATGTCGGATGGGTTTCCCCTCATCAGCATAAACCACGGGAACCCGCTGGAAAACAGCCAAAGGCCGGGCTAGTAGCCCACCAAAGAGGCCAAGCGCCAAACCGGATGGCAGTACCTCAGCGTCGGAACGCTGGAACGCAGGCATCAGAACGAGCCGCTCCATCCCAGGCTGGGGGCCATCTTAGCGCAATGGCCTGAAGAAGGCGCGGATATTCTCCGCCACGAGCGCGGGTTCCTCCAACGCGATGAAGTGGCCCCCGCGAGGCAGCTCCACCCAGCGGCGAATGTCTGCTGCCATGCGCCCTACGTACTCGCGCGGCGGTCGCTCGACCGGCTGCGTCGCGACCTGGATCACCCCCACTGGCGCCTGGATGCGCTCGTCCAGGCCGACGGAGGAGGCGTCGGGGTCCGCGTCCGGGTTGCGCCAATGCCCGTTGGCGTAGTATGTGCGGTTCGCGGAGTTAATTGTCTGCGTCGCCCAGTAGATGGTGACGTTGGCGAGCAATTGATCCTTTGTGAAGCTCGCCTCCAAGTCCCCGCCCGGCGGCGCCGTCCAGGTGTACCACTTATCGAGGATCCACGCGGCCAGCCCCGCGGGCGAGTCATTCAACCCGTACGCCAGCGCCTGCGGCCGGGTTGCCTGGATGTGGTGATAGCCGCCCTCCACATCGCTGAAGCGGTCCTGCACCTTCCTGTAGGCGCGCTCGGTGTCGGTGAGCGGACGCGCACCAGGCCCCAGGTACGGGCCAGGCATGATCTGCGGCTCGGGCGTGTGATAGCCCACCACGCGGTCGGGATACACGAGCGCGAGTCGACTCGAGACGGCCGCCCCCACGTCGCCCGCGTGCATTCCGTAGCGCGCGTAGCCCAGACCCTCCATCAGCCGCGCCCACAACGCGTGCCACGGGCCGGGAGCGCCCCGCTCTGTCGGCCTATCGGAGAACCCATACCCCGGCAAGCTCGGGACCACCACATCGAACGCGTCCGCGGGGTCGCCCCCGTGCGCCCCAGGGTCGATCAGGAGCGGGATCAGGTCGAGCATCTCCACAAAAGAACTCGGCCACCCGTGGGTGATTAGGAGCGGCAGCGGGGCAGGACCGCGGCCGCGCTCATGGATAAAGTGGACGCCGAAGCCGTCGATGTCCGCCCGAAAGTGGTGGAATGCATCGATCCGCGCCTCCTGCGCCCGCCAGTCGAAGCCGTCCCGCCAGTACTCCACCACCCCTTTCATATATCCGAGCGGGATGCCGTATCCCCACCCCGCGCCTTCCACCTCGTCGGGCCAGCGGGTGCGCGCCAGCCGGTCGCGCAGGTCGGTAAGCGTCCGCCCAGGGATGTGGATTGTGCGTGGATGAATGTCCATGGATATCCTCTCCTCGACTCTATCCACCGCGACGTCGTCGTCCCGGCTGTTGTCATCGACCCCGCGAGGTCACAGCGACCGTGTGAGGCCGCCGTCGACGCGGATGTTCTGACCTGTGATGTAGGCGGCGTCGTCCGACAGCAAGAAGGCCACGGTGCGCGCCACCTCGGCCACCCGCGCCGGGCGACGCATGGGGATCGTGTGCAGACGACCCTCGGCGACCTCGTAGCTGTCAACGAAGCCGGGCAGAACGTTGTTCATGCGAATGCCCGCGGCGGCGTACCGGTCGCCATAGAGCTTGGTCACGCCCGCGAGGGCGGCGCGCAGCGCCGAGGATAGCGGATAGGCCGCGTCGGGCTCGATCGCGCCAAAGGCGGAGATGTTGACGATAGCGCCCCCGCCTCCGCGCTCCATCGTCGGGGTCACCAGCCGCGCCATGCGCACCACGTTGAGCACGAGCAGATCCAGGGCCTCGTGCCACTGCGCGTCGTCTAGGGCGAGCAGATCACCTGCGGCTGGGTGGCCTGTGTTGTTTACGACCGCGTCGATACGGCCGTAGGCATCGAGGGTGTGCCGAACCATCCCCGTGAGGTCCCCCTCCCGTGTGACAGACCCGACGTAACCCAAGCCGTCGAGATCGCGGGCCAGGTCATGGACTTCCTCGGAGCGGGCCATGAGTGCGACGGTATATCCCCGCCCGGCTAGTTCGCGGGCGCACGCCGCTCCGATTCCGCGGCTCGCCGCGGTGACGATAACGATCCGGTGTTCGGCCATCAATTTATCCCTTTCGTTGCGCTACGACTGTCGCTCGCGAGGACGGCGCGACCCCGACCGTGGCGAGCAGGCCGCGCGTCAGCCCGTCGCCACACCCCAACGACGCACGACGGAGGACGCTCACCACCCGTCGTTCGCTGGATCGTGAGACCCTTATCCCCGCTTTCCCCCATGTCATTTTTCATCCCTTTGATCTCCTCGGGAGGGATCGAACGGTTGCACCGCCGCCACGAGGATACCCCCCAGAAGGACGATCGCCGTGGCCGCCACCAGGGCCGGACCGAAGGCGCGTGCGCGGCCCGCCAGGACCCCGGCGAGGATCGGGCCGGCGATCTGGCCCAGCCCGTAACCGGCGGTCAACAACCCGATGAGGCCGGCGGACCGCCGTGGCGCGATCTGCCCCGCCAGGGTCAGTGTCAGGGCCGAGATACCGATGAATGTCCCCCCGAAGAGAACGGCCGAGACAAGCGCGGGTCCTGCCCCCCCAAGCAGCGGCAGGCCGATCCCGCACGCCTGCGCCGCGTAGGCCAGGGCGAGCGCCCGCGCGTACCCGAGGCGCGCCGCCAATCCGGACCAGACGACGCCCGACGGCGCCGCGGCCAACCCGACGACGATCCAGACACTCGGGCCGAACCCGCCCAGCCCTCGCATCCGGTCGACGATAGCCACCAGAAACGTCCCGGTCACGATGTAGCCCAGCCCTTCGAGCAGATACGCCACGAGGAGCAGGACCAGCGCCGCGCGCACGGCGCGATGTGGGGTAGGCCGCTCCTGCGCCGTCGTTGCAGCCGCGCGGTGGTCCCGCAGGAGCCAGCGCCATGCGGGACCGATGGCGATGGCGGCGAGGAGGGCCAGCGCGAGCCACTCGCCGCGCCACCCCAGCGCGCCGCCCGCGATGCGGACGACCAACCCCGACAGCGCGATCCCTACGCCGACGCCGCTGAAGAGCCAGCCGGATAGGGACGCGCGTCCCTGCCGGCGCAGCGCATCCAGGACGATGCCCGACGCCAGGACGAAGACCCCAGCGCTGGCCAGCCCTGAGAAGAAGCGGATGACGCCCCAGGCGGCAAGGTTCGTCGTGCCCGCCATGAGGGCCGTCGTCACGACTACCGCGAGGAGCGACACCACGAGGACGCGGCTGCGCACGGCGCGCGGAGTGACAGTAGCGGTCGCGAGCGCGCCGGCGAGATAGCCGGCGTAGTTAGCAGAGGCGAGGAGCCCGGCCTGGTTCGTGTCGAGATGGGCCGCCGCCTCCATAGCGGGAAGAATGGGGGTGTAGGCGAAGCGCCCGATGCCCATCGCCGCAGCCAGGGCCGCGCCGCCGCCAACCAAGAGGCGCAGGGGCGCGGGGTCCCCCCTCTCTGTATCGTCGGGAGACACGGCCGCTTCTTCCCGTTGCTCTGGTCGTAGGCGTCCCGCTAACGTCATGTCCCCACTACCCTCCTCACTCACCGACCTCACTCACCGACGCCGGGCTATTGTCCGCCGTTCCGAGTCACGCTGTGCTACCCCGCCAAGGCCAAGGCGGGGTAAAGGGCCGGGGAACGCGCTCCTTCTCACGCCATCTCGCTAGCATAAACCACGGGGGCTCGATGGGAAACGGCCAAAGGACGCTCCGGCAGCCCACCAAACTGGGCGTACGGCGCGCTGGCTCACCGTGCGGCGGACATGCGACGAAACTGGGCGTACGGCGCGCTGGCTCACCATGCGGCGGACATGCGACGAAAGGGATAAGAGATGTCCGAGTGTCGTGACTAAGAGGGCGAGAGTTTGGTCGGGATGACGATTGGATGGGCTACGATGGCATCCTTGGCCGTTCTCGCGGCGGCCTGGGCGATTTACAGTCAAACCTGAGGCGTCGGTCTCAGCGATACGCATACCCAAGTGGTTGTGCATTTTGCCCCTCTAGTGGCCCTTACAGGGCGTCCACTCGCCTCTGTAGTATATCGGTAGGATTTGGCAGCTTTTGGAGGTAACAATTCGATGATAGATAAAAAGGGCCTGCGCATCACCGCCGCTGCGGTACTCGCTGGCGCCGCGATCGGTGCGCACACAGCACACGGCGCCACCGCCAGCCACGTCCATGTCGCCGCCGCATCCGGCACGGTGACGATCACGGATTACCAATTCCCCGACGGTTGCAACCCCATCGCGACGGCCTCAGTGGTACAGCAGGAGGTGTGCGGCGGTACGATGGAGGACTCTCTGTTTCTCCTGGATGACCGTCTCACCTATCAACCCGACCTAGCCCTGAACGTGCCCTCGACCAGGAACGGAGAGGTCAAGATCGCCGGTGGCAAGCTGCTCGTGACCTACAGGCTCAAGCCCAACCTGAAGTGGTCGGACGGCGCTCCGCTCACGGTGGATGACTTCATCTTCAGCGTCCTGGTCAACATCGACGCGGGCAACTCGGCGGGCCTCGACCAGATCCAGAGCATGCGCAAGGTCGACGCGACAACCGTCGTCGTGACCTACAAGGGCCAGTATGCTCCCTTCGTCGCCTATGGCAACCCACAACCCCTACTGCCGCGGCACTATCTGATAAAGAAGTACGGCACGAGCGACCCCAAGGCCGTGGCGGCCAAGTTCCTCCTCGATACGTGCAATAGCCCCTCCGATGTCTTCTCTGGGGCCTTCAAAATCGGTAGCTGGACCGCGGGGTCGGAGATTGATCTGACGCCAAACCCCTACTATACCGCGCTGCCCCCCGCGCTAGGGCATGCGCGCCTGGCCAGTTTCCGCTTCAAGAGCTACGTCGGCGCGACGGCCGGGTCGAGCGCGCTGGCGGTGAAACTGCTCTCACCCCAGACTGACGCCGATCAGGCCGAGGATTTCCAGTACAATGACATCGCGTTGCTGCGCAAGAGCAGCTATCAGGTCACGTCCCTGCCGGCGCTCTATGTCGAGCACCTGGAGTTGAACCAGGGCGGCGTGCTCAAGGACGTGCGACTGCGCCAGGCGCTGCAGGCCGCCCTGGACAAAGCGACGCTGTTCAAGACCGTCTTCCCCGATCTGGCCGGCCAGACCAACGACTATCTGCTACACACCGTGCTGCCGAACCTCTCGCCGTTCGATGACAAGAGCGAGGCGTTCAGCGCATACAACCCTCAGCGGGCGCGGGCGCTGCTCAAGGCGGCCGGCTACTCGTATCGCGACGCGGGCGGCCACCTCATCCGTGGGGCCAAGGGCCAACTCTACCTCAACTTTGCCACGACGAGCACGACGATTCGCCAGCAGGTCGAGGGGCTCATCGCCCAGTCGTGGGCCAGGGTGGGCATCACGACCAACCCACACTTCACCACCTCTTACGGCAACGGTGGCCTGTTCTCGGATTATTCGCTCAACGGTGTTCTCTACCACCGCAGCTACGACGTGGCGCTCTTCGCCTTCCAGGAGTCGCCCGACCCGCAGCAGGGCGAGTTCAACTTCCTGCCGCAGTACATCCCCACGGCGTCGTACCATGGTGGCGCCGAGCAAAACTACAACGGCATCGGCGAGGACCCCCACGACGCGGCGGCCAGGCAAGAGGCCGATCTCCTCATCAAGGCGCGCGATACGGTCGACGCCGCGCAGCGCCGAACCATCTTCAATCAGTGGCAGCGCGTGTGCAACCAACAGGTCTACTGGATCAAGCTCTACGCCCGGCAGAACATCGCCGCGCACAAGAACACCTTCGGCCCCTATCGGCCAAACCCCTCGCAGGCGACCAACGAATGGAACGCATACGAGTGGTTCAAGTTGTAGCCCGATGACACCGCTGTGATGATGCGCCGGGGGTCACTCGATGATCCGAAAGCACGCCATCCAGGGTGCGGAAGTGTAGCGTTATCACCAATCACCACGTGCGCTTCCCCCTATCCGCGGGTCTATGACCCGTATCCGACGCTCACGGGAGCGCTGGCCGGGCGGCGACATATCGCCACCCGGCTCGGACGCGGGCTGGCACACGACTGAGGGCACGGTCAGGGGCATCGTTCCCGCCGTTGGTTAGCTACCAACTGGGTGTATAGAGTACCAAGACATAGCCAAGACACAGTAGTGAGACAGTGGTGAGATGGCAACATATATCGTGCGACGGATTCTGCAGGCTTTCATCATCCTGATCGGGTTGTCGATGCTTTTCTTCGCGATCTTGCACGTCGGGCCGCAAGGGCGCTACGGTCAGTGTCAGCACTATCGCGACACTCCCAGTCCCAACTCGGAGTCATTGTTCCAGGCGTGCGTAAGCGCCCGTGGCCTAAACCAGCCGCTGCCCGTGCAGTACACGCGCTGGGTAAACACGACGGTGCGCCTCGACTTCGGCCAGGACTATAGTGGTACACCGGTTATCGATACGATCAAGCTGCGCCTGCCCGCCACCCTCTTGCTTATCGGCCTTTCGTACATATTCCAACAACTCATCGCGCTGCCGCTCGGGCTGCTTGGCGCGCTGAAACGCTACATCGTCTACGATTATGTCCTCACGTTTTTCTCCTACGTTGGCCTCTCCTTACCGACCTTCTGGCTGGGCATCATCCTGATTTACATCCTCGCCATCAGGTTTCCCGTGTTCCCGGCGGGTGGCATCAACGCCGTCGGGCCGGCTTTCGGCACCGGTCCCTACTGGGCCTATGCGGGGACCCACCCCTGGCAAACGGTAGGGGATATCGCCGGCCATCTCGTGTTACCGGCATTGACGCTGGCCATCGTCGGTATTGGAGCCGATAGCCGTTTCATGCGTGCGAGTATGCTCGACGTCATCAATCAGGATTACGTGCGGACGGCGCGGGCCAAGGGCTTGCCCCGGCGGACGGTCATCCTGAAGCACGCGGTGCGTAACGCCTTACTCCCTATCATCACGAACATCGGCCTGTTTATCCCTGCCCTCATCAGCGGAGCCGTCATTACCGAGAGCGTGTTCGGCTGGCCGGGTATGGGGCAGTACTTCATTCAGGCCCTTGGGAAAAGCGATAACAACACGCTGCAGGCCTTTCTGTTGCTAACGGCGCTCTTCACGCTCGTCGGCAATCTGGTGGCCGATCTCTTGTATGCCGTGGCCGATCCCCGCATTCGCTATAGCTGAGTGGCCGCCGCGGTCAGGCGGGAACAAAAGTGGGCGTCGATGACGAAAGCACGGACGGGGGCGAAGACAGCGGGATCGGCGATGATTGGCTAAACATAGTGGCGGTCCGCCCGCTGGTAGCGCGGCAAGGCCGAAAGGATGTCATGGCGATGGAATCGCCGCTGGAACAAGCGCGGTGGTGGCGCGACCCGCGTTTGGGCGACCTCGACCTGCTGCGCGCCACCTTCGTCACGCACACCTATCCGCGTCACATGCACGACGAGTTCGTGATCGGCGTCATCGAAGACGGCGTCCAGGGATTCACCTATCGAGGGGCCAACCACACGACGCCCACTGGCGGCATCTTTATCCTAAATCCTGCTGAGGCCCACACCGGCTATGCCGCCGTCGCGACCGGCTACACCTACCGCGTCTTGTATCCCTCGGCCGCGCTGCTCCAGCGCGCGGCGAGCAACCTTGTCGATCGCCCGCGCGACGTGCCCTTCTTCTCCCAGGCCGTCATCGACGACCGCACCCTGGCGCGGATCCTCAGTCGCCTACATCGAAGTCTGGAGACCCCGATGCCGGGGCTCGAACGGGAGTCGCGCCTGCTTTGGGCGCTCGGGCGCCTTATCGCGCGCCATGCCGACACGCGGCAGGCCCCCCGCACGCTTGGACAGGAGCGTCCGGCCATCCAGCGGACCCGCGCCTACATCGAGGCGCACTACGCCGAGGACCTGTCGCTGGAGCGCCTCGCGACCCTCGTGGGTTTCAACCCCTTCTATTTTCTGCGCACATTCCACCGGGAGGTGGGCTTGCCGCCGCACGCATACCTGGAAAGCGTCCGTATCGCGCGGGCAAAACAACTCCTGGCCGTGGGGCGGCCGCCGGCCCAGGTCGCGCGCGCGACCGGCTTCGTCGACCAGAGCCATTTCACCACCCGCTTCAGGCGCTTCGTCGGGGTCACGCCGGGGCGATATGCGCACGCGTGCACGTAGTCAATATTCTGCAAGACGTGTGGGCGTCATGAGCCGTATCATGTGGGCATGGAAAGCTATACCATCGACCCCTATGTGCGTGCCCTCGGCGTCGTGTTCCACGCGGCCATCGTCCGTGGGGTCACGGCCCGCAAGAAGGACCCCCGCGTGGAACGGGCTAAGAAGCGCGCCGTGATGAGCGCGGCTGGTGTGGACCTGGAAGCTGACCCGATCCTGTGCGGCTACCGCGCCCTGTTCACCGCCGTCGGAGCGACGGATGACGACGCGATGGCCTCGCCCGAGTGGCTGCTCCGGCTGATCGCCCGGCGCGGGACGTTGCCGACGATCAACACGGTGGTGGACAGCTACAACACGGTCTCCGTCGAGCGGCTGATCGTCGCGTCGGCGCACGACCTGGACGCGCTGCGCGGCGCCGTGCGCGTCGTGCGCACCACCGGACGGGAGGTGTTTTACCCCCTGGGGTCTGCCAGCGGAGAACCCCTGCGCGCGGGGGAATGGGCGGCCGTGGACGACGCGCATGCGCTCTGCCGCATGAACTGCAAGCAAAGCGAGCTATCAAAGGTGCAGGCGAACACGACGAACCTCTTCATCTATACTCAAGGGAACCGCGCGACGAGCGAGGCGTATGTGCGCGACAGCCTCGTCGCCGTCTGTGAGCGGATCGTCGAGATGACTGGCGGCGCGTATCGTCTGTTGCCGCAGCGCACCGAGAATAGCGATGGCTGAACCCGTGGCGCCGCGGATAACGCGTGCCGTCACCTGTCGCGCCGCTATGGTCAGGAGGAGACAGATGGCAGAGGGACGGCTATGACGGCGCACGAGGTGGTCGACTGGTACGTGGCGGCCTGGAACGCGACGGACGAGGCGGAACGGCGACGCCTGCTGGAGAGGGCATGGACGGAAGATGGAACGTATACGGATCCGACGGCGCACATCGCGGGACGCGAGGCGCTCATCGCGCACATCGGCGCCTTCCACGGCCGCACAGCGGGGGCGTGGTTCGACGTGATCGCCGGGCCGGATGGGCATCATCAGCGCGTACGCTTCATCTGGCGACTCACCACGAACGGCATCACGTTGCGCGAGGGCCTGGATGTGGGTGAGATCGCGGAGGATGGTCGCCTGCGCGGCATCGTGGGGTTTTTCGGCCCACTCCCCCGTTAGGCGCCACTATCGAGCGGACACGGGGCTTGCCGCACACCGCTCTTGACGACGGGAGGAGTCATACTATCGACGCCGCTATGCCCTCTCCTGGGCATCGACCTGCCGATCATCCAGGCGCCCATCGGCAGCGCCACCACACCTGGCCTCGCCGCGGCCGTCTCGAACGCCGGGGGGCTGGGGATGCTGGCCGTCACCTGGCAAAGCATCGACGAGGTGCGCTACACACTCCGCGCGACGCGCCGGCTCACCGACCGGCCGTTCGGAGTTAACCTTGTCTTGCACTGGCCGCCCGGGGAGCGACTCGCCGTCTGCTTGGAGGAAGGCGTCCCCGTGGTGTCCTTCTTCTGGGGCGACCCGGCGCCCTACGTCGCGCGCGTCCACGACGCGGGCGCGCTGGTCCTGCACACGGTCGCGAGCGCCGCCGAGGCGCGGCAGGCCGTCGCGGCGGGGGTCGATGTCGTGGTGGCCCAGGGCTGGGAAGCGGGCGGCCACGTCTGGGGGCATGTCGCCGCCCTCTCGCTGATCCCGCGCGTCGTCGATGCGGTCGCGCCGACGCCCGTGGTAGCCGCCGGTGGAATCGCGGATGGGCGCGGACTCGCGGCGGCGCTGGCCCTGGGGGCGGCCGGGGTCTGGATGGGCACACGCTTCCTGCTCAGCGCGGAGGCGGCGGCCCACGACCTGTACAAAGAACGCCTCCGTCAGGCCACGGAAACCGACACGCTCTATGCCACCCTGTTCGACGGTGGCTGGCCGAACGCGCCGCATCGCGCGCTGCGCAACAGCACGGCGCGGCGCTGGGACGCTGCGGGCAAGCCACCGCCTGGTCGGCGTCCCGGTGAGGGGGAGACGGTCGCCGCCGACGAAGACGGCCGCCCCGTGGCGCGGTACAGCGACACGCTCCCGTTGGCGGGGATGACGGGAGACCTGGAGGCGCTCGCGCTTTACGCGGGTCAGAGTGTCGGGCTAACCAACCGTCAACTGCCGGCCGCGCGGATCGTACAGGATGTCGCGGCCGAGGCGGTGGAAACGCTCCGACGCGTCGCGTCCCTCACCTAACAGGTCGCGCGAGCGTAGCCGGCGCACGCCATCTCCGAGCGCACGACGGACGGACGAACACGCTGCGGCCGCGCGTCGATCCCGGAGGGTTGCTCCCGACGACGTGCACACGTCCCAAGTGGTTGCGCCAATTGCCCTTCTAGTGGTCCTGTTGGAGCATCCACTTATTCCCGTAGTATGTCAGTGAGACACAGTTCACGCCGACCTGACGAGGAAACCCGTACGCGCCCCGATCGGCGCCACTGTCGAGACACAGCGGGACACAGCATGAGTAGACAAGGGGGCTAGGTGATCGAGCCGAACGCGCAGGACGAGAGGCGGGATGGCCGCACTGACTTCGATTTTTTCATCGGTCAGTGGACGGTCCATAACCGGCGGCTGCGGGAGTGGCTCACGGGATCGGATTCCTGGGAGGAGTTCGAAGGCACGTCGGTCGCCCGGAAGGTCCTGGGCGGACTGGGCAACATTGACGAGATAACACTGGAGAGGGCGTCGGGACGCCAAGAGGGCTTGACCCTGCGCCTCTACGATCCTGCGTCGCGGCAGTGGAGCCTCTATTGGGCCGGTGCGGATGGGCTCTTGCAGACGCCGATGATTGGGGAGTTCGAGGACGGGCGTGGGATGTTCTTCGCACAGGAGACATTCGCGGGCAAGCGCATCGTCAGCCGGTTCATCTGGTCCGACATGACGGACCTGTCGTGCCGGTGGGAACAGGCGTTCTCGGTCGACGGGGGAGTAACGTGGGAGACCAACTGGATGATGGAATTTGTCCGTCTTACATGACGCGCGACCCCAGCCACGCGGCCGTATCATGTCCGGATCATGTCCGGGCCACCATAGACGACGTTATCATGGCCACGGACAATCACGCCGCCCTAGCGCTTAATCGCCCCTATCCCCCACGCATAGCCTGTCCCATCATTGAACATCGTGAGGAGCATGCCCACTATGCCCACTCCACCGTACCATGACCTTCGGCGCTCGGATCACGCCATCGGCGACCCGGAGGCGCTCGCCTCCCTCCTGCACGCTGCCCGCGTCGGGCGGGTCGGCGTGATCGCGGACGGCGAGCCCTACGTCGTCCCCATGAATTTCGCCTACGAGGACGCGCGCACGGGAACGCACGCACGAATCATCATACACGGAGCGAGTCCAGGGCCGCCTGATCGAGGCGTTGGCCCGCGACGCGCGGGTGTGCGTCGAGGTCGATGAGGTGGTGGCCACGCTCCCAGACCCGGTGCTGTGCGAGTATGACACGGCCTACGCCTCGGTCCTGTGCTATGGCCGGGCGCGGGTGTTGACCGCGCTGGGAGAGCGGACGGCGGCGCTGCGTGTGCTAGCGCGCAAGTACGCGCCGACCGAGGAGGCGGATGCCCTCAAGGAGCGCACCGTGGACGCGTTCCGTGGTCGGTTCGGCGCGCACACGGCCGTGATCGATATCGCCATCGACACGATGACCGCCAAGCAGCAGCCCGTCGTCACACCCGCCCCGCGTCGCCGGGTCGCCCACGACAATGCGGCGCCCGACCTCGCCCGCTTCGGTAATGTCCCGGCGACGTACCGTCACCACGCGCGGGTCGTGACGCCAGGCGACGACGTGGCGCTGCCGCACGGCCTGCTGAAGTGGTACGAGATACGGCGGGGCGAGGCGATTATCCCCCGGGCGTTCATCCGCGACGCGCGGGCGTTCATCCACGCCGAAGCAGAGACCGGCGCACTAGACCTCGGGTATGGGCTCGGCTTCGTCATCCTGCACTATGCGGACGCGCGCGCATACCTCATCGTCTGCGTCTGGCGTCACACCAACGAGCTGTGGGAAACGCTCTACACCCACGACCTGACGAGCGCCAACGACGGCGGCTTCCAGCGCGTCCGCCCCAGCGTCGACGCGCCGGCGCTGTGCGTGTGGGAGTTGGCGCCCGCCTGGCACGAACGCGAGGCCTGGGTGCGCTACCTCTCGTCGGCGCGCGACATCGACGCGAAGCGCGCCTATCTGGACGACCGCCTCACGGGTATGGTGTGAGCGCGCTAAATCCCCCGTCCCGTGATGATTGACGAAAAGGAGAACTGAGGTGTACATCTCCAGGGCGTATATAGATGCCTCCTATGACCATACGTTCGATACGTTCGGCTGACCCGACCGACATACCCGGCATCGTCGACATCAATACGGCCGGTCGCCCTGGCGTCTCTCCTTTAACACTCGAAACGACGGCCGCGACGCTCGCCGCTGCGCCATACGTCGTGGTGGCCGAGCTGGATGGCCGGGTCGCCGGCTATATGATTGGCTACACGGCCGGCGACGTGTGCGAGGGCGACGAATTCGCGTGGTTCCAGGCGCGCATGCCCCCGTTCCTGTACATCGACCAGATCGCTGTGGCGCCCCAGGCCCGTCGGATGCGCGTCGGCGCGCGGCTCTACGCCCATGCGGCCGCCCATGCGCGCGCCCTTGCTATCCCGGCCTTGGTGTGCGATATCAATCTCGACCCGCCGAACCCGACGTCGCTGCGGTTCCATGTGCGCCTGGGGTTCCAGGAAGTCGGCGTGATCACAACGCACGATGGGCGCACGGTGTCGCTCCAGCGGAAGGATCTACTGGAGCGACACCGTGCCTGACCGTATCCCGGTACGCGACGGTATCATGGCGCTATCGCCGTCGGCAAAGCGCACTGAGGTAGGCGAGATAACACTTGGCTGGCGCCCGACGGCGTTCTTGGCTGTTCCCACAGACGCCTGGACGGGTTACACTACACCCCAGATACCTAACCGCTTATAGGGCTTATAGGACACGACCGCGCCACACGGCGCGTCGAACGACCGTCATCCGCTTGGGCGCGAGGCCGCGCGTGGATGATGTGTGACGGAACGGAGGAGATGGAGCTATGGGACTGCCCTGGGATGCGTTGCTCGGCGACGCCGACCGTCGCTTGCGCGGCTCGGATATTCGGGACCTGCTCGCCATCACGGCGCGGCCGGATGTCATCAGCTTCGCCGGTGGCCTGCCCGCGCCTGACCTGTTCCCCATCGCCGACCTGCGCGCCGCGTTCGACGCCGCCCTGCGCGAGGGCGGGGGTAGCGCCGTGCAATATGGCCCGACCGAGGGCTACCTGCCCCTGCGCGCCTACCTAGCCGCGCGCTTGGCGCGTCGGGGCATCGTCGCGGAGCCAGACGACATCCTGATCACGACGGGCTCGCAGCAAGGGCTTGACCTGGTGGGCAAGATCTTGCTGTCCCCGCGGGCGACTGTCCTCGTGGAGGATCCCAGTTACGTCGGGGCGCTCCAGGCGTTCGCCGCCTACGGGCCGCGCATGAGGTCGGCGCCGATGGACGACGAGGGGCTGCGCGTGGACCACGTCGCCGCGGCGCTCACGACGCTGGACCGCGATCCTCTAGTCCCAAGCGATGGGCCGACCATCCTCTACACGATCCCGACGTTCCAGAACCCGTCGGGCGTGACGATGAGTCTGACACGGCGCACGGCCCTGCTTGACCTGTGCGCCGCGCACAGGCTTCCCCTCGTCGAGGACGACCCCTACGGCGAGTTGCGCTACGACGGCGCCGACCTGGCGCCCCTGCGCGCGCAGCCCGGAGGCGAGGAGACCGTCTACCTGGGTACGTTTAGCAAGATTCTCGCCCCCGGGCTGCGTCTGGGCTGGGTCGTCGCGCCGCGACCGTTGATGGCGCGGTTAGTGCGCGCCAAGCAGGGCGCCGACCTCCACACCGACACGCTCGCCCAGCGCGCCGTGTTGCACTACTGTCAGCGCGCCGACCTGGATGGGCACATCGCGCGGCTACGGCGGGTCTACCGTGAGCGCCGCGACGCGATGCTCGCGGCGCTGACGCGCTATTTCCCGCCGGAGGCGCGCTGGACGCGGCCGGAGGGCGGCTTGTTCATTTGGGTCACGCTGCCCGCGGGCATGGACACGCGGGCGCTGCTGGCCGCGGCGCTGGAGCGCGGCGTCGCATTCGTCCCCGGCTCCGCTTGTCAAGATGCTGCTGGCGAACCCCCATTACGGGTTTCGAGCGCGTCAAACTGCGTGTGATCACGCATGCCACCGCCCTGTCAGGAGGGCTCCATTGAGGTTCGCCAGCAGCATCTTGTCAAGCGGCGCCCGCTGGCGCACACGGTGGACGGTCCCTGCGCCTCAACTTCTCACACGCGGAGCCAGAGCGGATCGACGAGGGGCTGCGGCGGCTGGGTGAGGTCGTGGCCGCTGCCACAGCACAGCCGGCCCTGGCATGATGCCGCTGTACCGCGCCTAAAGGGGGAGATGGACGCCTCCAGCCGTCGTAGGAATGGACGCCTCCAGCCATCGTGAGAGAGGAGATACCGGCGATGGACGATCAACACATGGCGGATGGGCAGGAATGGCGGCGGGACCCCTATCTCATCAGCACGGATCGGCGCAAGATCGACCTCGATGTCGTGCACGGCTTCCTGACGACCTCCTATTGGTCGCCGGGCATCCCGCGCGAGGTCGTCCGGCGCGCGATCGAGCACTCGCTCCCCTTCGGTCTCTATCATGACGCAGGTCAGATTGGCCTGGCGCGGGTCGTCACCGACCATGCGACATTCGCCTACCTCTGCGATGTCTTCATCCTGCCGGGCTCGCGCGGCGCGGGCCTGGGGACGTGGCTGATGGCCGTCGTAGCCGACTATCCGCCGCTCCGAGGCGTACGCCGCTGGGTGCTCGCCACGCGCGACGCCCATGGGCTGTATCGCCACAGTGGGTTTACCGACCTGGCCCACCCCGAGCGGTTCATGGAGAAAGTCCTCCCCGATGCCTACAGTGCGACGGGCGAACGGCAGGAATGAATAGGAGGATAGATAGATGACACCACGACGAGATCCATCGAGTCGAGTGCGGGGGCGCGGGCAGCGACCACCCATGACGGGGCAACTCCACGGCATCCCCCTCGACCGCGCCTCTGGCGCGCCCCCGCTCTACGCGCAGATCCGCGACAGCGTCCGCTCCGCCGTCCTGACGGGCGCCCTCGCGCCGGGGATGCGCTTGCCGCCCGAACGCGAACTAGCGACGAGCCTTGGCGTAAATCGTACGACCACAATGCGCGCCTATCACGAGTTGGCGGCCGACGGTGTGGTCGAGGCGCGCCCTGGCCGCGGTACAGTGGTGCGCTCGTCGCGGGAGAGGACGCACGATGATACCGCCGCTGGCGGCACGCCGCCGCACATGGGGCGCATGCCCTCGGCGGCCTGGCTGCTCGGTTTGCGCGCCGTCGGCCAGGGGCTTGGACCCGACCCGAGCCTGCTGCGCGACATCATGGCCCTGGGGACGCGCGACGACGTGATCTCGTTCGCGGGGGGGACGCCCACGGGGGAGGTCATCCCGTTCGACGCGGTGCAAGCGGCTCTGGCTGAGGCGCTGACCCGCACCGGCGCGGATGGTCTCACCTATGGACCGGTCGAGGGGCTCGGGTCGCTGCGACACGCGCTTGCCGCGCACATGAGGCGCCGCGGTGTGTCGGCCTCGGCGGATGAGATCATGGTCCTCTCCGGCGCGACGCAGGGACTGGCCCTGGTCGCGCAGGCGCTGGTCGAGCCCGGTGACGAGGTGGTCGTCGAAGCGCCAACCTATGTGGGTATCGTGCAAACCTTCGGGGCGGCCGGGGCGCGGCTCATCGGCGTGCCGGTCGATGCGGAGGGGCTGCGCGTCGACGCCCTGGCTCATGTGCTGGCGCGGCGACGCGTGCGCCTCATCGTGGTCCAGCCCACCGTCCACAACCCGACCGGGGCCACGCTGTCTCAGGCGCGGCGTGAGCGCCTGGTCGCGCTAGCGCGGCGCCACGGCGTGCCAATCCTGGAAGACACACCGTACGCGGAACTGTGGGCCGACGGGCCGGAACCGCCGCCGCTCCTGGCGCTTGATCGCGATGGTCTGGTCCTCCACCTGGGCAGCTTCTCCAAGACGATCGCCCCTGGGCTGCGCGTCGGCTGGCTGGCGGGACCGGCGCCCGTCATCGCACGCCTCGCGCTGGCCAAACAGTTCTCCGATCTGAATACGGGCGCGCTCCCGCAACTCGTGGTCGAACGGCTGCTGGTGTCGGGCGTCTACGACTGCCATCTCACCCACGTCCGCGCGATCTATGAGGAGCGGCGCGCCGCCCTGTGCGCGGAATTACGTGGCGCGGCGTCAGTCCTGGAGGTCTCCCCCGACCCTGGCGGCGGCTTCTACCTCTGGCTCCGCTTGCGGCGGGGACGGGGACGACTCCTGGCGGCGGAGGCGCGCAAGGTCGGCGTGGCGCTCTTGCCGGGGGAGGCCTTCTATCCGGCCTCGACGATCGGGGGGGAGGATGGGGGGGACCGCATCCGGCTCAGCGTGGCGGGTGTCACGCCAGCCGCGATCGCCGAGGGGATGCGGCGGCTCCTACCCTTCCTCGACACGATGGCCGATCCGTCTCCCGGAGGGCGCGACGAGGGATTGCGCCCGGTCATCTGACGCATGACATCACACGTTCACATAACAACACCTAAGTAACTCTAGTTTCCGCTGCATCAGGCGGCTAGGTCAAGCGAAGCAGGGTCTTCTGGGGCCGTGCGCCGCCGCCGTTGGCCCCAGAAGCCCGTGGGCAGGTGGTCGGTGCGGGACCTTTTTATGCGA
>JAABUX010002704.1_pt1 | contig 24651 bp, 16 predicted proteins | sample 5561851 | NCBI WGS metagenome assembly JAABUX01 (sample SAMN10711883, study PRJNA513361) | rock metagenome | isolation source: Antarctica rocks | place: Antarctica: Victoria Land, Richard Nunatak red sandstone | collected 2016-01-03 | reverse complement strand
AGAAGGATAATATAATAAAGCTAATATTTTTTTTTTATTATTAGGTTTAAGAATTTAGATTAGGATTTATAAGCTCTTATTACGCCGTAGTATTTATATCTACTATTTTACTACTAGTCTTAGTAATAGTAAAGTATAATTTAATTAGAGGCTTAAAAGTAGTATAATTAGCTACGCTTTAACCTTTCTAGTTATAATTCTAATTACTACCCTAGCTAGTTAAATATTATAATCCCTACTCCTAGACTAGTAGGTAGACTAAGGTTTTAGTATATTTTATAATTAATATTAATCTCTTAAAATCCCTTATACTCTTTCTCTCTTCTATATTTAGTATATAATATATTCCCTATATTTTCTATTAATAGCCGTACTACTATTTTTAATTAAGTATCTACTAGTAGTATATCTATAGACCTTAATAGTATAGTCTCTAATACTAAATATCTACTAAATAATTTACCTAATCTACTACTAGATAGATAAACTCTATTAAAATATTAATAACCTTAGAAGATAGTAGGTAGTAAAAAAGCTATTAGAAGAAGGGTAAGAGAGAAGTAAAGGAGATAGCTAATTATAATATAGTAATAGAAACCTAGATATATATTAGGAATATAAATAGGGTTAATTATAACTAATATAATATTATAATATAAGTATTACTAGAAATTTATTATTTATAAAAAATAATAGACTTAGTAATACTATATTTATTATTTAATTATCTAGTAAGAGAAGTTATTATAAACCTTTTATAGAAGGCTATATATTTAATATAAATATAAGCCTCTACTTTAAGTATACTTTAGGAAGTTATAAAGGCTAAGGTTGTTAATAATCTTAATAGTATTTTATATTATATTATAAGCTCTTAATATAATAGATACTAATAAATTATTAGTAGCCTAATTATATATATTCTATATAAAGAGAGTTACTATATAAGTAAAGGATATAGACTTATTTAGAAAGCTATAGAATAATATAAGTCTTTAGATAGTATAAAGTATAACTTCCTTAATTAGTATCTATATATAATTACCTTTTACTATTTTAAGTACTATTAATAACTAGAATAATAACTAGTAATCTAAAAATTATAAGCGTGGAATTTATCTATAATTATTAATAATAATAATAAGAAGACTAATTATAAGGACCTTAAAGAATATATTATAAAGAAAAAGAATAAAGGGGTATAAGAGTATAACTAGATTTAGTAGTTAGAGGTCTATTATTAGTATAAAGACTAACCTAGATAAGGTTAAAGATAAATCCTATTATTAGATTATAGTAATAAACTATTAATTAAAAGTATAATATAAGGAGAATCTTTAATTTATTATATCTATAAATTACAGCTATTTATATAGGGAAATAGGCTATATCTTATAATAGGAGGTATAATTTATTAATAAAAGGCGTAAAGTAGCTAAACTTCTAAGATACCTATTTAAAACCCTAAATAATTAGAAGATATACCTATATAATATTAGTTATATCTATATTAGGCTTAAAATTATTAGCTACTAGATTATAATTATTAGGCTATTATAAAGTAGGTCTAAGGAGATTAATTAAGCGCGTATTATTTATAATACTAAAACGCTAGTCTTAAGGATAGCTAGCTATATTATATTAAATAGCCTTTTCTCTATAACTAAAGTATATATATAGTAGAGAGAGGGGCTTATTACTAATCTAACTATTCTACCTAGATTAGTAATATATATAGTAATAACTAGAGTAATAACTAGAATTATAGAACTAATATACCTTAATAAGTAATAGATATAAGCTACTAGTATAATAGTTAGAGTAATATCCTAGGTTTAAATATTAATCTAAGTAATCTAACTTATATAATAAGTTATATATTAACTTATACTAGACTAGTTAAATATAAATAAATAAACTTATTTTAAAGTTTATTATATATTCCTATTATAATTAGCTAGACTTTTATAAGATCTATTAATCTATAAGTTAATACTAAGTAATACTATATTTCTTTTAATTATAAAGCGCGTCCTACTTACGCGTAGCTTAGAAAATTAGATTTATATAATTAATATATAATTTAAAGAGGGAATTAGCTTTATATAAATTATTTAACTTAGCCTCTTTATTATTAATATCTTCTTATACTAAGTCCCTACTATTATTATTAGTATAAATAATAGTACGCGTAGTAAGCTATATATTATAATACTTTACTACTACTTTAATATAAATTCCCGTAGCGATCCTTTAAGAATATTAGATAACTAGAATAATAATTATAATTAGGAGAATCTTACCTTTAATTTATAATAAATTATTAAAGATAAGCGAGCTATCCTTCCTTTTCTTATATAATAGTATAGCTAATAGCTATAATATTAGCCTTCTTTACTAATTCTACTACCTTTTTACCTAATATAAAAGACTTTATATATATTCGCAAACGCTTTATATATATATTCTTACTTAATTCTTTAACTACCTTATACTTTACTTAAAGACCTAGGTAGCAACCCCTTATACTATATATTAAGCCCTATATAATACTAGTATTATTACTATTATAGGTATTAAGGCGCTAGAGGAGGGTTTTATTAAAGTCTTCTTCTTTATCTTTAATATCTATAGTAGTTAGTAGGATATTATATAAGTTTTAAAAAAGCCTTTATACTATAATTTATTAAATTAAATTCTACTACCTACTCTACCTTTACTACCTTATATTTACCTTCTTATATTATTAATTCTAGCTATTATTATAGTTATTAATAATAAGATAAATATACCGCGTACTATTATATTATAAACTATTAATACTTAAATAGATTTTAATAATATATAAAGGAAGTATTAGACGGAGATAGGAATTAAGGGACTTATTTTAATTATAAAATATACTAGTCCTAATTAGATTATAATAGCCCTACTACTTCTTCTTAGTATTAGTACCTAATGCTAATAGTAGATATTATAAATATTAATTCTTTAAGTAATTATAATTATTATTAACTATAGATTTTCTTAATAATATATTATATATTACTATTAATAGAGGTGTATCTCTATAACCTTAAATAGTATTAAAGGGAGGGGTATTATATATAATAGTAGAACTCAAGTTCCTAGCCCTATATTTACTAGTAGAGGCCTCCTACTATTAGTAGTAAATCTCTATAAATATTAACTCTATAGATATTATAACTATAATAATAACTATATTATATTATAGGATTCTATAATAATATAATATATAATAATATTAAATCTATAAATTAATTATAATCTTCTCTAGTATTAATTAGATAAGTATAGTAAATAATAAAGTAGTTTTAAGTAGAGAATAGTAAGAAATCTAAGTATTTACTTAAAATAATAATAGTTATAAATATCTTATTTAAAAGACTTAACTATTTAACTTATAACCTCCTCTAGTATTATATATATATAACTCTAGTACTCTAGAAGGATATTAGTCTTATAGTATATATATTATATCCTTATTATATAGTTATTTATTTTATTTTATAGTAATTTAAGTATATCTACCCTTTTATAGTTAATAGTATAGCTTAAACTAATAAGATAGTATTTATATATTTCTAACCTTATTAGATATAATTAATTACTTTTAATAAAGGTATTTAATTTATAATAGCTAATATAGTAGTATAGAAAGCTTATAAGACTATAAGTAGTAAAGGTAGTAAGAAGGCTATAAGTCCTAAGTCTAGTACTACTAAAGGTCTTCTAGGTTTAAGTACTTAAAAGAAGCCTAGATAGAAGCCTAGTAGTATATCTTTATAGCTATTATTCTACTTATTACTCTTAGCTAATAAAGTATATAAGCTATCGCTCTTTATAAGATCCGCCGCTACTAAAAAATTTCTAATCTCCTTATTCTAAAACTCCCTTTTTATAGACTTATTCGCGAGATTACCCTTAATTTATATATAGGTACTAGGTTCTAGACTAAGGTATTAAAGGGCTTATAAGAAGCTTTAAAAGTATTCTTAGTAGGTATATTAAAAAGTAAGTTATCTATTTATTTCTAATATAGCTAAAACTAATAATTATAGTAGTATTAAACCTATATACTATATACGCGAAGCGTATTACATTAATAATAAAGGATATTTAGCTATATATATAGATTATAAACCCTTATAATTATAGAGTATATACTCTAATATAAAGTATAAGGCCTAAACTCCCTAATAATTAGTAAACTTTAAAATTATAATAATAAGCTTTACTCTCTATATATAATAGCTTAATAATTAATATAATATTTATAATATATTATTTTTAGTTATTATTCTAGTTATTATATTTATTTAATATAACCTTTTATACTCCTCTCTCTAGATACTAAGCTCCTCTTAGTAATTATAAGATATCCTATAAATATCCTATCTTAAAAGAAGGTCTTATAAATAACCTATCCTGTAGAATTATCTTATAAAAACCTATACTATCTTATAATAGGATAGGACTAAAATTATTAATCTTATACTATACTATAGGATAGCTAGGGAGACTAATATCTTATACTATCCTATATCTTTCTAGCTAGTATTATTAACTAACTAATAAGTTATAATAAGCTTAAGGTTCTAATATTCCTCTATTCTATTGTAGTAAGAAGATATAAGCTATCTACTAATATATCTAATATACTTTCTACTATTTACCTCCCCTACTAATATATCTAGTATTAGTTTAAATAGAAGGAATAATTTATCTTATTACTAGGTATAAAATACTATTAGAATAGGTATATATATATAATATAGCTAATACTATTATATATATAAGCTACCTACTTACTAATATATCTAATATACTCTTTACTATTTACCTCCCTTACTAATATATCTAATATTAGTCTAAATAGAAGAGAATATCTATCTTATTAAACTAACCGTCAAGTCGGGTTTTAGTATTATAGATTAGTACCGATCCGAATACTTAGTACCTGTTTAGGTACCGACTTAAATACTCGGTACCTACTTCCGGTACCGACCTGAAAAGCCCTCGGTACCTTGGCGAGTCGGGTTAACCCGACCCGACTCGCCAAGGTATCGCCAAGACGCCAAGCCCCTAAAGAATAGTAGGAGACACCAGACTTTTTCTAGAATTACCCCTATACTAAAAATAGAATTTTTTTTAATTAGAATTTTAATACCCCCCTTGATTCTCTAGGGATATGTATTACCTTTTTATATTACCTTATTTACTTTTCAGAATTACCTAGGTAATAATATTAATAATAATTAATAATATAATAGTAAATCCTATATATAGTAAGAAATACTACTATAAATAGAAAATATTACTAATATTATAGTCTTTATCTTTATAGGGATATATATTACTTTTTTATATTACCTTATTTACTTTTAATAATTCCCTAGGTAATAATAATAATAATAATTAGAAAAAAATTAGAAAATATAGTAAGAAATATTACTAAAAATAGAAAATACTACTAGGGAAAAAAGTCTTAGCGAGTCGGGTTAATACTTCAGGTTAATACTTAGTACTACCCCTTAGTATTAACTCGAATACTTAGTACTAACTATTAGTACCGACCTGAATACTTAGGCTAGGAATTTAGTATTAACTCGCTAAGAGTTAAGTTAGGAACCCGACTCGAGTTTAAAGTACCGACCTAACGCCGTTAGTCTATATCTTATTACTAGATATAAAATACTATTAGAATTATCTAAATTAGTTTATTAGTATATATATATATAATATAGCTAATACTATTATATATATAAGCTACCTACTAATATATCTAATATACTTCCTACTATTTATATTACCTACTAAATGCTAGGTAGTAGAGGTAATTTTCTAACGTAAAAATCTTGAATTTTTACAGGTATTTTCTAGTACTTATATATTAATATATAGATAGTAAATATATAGTATTACTATAGTACTAAGGAGCTACTTCATACTACCTAAGATATTAGAATAGGTCTCTAGCTATAAGCCTTATAAGGCACGCGGGTGGCAAAAAAGCTGGAACGTTCAGAATTAGGCCTCGGCGAAAATCCCACCAAAATCCTTGGCTTGAACGTTCCAGCTTTTTTGCGACCCGCGTGTAAGGCTAGAGAGTTACTAGCCTCTTCCGCGCGGCTTAGCACTCGAACCAAACTTTGTCAACAACACCATCGAATGCCTCTCTTCACGCAGTTTATCGAAATATGTCCAATTGCCGGTACAGGTCAAGAAGGAATCTCCGACCACACGACGCACTTCAACAACTACGTGCGCAGGTTGGGGAGCTCAAAGACCCCACAAACATTGAAGATTGGATTCCTGATCTACCTACCTCCCCCTCCTCCTCAATCCTGCACGTTCAGAGTGTTGTACCACTCCAACCTACTCACGGCAATCGAGCGCTCAATCACCCTTCCAGCAGGCAAAAGCGCAAGATGCCTGAAGACTTCGCCATAGAACCCCGACAGTCTGCGCGTCTCAGAAAAATGACACCACCAGAATCAATCGCTGACGGAGTAGGGCCAAAGGACCCAAGGACTAATACTCTAGCGAGAGGACGAGGGAGTCGAGGTCCTGTGAGTGGATTGGCGATAGGTGTTACAGGAGGGAGGGGCGCGCGGGATATACCAAGGAACTCGATGGAGGGCGAACAAATGGCAGCAGGGGGTGCAAGAGGGAGGGGCGCGCGGGATATACCAAGGACCACGCTGGGGATCGAAGCATTGTCAACCTTTGGGCATCCCTACGCCAGTGGGTCCTACCCTGTTCTACATGCAGACCCTCAGAAGATGCAACCAAAACTACGAGCCGCCAATAATCCTAAGACGTCCCTATCAACCCCAAGCTCGCCTTCCAAGAAATCGACCTCACCATCCAAGACCTCCAAGACCGTAAACAAGAGGGCACGAATGCAATTTCTCGAACCTCGCATCGTTTTCAAGACTTTGACAGCTACCAAGGACGAAGGTTACCTTACGGGGAATCTGCAGAGCTTGTGGCTTGATCATGTCTATCGGAAGGATGAAAGGATCATCCCTGCAGAATTTAAAGTAAGCAATCCCTACACGAAGTATGACGGTGGCCAGCTGACCCAACATCGTCAACAGGAGGCAATGAACAAAGAATCAGACACCCCTAACAAGACGAAACCGTCGATCCCGGAGTCGTATTTCGATGGCTCGCATACCAGATACGCAAAAGAAGACTGTACTCTGATCCACTTAACAGTATGGGACGTCCTTCGATTGGCGGACAAGTACCGGCACGGTGACTGCACGGAAGCACACTGGACATCTATCATAATCAGCCCACTACTAAATCTGGTACGACGACTGAGACGTTATGCAAGGAATGATACAAAGCTAGCTGTGGTAGATCTGTAAGTCACTTAGACTCAGTATTCTTAGTTCCCAATCCTAATCACTCGTCATGTAGTACCGCCGTCGAAATCAGCCCGAGCACGCTTTGTCCGACATCTTCCGAGTCGCTATTCAAAGACCTCGACAAGCGCATCGACGCCACCATTGGCCTCGACCTCTCATCCACCAAGCACGCCATCCTCGCTGGGGGTGTATACTCTGAAGGCTCCCTGCCGAGCATCAACCAGACCGCCAGCTTCGTGAACTTCACGCCCATGTTCGTCAACATCGAAGTCGAACGGCAAAACACCGATCGGGACCCGTTGATCCAGCTGGGAGCGTGGATCGCGGCGGAGTTCACCAAGCGCAAGAGGGAAGGGTACGGCTTGGACGTGCCGGTTCTCGCCATCGAGATCGAGGGCGATGATTGGAAACTACACATGGTCTTCGCCGTTAACGACCTCGAGAGTGATACCTTTCAATGTAATTTCGTGGGCCCGGTTGAGATGGGCTCGACGAGGACTATTGTAGGCATCTTTCAGATCCTCGATATGCTTTGCCGTTGCGCCGATTGGGGGACAGGGAAGTTTCAGCAATGGTTTAATGGCGAGGTCTTGTCGAAGTATGGAAAAGCGTAGAGTGGCATAGTGCGCACTTTACAGTCAAGCAAGCCTTCTGCCAACCTGCTAATGGCCGGAAAAATAGGAAAGGCATCTACCACTATATTCTATTGTAAAGAGACACGATTCATGAGGTTATAAAGAACTACATCCCAAATAAATTCCAATACCTTGCCTTTGCTACCGGCACCTTTTATTACGATATATACATACTATCCTAATTACCTATTACCTGAAAACGCCTATACGACTTGTAACGAACATATCAGGAACAAGCTGACAGACTACCGTGAGTAATCCTAACTAGTCGCCATCTTTCTCATGATACAACACCACAATCGATGCAACATAGCTGATCCCTGATGCTTAGTGCCGAAATCCCGCTGAAGGATCTCGGCTCCGCGGGGTGTCCGATATTGGCGCCGTGCCACCGCCATGCATCACTTTCAACCCTTTAAGCTGACGTTTCCAACAAATCCACCACATTACCAAGCACTGAGTTGGCACCTAGCTCTCAATCCTTCCGATCGACCATTAGTCTCTCCAAGGCTACTTCGACAAAAGACCCTCTGCCTGATTGCCAATTATCACGTTTAATCTGCTATTCTAAAGTCAAAGACTTTACCAATTGACATTCGATATTCACACCTGTACTGATAGTAGCTATAAACTCAACGACAATATCCTACCTTTACCACCACTAGCCATGGTATCCGGAACAGTGGTAAACGGGGTAGCCGTCATCACCGGCGTACGTCAGACCCTCGATTTACAAGAATATGTAATCGCTGACGATGACTCACTCAGGCGGCGGGAGGTATTGGTCAAGAGACAGCCTTTGCCTTCGCTGAAGCGGGAGCTTCTGGGGTGCTCTTGGCAGACATTAACGTACAAGGGGTCCAAGAAACCGCAGAGAAGAGCAAACACCATGCCACACATCCTGACTACCGAGCTTTGGGTGTCAGGGTGGATGTAACCGATCCTGCCAGCGTACAGGATATGGTTGACGTCGCAGTCAAGGAGTTTGGTCGGATCGATTACAGCGTCAACAGTGCTGGGGTTAGTGACATCCCTACACAGAGCCCTCCCTTTCAGAGAATTATTAGAGATTACTACATACGCCTAAAACAAATCTCAACTCACGTATGGGATTAGATTGGCAACGTATCAATGGCTCGAACATCGGACCTATCCCTCGACCAGTACGAAATGATCAACAACATCAACGCAAAGGGCACCATGCACTGTGTCCGCGCCGTATCGAAGGCTATGTCAGCGCAGGAGCCATTGTCCTACGAAGGTCGCCATGGGTCCCGAAGCCTCGGTCGAGGGTCGATTATCAACTTGGGTTCTGCTGCGTCCTACATGGCTTCTGAAGGTATGCTGTCATATACAACATCGAAGCATGCGGTGATCGGGATCACCAAATCTGCAGGTAAGTGAGGCCTCAAGACAGTCCCAAAATCTATAAACGGTCATACCAGCTCTATGATAGCTTTACTCGTGGCATTGGAATATGCGAGTTGACAACAGACAGCTGTCGATAATTTGAAACATCAAATCCGCGTCAATGCCATCTGCCCATCGTGGGTCGATACTCCAATGATGGATCGTAAGTTGAAAGAGATCCCGAAGCTAGAAATGGTCGTGAAAAAGATGTCGCCGCTCGGACGGATGGCAACAGTCGAAGAAGTCGCAGATGTGATCGTTTTCATGTGCAGTCCGTCTGCGAGCTATGTGAACGGCACAGGCTTGTTGATCGATGCAGGCTTATCTTTAACAGCACATACTGGTGAGCTTCTCTCGTCAAGATGGTTGTCTGGAAGAGATTTCTCCAGCCACTGTAGGCTACTTGGGAGTACATTCTGATGTCGAGTAATAGGCTAAGTGGGAGAATTTGCCGAAATTATAGTATAATTATAATGAAAGGATACGACGTTGTAGTTTATCAGAGAATCTAGAATAGCTTCGATTAATTACTTCTATATTCAGCGGATTATAAAAATACTATACTTCTCTAAGATATTTTAAGGTTAGATACCTAGGTTATAAGAGTTAATACACCTAGCTTCTAAGGTAGAAGGAAGGTATATTTAATATATAATTAGCTTAATACTTAGTTAGTACTTAGGAAACCTTACTAGCTTTAACTAGAGAATATAAAGAGTCTATTCTTTTATCTTAATAAGATATAACTTAAGTAGTTATAAATTATAATTAAGACTTTTATTAAGTACTTTATATTAAGATACTACTATACCTTCTTACTCTTACTTATAATAGTAGATTATAGAAAAGTTAAAGTACCCCTCTTTTATATTAATTTAAAGAAAGGTATTATTATATTAAAAAACTAGAAAATACCTTTAAAAATTCAAGATTTTTATATTAGAAAATTACCCCTACTACCTAGTATTTAATAGGTAACTTAAATAGTAGGAAGTATATTAGATATATTAGATGTATTAGCCTATTAATAGGATAGATATTTCCCTCTATTTAAATTAATATTAGATATATTAGTAGATAAGATAAATAGTAAGAAGTATATTAGATATATTAATAAATAGGTAGCTTATAAATATAATAGTATTAGTTATATTATATATATATACCTATTTAAATAGTTTTTAATACTTAATAATAAGATAGATATTTCCTTCTATTTAGACTAATATTAGATATATTAGTAGGTAAGGTAAATAGTAGGAAGTAAATTAGATATATAAGTAGATAGCTTATAAATATAATAGTATTAGCTTATAGACTTATATAGTAATATAAATAATTCTAATAGTATTATATACCTAGTAATAAGATAGATATTTCCTTCTATATAAACTAATAGTAGATATATTAGTAAGTATTATAAATAATATTAGGATTTTTATTATTTATAATCTATATTCTAGCTAATAGTATATAGAGTTTAATAGATAAATCTACTTATTCTAATATATCTTTTAAACTACTATACTAATTATAATAATTTTTAAAGTATTAAGTAGACTAATATAAGCTTTATAACTTATTTTAAGTAGAAAATATTATAAAGTATTAGTATAGATATAAGTAGAATATAAAGAAATATTAGAGTTCTAATATTTATACTAGTCTTAAAGGGATAATTAGGGTACTTTTTAACTAATAAATAAGGTGTAATAAGCTTAAGGTCTAAAATAGACTAACTATATTAGTTTTATTTAGAACTAGATTTATTATTATTATATAATACTAAACCTATATAAGGTATAAGCTAGCTGTAAGTAGTTTAGTAAGTCGAGTTAATACTAAAATCTAGTACTAAGTACTAAAAAAACGGTTAGTCTAGTCTAAAATTAAAGATATTCTATTATAGTAAGAAGATTAGACTAGATATATACTTTAAGTACTTACCTTAAGTTTAATAGATAGACTAACTATATTAGTACTATTTAGAACTAAATTTATAATATTATATAATAATAAACCTATATAAGTAATAAGCTAGTTATAAGTAGTTTAATAAATTAAGCTAATATTAAAGATAACTTCTAAGTACTTAAAAAAAAATTAGTCTATTAATAGAATAAAATAAGGATATATAATAAGATAAGATAAAGTAAGTACTTATTCTAAGTAATAGTAAGTACTTATAAGCTAACTATTTTTTTTAGTACTTAGAGTTAATTTTAAGTATTAACTTAACTTATAAAACTACTTATAACTAGCTTATTACTTATAATAGTTTAGTATTATATAATAATAAGTAATCTAGTTTTAAATAGAACTAATATAGTTATCTTAAGTACTTACTACTTAATAATAAAGAAGATATATTTAATATCTTTTAATATTACTTTTAAGAGATACTTTAATTATAGTATATTATATTTCTATTCTCTTATTATTAATTATAACTAGTTTATATTTATATTTATTTTTATTTTTATTTTTATTTTTACTTTTATTTTAATTTTTTTATTTTTTTATTTTTATTTTTATTTTTTTATTCTTACCTTTAACTCTAACTCTACTATCTAATTACTTAGAGTTAATAATAGTAATTTATATCTAGTTTATTAAAGAGGAAACTATAACTTATAAAAGAAAACCTTATCTCCTATTCTATTTACTACTATATTTCTAGATCTCTAGATATTATATACTACTCTATCTTATATTCTTTATACTATCTTATATATATCTTTTACTAGGGTTATCTACCTCTTTATTTAACTAATTTTATATATAGAAAAGTTTCTAAAACTAGTAATTTAGACTATCTTCTAATTATTATCTAATTATACTAAGCTAGACTATTTATTTAATAGATATTAATATTAGATTTAATTAAAATACCCTTTAATAAATCTAGTTATATAAGAGATATCTATATATTTATATACTTATATACTTATATATATTAGTAAGCCTTTCTATATATAGGAATTTTTAATATCTAGATATTTCTTATATATCTAGGCTATTAGGATAGAGGATAAAGGAATAATATATATTCTACCCTAAAAGTCTAGGTATAAGATAAAGACTAGGAAATCCCTATAGGTATTCTTTAGTATTAGGCTATAGTTATAGATTAGTTCTAAGTCTACTTGAATTAGCTACTTAGTTTATACTAGAATTAACCTTGAAAGGGTTTGAAAATCTGCAGTGTAATGCTTTATGTAGACTTTACTTAGGGGCCAATATGTACAAAACACGCCCACAACAGTGGCTCATGCGGATAGTCCTTGAATAATGCCATCATTGCCGTGTGAGCCGCAAACGCAATCAGGTCATTACTTATAGGCCAATCATCTGTAAACCTTCCCAGGAGTTCGTAGAACTTTTTTGCGAAAGGCGGGCAAACCAATTCGCTGGCCGACCACAATGTGCCTATCACATGAGGAAAACCTGCTATCTGGAAGGCATTGACGATATGAAGGCCTTCGTCCATCAGCTCATCGACCCGCACGTCTGCCGTAGAGCATGCAGATAGAAAGGCAAGCACCGCATTGGCAGCGGTGCAACGGAATATACTGGTAACTGATAAGTTGTCCGAAAGAACTCCGGGGCCTTGGACTTCGATAGAGTTCGCGTCAGCTTCTTTCATAAGTACCAGATGGCTCTTTGACGGATCCTTGGAGTCGGATACACCATGCGTAGCCAAATGCACAAACGGATAGTTTGGCAGCTGCTCCAGTACCTTTTCAGCGGAGGGACGAACACTCGTGGCCCAGCCAATCTTGCTGTTGATTTGCTGTATTCCTTCAGATTCTCGTTTTGCACTTTTGAGGAACATATTTTTCTTCCAATAAGGTAGGTCTGGATCAGGCCGTTCCATACTCACTATAAGCCCATGTAACTCCGCTCGGGCAATATTCTGAGACCTTTCGGAAGCATATTTGAGAACGCGAAAACTGGCTGCATACGACGATATGGCCCTCTTGGCTAAGACATCCGTACAACCTTCCGCCCATAAGCCTGCAGCATGCATCGGAAGTCGCGATAGCGCTCCACTAGTTAACCATCGGATACGACAAGCGCCAACTTTTGGAGGCGTATGTTGAAGACTTGCATCTAACCTCTCAGGTGTAAATCCTAGACGATCGCAGATAGGCTTTGCAATTTCGTCCCAGAGTATTCCCAGACCGACTAACAGCATTCTATTCTCGTCTGCAAGGTTCAATAGACCATCGGGGGAGCCTGGGCTTACATGCTTATGGGCTGATCTGTCGTGGAATTCTCCGATCTTCTCATAGAGTCGGTGCGAAGAGAGCTTCAACTCAATGCTCTGTATACGTTTTGCCGTCACGAGTATCGCATGCGCTTGAGACCCTGATGAATGGACTGATGAATTGAGAACAACTATTGCTCCATCGCTTGCAAGGTTCTGCATGCTTGTTGCGTTGAAGGGGCGTAGGAAATCGTGAAATCCTGTACAGTTTCTGATGTCCTGAATAACCTTCTCTAGCGAACCGAGAGCGTCCATCTTCGTTTGGTCTCGATTCAGGGCAGAGCCATCCAACATGGCTGTATTCAATGTAGGAGGTCCCTTGGGTGTTCCTAATATAGCAGCTCTTAGCATTAGGAATGCCTCGTAAAGCTGCTCATGTTTCGGTTTTAGCCTCGATAAGTCATTTACGGCAAGATGAGATGAGGCAACTATCATGCCTCGACCCTGCTCCCAAATCTCTAATGCACGAGTTATTTGACCTTGCACGAGTCCTGCAGTGCAAGCCAACGCTGTGAGTCCAGGGAGGTCGGATATCACGTATTGTTGATCCTGTTGACTCAAGGATGATGCACGATAAATTGGAATTAATTTTACTGCGCTTTGAAGGAAAGACCAAGCTTCTTGCCATCGGTCGGCTCGAATCAGGAGGTTGCTAGCACAATTAATTGCTTTCAGCCTTTTCTGTAATGGCGCTACGTTACTGCTCCAAGTCTCCAGGTACAGGGTCAGTGCACTATTGAAGTCCTCCGCTTCCTGCGATCTTTGATATTTGAGGTCATATATTCCGCCAGCAGAGAGGCATATCTGGCACCAATTATCGACATTCCATTTTTGAGCGGCGCTCAGGCATTGATTGATAAGCCTAATTCCTTCTGACAGGTATCCGATTCGGCTATCGTCAGACATGTAAAGCAGTAGACAATTGGTGGCAGCATTCTGCCATAAGCTCAGGTCCATCCTTACATTAGTAAATGCCATAGCTTGTTGATTCAAATCTAGAGACTTATGAAGATACTTTACTTCTTTGGTTTGACGATAGAAAGTATCGTATATAGAGGCCATGTTAGCTATTATACTGTATCTGCTTGGCGTACCACCAGCCAAAGACAAAGCTGACTGGAAGTGCTGTAGAGCTGCGAGACCATCCACTTCCTGGCCAAGTCGTATGTGTCTCGTGGACAGAAGTAAACCTAGCTCATTCATGAGAGCTATTTTAGTCTTATTCGGAGCATGTTGGGGAACAAGACCTTTCCGCGCTATTGTAATAGCTGCATCGAGATCTTCTAGGCTGTTAGTTATCTCCAAGGACAACCCCAGTAGGTGGCTCAAGGTGTGCGCAAGAGCAGCAAAGCGAGAGTTGTCTGCGGGCACTTTCACAACTATGGCCTTCAAGAGATTCTTGGCACGTTCAATATCCGACGGATCTCTGCAGAGTTTGAACCTGGAGTCCAGAAAATTGACGACATTGCGAGAGCGATCCACAATTGATTCCAGGGTGACCCCAGGCCCTTCGATCGCCCTGAAGCCAAGCTCAATTGCTCTGTTCAAATCATCCACCTTGCCCGACGAATCGAACCTCAGAGACAATGAATAGGACAGATTATGTAGGGTGCCCAGATTCTTACCGTCAGCTTGTAGGTTCTCTTCCTCCAAAAGATCTATCGATCGCTCTAGGTCTTCAAAATTGCGCGTGAGCAGAAAGCGTTGACGAAGTACATTGGCGAGAGTATCGAGCTGCTCTGCGTAGGCGGCACCCGAACGGCTGGTATTCAGAGACATCGCGGTGTTCGCATGCTTGTAGGCTTCTTCCATAAGGTCAATGTCTCCACTCTGGTCGGCCTTGGAAAGTAGGTTCGAAGCGAGTTGGGAATGAAACACCGCCCTTAGATTTATGCTACTGTCTGGTATTATTGCGATTGCAAGACGACGGCAGAATGACGCCCTAGCATTGTCTGACATCGAGAGTCTTTGCTTACCGCGGTCATCGAAAGCTACGGCTAAGTACGCAAGTCGCAGTGCATGCACCGGTAGCTGCGACGCATTTACGGATGCATTGCGAAGAAAGCCAAGGTCGGTCTGTATAATCTCCTCGAGGTCTGACATGCTGTGACTCCGTTCAAATCTCGCGTGGAGCAAAGCCCGGAGCTTACTCCAGTCGGACCAACAGTCACCACTTAATGGCCCATCAGAAAGCTCTTGCCGAGCTGCCTGAATGTGCTTGTCTTCGCTCATCTTGGGAAGTATAGCTGATCACGACCATCCAAAACCATAATGTTTCATAGCGGCATCATGCAGCAATATACCGACAGCCCGGGAACAGTATCCTGCGCTAAAGTTACTTTGCACTGAAGTTTCGTTCGTCGAAATCTAGGGTCATTAGGGAGCTTTGAGGTTGACAGGACCATGACTGATGTGAAGATGTATATTACTAACTGCGAGTCCGGGCTTACCGCTCGGATGGGGTGAGGTTTTTCTCAAGTGGAGTTAGTGAAGGCTCCGTATAGGCGGTCGCCTGGGAGTTATTGGAATTGGCTATCTGCATAGTACTTTAAGGAGGTAAGAACAAAGAGTTGAAAACTCTGTCCGCATGGTTCATGCCAAGACGCTAGCATGGATGGGGCTAGATGCCCATTTCTACAGAAATCAGTCTGGGTGAACCTCGGTGAATACAAATCACGTATATAGCTATTAGTTATTATTATACTATACCTATATTACATATAATCCTTAGTATATATAATAATCTTAGTCAGGGTTAAATTCCTTCAAACCCGGATTAATTTAATCTGAAACGTACTAACCTTAACTGGTGCTTCTGTAGGTGGGGTTAAGATAGCCTAATCGAGTCCTTGACCTCTATCAGTCGTTCCTACTGCCAATCCTTCGCTGTCGTGGTTAAAGATTGGCTTTGTACTACAGTCTCAGTAAGCAAAGTTTGTGTTCCGAACAATCCTAATACTTTGCTAGAAAGACCTCTCGGAGCGCTTCGCTCGACGTTGGCGCGTCTCTCGTCCTCAAGAGAAGTACTCTCAAGTTGGTTTCTACGAAATCCCAAAAGGATAATTCGATTCTATGATAAGGTACGGCGTACGATGGGAAGATCACCGCTGTTCATTTTCTCGTATCCTCTCCCTGTGGCCGATGTGCCTTTGGGAGCATTGGTGGCCTTTATGGGGAACCCTATCCAAGACTCCTTCAGTCCAAATAAACAGCTACCCACCAAGCCCCAAGCTGAATATAGTACAAGCGAGATGAACAACGTCTCCAAATTATTGAGAGCCTCGAACGGAGTTGGGTTGGAGCTCGTATTGGCGTCGTTTGCGCGTCTTTTCTTCAAATTTGAGTTCAAGGACGTGAGACAGCTGGAGGCGAAACAAGGAACTCAATATCTACTTTCGGCGGCCGACGACTGGTTCGAAGAGATCTGCCAATCTGACCTGACCCGCACTTGGCTTGAGCGAGCGGCCATGCGTGGGAGAAAGGCCTACCTTGTCACCGGGCTTCAGACCTTGAGAGATGTTGATATCGATGTAGATCGAAGCCACACGGTAGGGAATGGTGCTGGAGTGCAAGCTCCACTTCTCGCTGCGGCTGGTATTCCCATACCAACTTCGCTGGACCCCGGGGCTAAAGCAGAATACTTTCGCGAGCGAGGAGTGAAAGATACTGCCAGCGTGCCAGATGAAAAAATCTATGGTGTACAGTATCGTGAAATCAAACTTCGAAAGCGCGATTCATCAAAACCCGTAGCCGTGAGCCTGACTTCCAAGATCTGGTGGGAAGAGATCTGCTCCCTACGCAATGCTTACGACGTGGACATGGACGACAATCATGAGGAGATCATCGACGCCTATCTTTTAGACGGCATCGACAACCTTTCAGAGACTGGTGTAGTCAGTGCGGCAGCTGAAGAGGAAATACTTTTATTTGAACCCGCCAAATGACCTGACAATCAAGGTGCTTTCGAAACAGCTTTGTTTGATTTGCATGTTGATGTGAAGAAAGACCTATGCCGCTCGGGTACTTCATAGATCTGTTACTTGCAGAATACAATACTGTACGCTGGAAAATATCTTTCAAATAACTGGTTCAAGTTCGTTTGGGCGAGCGAAGTTAATGGTATCGGTGTTCGAGGGACGTGGGATAGGGGCCGTAGAAAGAGCAACACGCTTACTCAAGAGTTTCTCGAGGGGCGTTGCTTTGTGCTGGAGTGGCGACTCCGATGGAGTCTTAATTCTTGGAGGGTAGTAGTGATACCATTGTCGTGTCAGCTGTAGCCAACCAAATATATAATGGATCGGACCCCGTGGGACTTAACGCTACCATAGTGTCATGTATTTTTTTGTATTACAACACATGAATGTGAAGTGTCTAGCTAGATCACAAGGTATACTGTAGTCTAGACTCTCCCTCTCTCAAGCTGCACGACTTAAGCCGCAGTGATCATGATATTAATCTGTCTAAGCCTTTTTCCACGGGTACTCGTATTTCGCCTCGAGACCCACTATACATTGGATACAACTCCCACGCTTTGCTAGACTTGAAGGGCACCCTCTTCGCGAGCTCCGCTACTCCTCTAGCCGCAACGACATCGGAGTGAGAGCCAAGTATCTCTGGCAAAGTCTCCATCTGTTCGCCCAAGGCCTCAAAAAGCTGCCTTTGGAAATCACCATCCTCTACACAGTCACCCATGAGCAGCACCTTCGCCGGCGTGTCATACCCCGGATTCTCGACCATGATCTCTTGAAGCCTCGCTTTCACTTTGGCCCAGTATACCTCATGCTCATAACCGTCCCTCATATCATAACCCAGCTCGGTGTCTATCAGGTATCGATAATCCGGCTCCCATAGCGAGTACGCCGACCACACGATCGAGAGCGAGACTGCAAGAGCGGTGCGCGTATACAAAACAGCCATCACGGTAATCTCAGGCATCTTCCGCTGCTCGTCCTCGCAAGCCATTGGATCCTTGTAGCTTGGGCATAGACCAAAGCCGTAGCCCGCATACGCGGCGCTGGTTTGCCACAGCAGATGGTGGCCCGGGTATCCGACTGGGAAAGCAACGTTCTCCAGTCCCACATACTCAAAAGCATCGCGTATATCCTCATCGTAAAGAGCAACAAGATGTGGTGTCGTCACGCCCGCTGAGACGATGGGTCCCACTCGGTCTTCTATGCTGGCTCGAAGCTTGGAAAGCATGTCTGCAAGAATGCTGACGTCGGATGTGGCCGGCAGACCGATCGATTTCCGGGCTTTTCGCAGGTATTGCCTTGGCATGTCATCCCAGGATTCACCGAGGTTGTCGTATGGTGGCGATAGATGCTTCGAGACTCTAGAGATAGACGTTGAAAGACTTCATTGTACTCCTCCTCGGCGGCGATGATGGTGATCGTAACAATGGAGCCGTTAGAGAAGCTCACGGCGGCAGAGCCGTACGAGGCTGTCAGGTCGAAGCTGACACCAAAGGTAGATTGCTCTGATGTTTATGATTTGAGATCCACGCTCAGGACTTCCTGTGTGCTCCTTGGCGCCGAAAGGGCGCTATTGATGCTGCCAGCGAAGACCAGCAGTCGTGTTACAAGAAGCATGTTGAGAAGTTCTTCCAAAGACAGGATTCGCTGTTGCTAGAAGATCCAACAAGGTAGAAGAAAAGGAGCGTAAGCATGAAGGAGCGAAGAGCAGCCTAAAAGGATCATGATGCTTGTCAAGCGCCTCAGCCCCAAAGGAAATTGTGTAGCATATCCAGTGCTGTTTCAGGCAATCCTGTGTTGTAGGTGCTGAAGATTTATTGACAGGTGGCTATTCCTTTTGAGAATCCTATGTTGTTGGACAAGGTGAAAGTGCGGACTGAGGTTATTGTAGCCATGGTGTTTGCCATGGTTGTTATTGAAGCAGAATAGGTTAGAGCTAAGGATCTCACCGCGGAATGAAGCCGCTCCACAAGCCCACAATTCGCAAGATCGTTCATCCGCTCCGGCAGTATCAGCCTGCCTGAACTCCACTTCTGCCCACACTCAACCTACATTTGCACTTCAAAGGTATCGGCATCAACAGGACAGCTAATATCACACTTCTGGTAGATAATGGTGACATACAGCTCGACTACATGCATCCTAAGATTGGCATGAGCTGAAGGTGTCAACATCTTTCTACGCCGCTGCTCATCGCCACAATAGGCTTCCTGGATCTCCAAGTTATTATTTCTAGGGCGGCAGTACGCGTACACCCTATCCTAGATCGCGTATACCCTGTTCCGGTACGCATACATCTTGCCCCATTCAGCCTAGCGGACGGCTGGCGGGAGCGTTCCGAATAGTCAACTAAGCTTACCTAAGAAATATCCAGGTGGTACGGCGGAAGTCAGTCCGCTCCTTAGCGCTCCGCACCCGCCAGTAGCCCGCTATTCTGAATGGGGGAAGGTGTACGCGGACCGCCGCCCTATTTTTATGATACATATTTCAGAATTCGTATAGCCTCAATTCCCACAACATTCTTCTCATCCTATGGTGAAAGGGTCATGTTCACCCCAGGTTACTCGATAAGGCTTCTCTACACCACCATGTTCACTCCTGGATACAACCCAGCGTTGACACCGTCGGCAGAAAATGGAGAGCTCCAGCTGCTTCACCTGATCCTAGCAATCAGTCCTGGGAGTAGCTTCACAACAATGCTCAACTTCCCTTTCACTGAACTAAGAGGGGCAGTATTAATCAATTTCCTTCCAATGCTCTGTGTTTCTTCATCATCTTGTCGCTCGCCTACCAACCTATTGGGCTTATGAATCTTATTATTAGCAACCTAAGCTACGTCTCAAGGACCAATATTATCTCCCACTTCTTCTAAAGTCTCTTCACGCTTCTTCTCCATACATTCCTTTGGCCACCTGAAACATGCAGGATTTTCCTTACTCACGGCAGATTGCGGTTGGTCCTAAGCCTCAACAGGAAGGATCCACTGCGCCTTCTTCTTCAGTTCATGGAGAGCTGTAAGCATGAAGCAGACTCGGGATATAAAGACCGTCTTCTTTTTCTTCTCTACTTCCTATTCGCATAATCTACTCTTCTCCAGTCTGAATAAAACTAGAGCCAGCTACCTCTATCACCCTACTGGTCTATAAATCCTTATCATCAAATTCTTTTAAAATATCAGAGTCCTCAAGCTATGGAGAAATTTCCGAATCTGAAACAGCTTATCGGTATCTTGGGGTTGACCAACATTGCATCAGCAGGCGTTCTTTCTATGTTACCGTCTCGCGAACTTGTCACAAGAGCTGGAGAACCTTGGTCATATGGTGTCATCGGAGACTCTTGGGGGTCTGGTGTTGCTTGGAAGAAGGATCTTCTTTATGATGACAACAAAGGTGAATGTCTTCGAACCAAGGAGTCCCACGGCCCGCAGCTGGAAGGCGATGATAAATGGCTTGGGTTCAAGAAAACAACTTTACACGACGCTGCGTGTTCGGGCAGATCATTTGGCAATATAGTTAAAGGCGAACATCAAATGGGGCAAGTGGGGAGTCCCCACCTTGTTGTCATGACTGCGGGCGGGAAGCAGGCAGGCTTTGGACACATCGTTGAAGCTTGCATCTATCATCCAGACCCTCAACATAACTATGGGAAAGCATACAAAGATGACCAAGACAGAAAGGGGGACTGCGCCGTTGCCCTTGACGGTGCGCTGCAGTATATCAACAAGCCTGCTGATAAGCCCCAAGGGCTGGAGTATGACCTTCGCAAAACACTGGATGATCTTTTCAAAGACCCAGCCGTGAGCTCTAGTCTAACATCCCTAGTCTACGTGACGGGGTACGCTCAGTTCTGGGGGACGGACTACGACGATTGGTGCAACACCCAGTACTGGAACGTACCGTCGGCGGTTATGACGCCTGCTCCATACCTGAGCAAAGAATTGCGCAAAACGTTCAACGATCACGTCGCCAAGGTCAACCAAATTTACAAAAAGGTGACCGAGGACCCCAAATACAAGAAACAAACCCGCTTCGTCGATGTTGACAAGGGCTTTGCTGGTCATCGTTTCTGCGAGCCTGGGGCAACGTACCAAGATCAAATTGACACGGATACCCACTCTAAAAAAGTCTACCTCTGGAACCTCAATTATCCATGGAAGATCACCGGTCAAGGTGCGCCAAGCGCAGAAGCGGCGGAGGGACAGATCAGTGCAGCAGAAGCAAAGGATCTCTTCAAAGGCCAGGGTGTAACAGCCTGGGTTGGTTCCAGAGGTGATGAAGGCAACAAACCAGAAAACGGTTGGAGACAACGACCGTTCCATCCACGCTATTCCGGATACACGACCATCAAAGATGCCATCGTTGCGCAGATGAAGGCGGACAATGTACCCACGCTGCCTTCGAGTACAAAGCCTGTCGCTCCCACCTGTAGCCATGTCGGGAATGGTAAATGTCGATGCTCGGATGGAGAAACACCGGATGTTAACGAGGACAATCAATGCATTGCAGGGGAATTATAAGGACCCAAAGACGAGGAGTAGTCCGTGCTTGAACGAATAAATAAGCCGATGCTGTTCCAGGGTAAGGAGTTATCGGCTGTTGCATCTTGGGTGAATCCATTGGGGTTTTCAATGTCTGCTGCTTTCTTGTTGGTTTGGTTCTGCGCATCACGTTTGGGCAATTCTGCACGCCAGGTACAAGATCCCAGGGACGGGAATATTACATTTTCTGGGAAAGCGATCTGTAAGATTCCACGATAGACATCATCACCATGAACACTTGCAGTCCACATTAAGCCGATATGTTCAATCAATCTACCATGATGTGTCAAACTACCTGAGCACCACTCCACCCTCCTTACAAGTCGCGGCGCAAGCTGACAGCTAGTCCATCGAGCAACAAACACATCTGAGCTACCAAGGCAAAGATCTAATGCAAGAGCGACAATTGCATCTTCGAATCACGAATCGATCACGTCGTTGTTCATGGGTACTTGAACAATGATCACATTGCTATCGTCAGCATTAGAGGAGAAACTCTCGCTCACTATACCTACCGCGATCTCCGCAATACGATAATAGCCTCTCTCCCCACAAATCCACGCATTCTCCCCATTTGGCCATCCCCAACCACAACAGCACCCACAATCCTCACAACAACCAACACCCACTACACCCTCCCTACCTTCCCATCCCACATCCCCCCCTTCCGATCACCCGACCCGCAACGATCTCCTCCCTCGTTCACACTCAACGTAGACCTCTCTTGCAGATGCACTCGCTGAAAAGGCCAAACTCTTATTCCCAATTCAAGTAGCAAACTTGTGATCTCTAAGAGACGTCTAATGGAGAGGGTGAGAAGCCTTTTGGTGCAATGCGCGAGGTTTGGACAAGATGGATAGAAGATAATTAAGGAAGTAAAGTTGAATAGTGTTTGTCCAGAGGAAAGAGGCGGGGGATTTGAGGATGAGTGAGCGAGAGAGGGTGTGAGTGAAGGATGTGATGATTTTCTTCAGTAACAGACGATGCTACGTCGGTGCTGCTCTATACAATTCGTGTATGCGGAAATAATCGTTAGCGAATAGTCTCAAGACATACTCCTCGTGATCGAAACGCTCCGATCCTCAGAAGCGTTACTTGTAACAGATTCAGGGACAAATATTTGTCTCCGTGCTAATATCTGCAAAGCTTGACTGCAAACGCTTTATTGAATGGTAAGAGCGGAGCCATACTCGCTGGTACATGAAGCCTGTGTCCAAGGTATGTTGCATGGCGCCGGTAATTGAGATAGCGTTCACGTTGACTATATTTTCGGAATCATCACGAATGAGAAAAAGCCATTCGTTCCTTCTACCTAATATTATCCATGCGCAAGAACGATTACCGAGCCTTTCTTTCACTTACCAACTATGACTGCATTTAGGCATTGATTCCAAAAGGGAAGGAAAGGAGGTGGGGATGAGCCCGGATGGTGTCCAATCGGTTTTGGTGGTATTGGTATTTTGTTTCCGGCCTTTCAGTATATATGTCGGGTACCCTTCGACTATACGGGGTAGTTAGCGACGATGGTCTAAGGCCTAGTAAAGAGGTGCGATGTGAGTAATGTACACTATGAAACACTCTCCCTGACAGATGCGCAGTAATGAAGGAAAGAAACCGTCATTCATGAATTTATCCAGTGACTTGTCTATATGGTCATAATCTCCTCCGAGAAATTGTTGCAATTGGCAGTGACGTGACACCGCTCACTTTGAGAAATATAACATCAGTCATCCCGTAACCCCATCGTCTGTCATCAATCACATATGTCCCGATCCTCCGCTTTCTTTCCCAAAATCTACCTACCCCAAACCACAAGCAGAAGAAACTCCACACATGCAGCTTTGCCCGCACTGCCAGTCGGTCCAACCTCCACAACAGCATTAGGAACCTTGTCACATGTGAAAAAGATGACATTGCCCCCAGTCGCACAAGTGAGTACTCCACCCGAGTTCTGACAGACTGACTTTGTGTATCCACCAGAGATTGTACCCTCGCTCTGCATTACAAGATTGACAGACGATTCGCCAGTGGATATGGCCGCGGACTCGTCACTGGATTGGAGGAAGCCTTTGGAGGCGAGGGTGAAGAAGGCCGGTTGATGTTGCACTTGATACTGGAAGGGATGAAGGTTTGGAGGTAGGACCAGTCGATGGACGAAATTTTGGGGTTGTCAAGCCTGAAGATCCGGGTCCAGATGGTAAACGCGATGGTGCGGAGTAGGTGAAGCCAGTCGAAATGCGCGAGGGAGTGATAGGCGAAGACTTCGGTAGAGCGATGCTTGCACTTGTGGACATTGTTCCAACGATAGATCTGGAGTATGTGTATCCTGTCGAAAGCCGTGTCACGCTGCTAAGTGAGAATCCTGTAGAGGCCAATGTGAATGCTGATGATGGAATGGCGCGCTTAGCATACGTAAAGCCTGTCGACA
>JAABUX010002702.1_pt1 | contig 24660 bp, 28 predicted proteins | sample 5561851 | NCBI WGS metagenome assembly JAABUX01 (sample SAMN10711883, study PRJNA513361) | rock metagenome | isolation source: Antarctica rocks | place: Antarctica: Victoria Land, Richard Nunatak red sandstone | collected 2016-01-03 | reverse complement strand
CTCAGTTGGCTATTGAGGGAGCAGACTTCTGGCTGCAGGAGGATATCGATTCCAGCCCTGCGTCCTTGGACCGTCAATCGGTCCGAATGATTTTGACTGTAGACGACCCGGATGCGGTATTCAAGCAAGCTCTTGCTGCAGGAGCAAGCCAGGTCTTCGCTGTTTCAGAGCGTGTTTTGTAAATACCCATAGAGCAAGAACCAAGACTGAGGAGCCAGCGGGTAGAAGCGCACTTGCGCCTTTCTCACCTATTCCATAGACTGAAACATCTCAGAAAGCGACTTCCGCCTATTTACAAAACACGCTCATAGATACGGCATTTTTGGAGCCGTCCTGTTGCTTCAAGAATTAAGTTATAGAGCAGGTCAAGCGTCAGGTTCCCGCTATTATAGACATAAGAACCCGACCAGGGATTGCCTGCAGCATCGACTGGCATAGCCCCTTGTGCTCCAACCAAAAAGTGGTGAATATTGCCATGATCTAACGCAATATTGAGCGGAGTAGAGGCTTTCCCATCCCCCATTCCTTTGCCTTGATAGCGTGGAGAACCATCCAGAAGATGATTAATGGTCGTTGCGATCAGTTCGACATGACTGATCTCTTCAATACCAACCCCTTGTATCAAATCAAGAAATGGTTTCGCTTTCCCTCGGAAATTGAAACTTTGGAAGAGGTATTGCATCATCGTTCTCATCTCACCAAATTGGCCACCCAAGCCTTCTTGAAGCGCGTTCGCCGCTGCTGGATCTGGCTCATCAGGAATGATCTCGTTAATAAGTTTCTGGACATGAAAGAACATACTTTTTCTCTTACTTTCTTATCGCATACAATGCGTGAGCACTTTTCTCTATCTATCAAGATACACTCATAAAGAGAAACAAAAGTTACAAAGAGGAAGAAAGGATACACCCTGTAAATTACTTTTTTAAATGGGCCAAAATGAGGTAGGACTAGGATCACTGCAAAAAACTATCACAAGGAATTTTACGCTTCAATCGATACATAAGTGCGATTTCTAACGCTACAAAACATGCATAAAAGCGATGAAAAGGCTTGTCATACATTGTAATCACCCTGCTTGGGCATACCCAGTATCAACATCGTGAAAACAAAAAGACGCTCTGAGAGATTTTTGCAGTGATCCTAGTCCTCCCTCTAAATAGGCTGAAACTGCTTCCTGAGATGCTTCAGCCTATTTGCAAAACACGCTCTTAAAGAAGTGACTGATTAGAGAATTTGTCTGACCAGCTACATGTACGAATAAACAGTTACGATGATGGTGGAATATGCTCATCACAATAATAGAAGCCATACAGATAATGTGCCTGCTTACCACCAAGAGGTATAGCGCATATATCACAAACACGTTTTCTACTCGCTTGCGTTGCCTGACATTCATGCAGTGAACAAAATGCACCGTTAAAAAGTATCTCGACAACATCCAGCTTCTTCCCACAGATAAAGCAATGTATTGGCAAGTGTTCCGGGTCCACGGCGATACCTTTCCTCTCTGCATCGGTCTATAGGCACTTAGACGCAACATGCTTAACGTTCGTAAGCAATTCCTTCATCAAGGTGTCTCTATATAGGGGTCCCAACATTTTTCTCCCCCGGTTTCCCCTCTAAGCCAGCGGCAATTCATGCAAAAGATGAGAACGAAGGATTTCAAGGGAGAGGCTGCTTGGAGAAACAGTGAAAAGCTCACCTAAGTCCTTTCGTTTTCGTAGAAAGGCACTTTTCTCGGTTTCCGAGTGACCTGAAGGTACTTTCAAGAGATACCTTCTCTCATGAAATACTCTTCAGATCACCAATTTCTTCTCTTGCTTAGAGGGGAAACCGGGGGAGAAAAATGTTGGGACCCCTAACTGGCAATGCAAATGATGAGGAAGATAATGCCAATCGCATCGCATATGAGGCCAAGTACGACAAAAAAGATACCAAGAAACGGGATGAGTCCAAAGACATGCAGCAAGCCCCCTGCAAGGAAAAAGCACAATGCAGCGACTGCATACGCCTTCCCCGGATTGCTCGGCGGTTGTTGCTGGTACTGTGGCTGTGGGTAATACCATTGTTGTTGTGGTTGTTGCTGCATGATGAACCCCTTTTCTACTCAGTATAGCATATCCGCATGTTACACAATACTTCACACACAGTTACTCGACTCTTGCTACAACGTTACTATAATCGCATCTTAATTATGCGCATAATTACAGAGGAGTAACTCATGAGTCAGACACCAAGTAACCCGAATCAACCACAATTTCCACAGGGACAACCGCCGTACAATCAGCAGCCACAGCCACAGTACCCACAGCAGCCACCACAAGGCTATCAGCAGGGGCCACAGGGGCAATACCCGCCACAGCAACGCTACGACGGACCACCGCAAGGCTATCCACAACAGGGGTATCAGCAACCACCGATGCAGCCACCAACGCCACTAAAGAAAAAGCGTCGTGGCCTGCTCATCGGCGTGATTGTACTGGTCGTCATACTCGCTCTGTGTGGCGTCATAGGGAGCGTACTCTCACGTGGTGCAACCACTGCTACGTCAGGCACGACATCGGCACCTGCAACAGGCAAGTGGACGACCACGCACACGTTCACTGGCAACGGGAGCAAGAAGACAAGCACCTTCACCGTCGGCAACGATTGGAAGATTGTCTGGACATGCAAAGGCGTTAATATTGGCGGCACGCAAGCGGACGCCGCGCTCTCGATCACCGTCACAGGTGACAACAATACGCCTATTGACGCCGCCAGCAGTACCTGCAAAGCAGGGAAAACCACTAACGATTCCACCGAGGAACATACGGGAGGCACGGTCTACCTTGATATTCTAGGAGATAGTGACTGGCAGGTGAGCGTTCAGGAATTAAAATAAATACATTTGCACAACATTATGTGACAATGTAAAACAGGTACTGAGAGTAGACTTTGCGTTACTTCTCAGTACCTGTTTTCGCTGTAGTTATGGTCAACTTGTGCTATACTAGTCGGGGTTTGCCCATGGTAGGAACGTAGCCATTCTAGGTTACAAGAGCGAGAAAAGAAGGTTTTTCTCCGCAAAAACCTCTCCAGAAACAAGGAAAACAGAACAGAGGAGAAAGGACCTGGGTGAAAGCGAGGAGAAACGGGAACATCGAGATGTGTTCATCAGGCCCACCTCCCGGAAATGGATGGCTGTGAAGCTTTCGACCTCTCCAATAGTCCATGTATCCTGTTCCCTCTTCCGACTTTCTGTTCCTACTAGCCGCAAACCCTTGCTCCTCCAAAACGAGGCCACGTACAGGCCCTGCCATAAACGTGTCGCCCCTGATTGCTCCCTTATTCCCCCAGTTCCTCAAGGGTGAGATCGATGATCGGCATTCTGAGTGGCCCTAGTGTTATTCCGCGCAACAGAAGCAACGCGCGTGTCGCCCGTAGGCGCACCTGGGGAGAAGGGTCTGACCCGGACATTTCTTGCAAAGAAGAATAGAGCGAAGAGGGCACGCGCTCACCCATGAGAGCCAGTGTTTCAAGGGCCGCGCACCGCACGTAGAACGTCGAATCAGTAAGGGCTGCGGTAACAGGCTCGACAGGAATACGCAAGGGGACTTTGCCCAAGGCATCCAACAGGTTCTCGCGCACCGGAGGATACTCGTTACTCAGGGCTTGCAACAGAGGTTCAAGCGGAACCTGATCCCCAAACCGTTCGAGCAAGGAAATACACCCATACGAAGCAGCAGCGCGTACCTCTGACTCAGGATCATGAAGGGCCGCGAGAATGGGATCGATGGGAACGCGTTGTTCAGTTGCGAGCAGGGTTTTGATCGCTGCTTCACGCACATACTTCCTCTCATGCGTACAGTAAGGCAACACGACCTCAAGAGGAATGGTCTGAGAGGGTCGCTCACGCAGCACCTCCAGCGTGGCCGCACACACCGCCGGTTCAGAATCGGCAAGAAGCGTCAAGAGCAGCTCGTCGGAAATACGTTCTCCCCAGATGCTCAGGTATCCAGTCAACGTCTCACGCAACCAGGGATGTTCGCGCGCGTCCTGAAGGAGACGAAGGAGAAGGGCAAGTCCTGCTTCTGCTTTCACCACGGACAGCGTATGAGCGACATCCATACGGAGAAAGACAGAGGTCTCCTGATCGGCTAAGATCGCCAGAAGTGCCTCAAGAGGTAATGGTTTCTTCATCTCGCACATGAGGCTGAGCAGCAACGACTGCTCCTGGTCATGAGAGGTCGAGTTGAGGCGATCCAGCAAAAATTGTGGCTCAATCAGGTCCAGGTACCCATACTTCCGCACATCATTGAGCGCACCCAAACGATGCTGAAGGTGAGCCGACTGACACTCATGAAGCACCTGAAGATAGAACCAATCGTTCGTTCGCATGCGTCTCTCCTTCTCTGCATGCTATACACTCTCTTCAAACAACGATGCAATTATAGTGTACCATAGGTTCATGCCAGTAAGAGGAATACTCACTACCTCCCTATCTTGCTCGATCTACGGTCACATGGCGCGCCAGGAAGGGCAGATGTGACCCTTGTATCACGTCACAATGCAGGTCGTCAGCGCGTCCTCTTGGAGAGGGAGATCCCACGGGATGCGCAACGAGGTTGCAAAACTGAACAAGGAGAGAGGAAAACTGGCAAACGGAGAAGAAATGTGCCTCCCTGGAAAGGAAAAGAGTTGTTGATCTTTTCCAGACAAGGAGGACACCTTACCAGTATGACGCAATCAGCCGTAACCATCCAGATTACCCCCGTCTCAGCTCCCTCAACACCATCCTGGCTGGGAGAAGTAGCGGCCTTCGCTCAGGTTCTCTCGCATCTGGGTGTGCTCACTGCGATCCAGGAGCACGTCCGGTTTGCTCGCGCACGCTTTGGCCAGTATGACACCATGGATTTTGTCGTGGTGCTCATCGGCTACGCGCTGAGTGGCGAACCCACACTTAAAGCCTACTACGAACGGCTTGTGCCCTTCGCAGAGACCTTTATGGCATGCTTTGGCCGCTTCCATTTGCCTGATCGCTCGACTCTCTCCCGTTTTCTGGCCGCACTCGATCAAGCGCCTGTCGAGGCTCTCCGCACCCTTTTTCTGGCTGATGTGGTCGCCCGGACTCCTTTCGCCACACCAGGCTCGTTATCGGACCGGCAAGGCAACTCCTGGTGGGTGATAGATGTGGATGGGACCAAACAGGCCGCTCGCCAGCGCGCCCTCCCACACCGCAAAGATCTTCCCGCCCCTCATCGTCGCCTGAATCAGGTCTGTGCCCCAGGCTACTTGGGGCGCAAAAGGGGCGAAGTTGTGAGAACCCGGACCACGGTGCTACAGGCGTTTACACATCAATGGATTGGCACGTATTCAGGAGCAGGCAATGGGGATTATCGGGGCGAACTGAAACGTGCCCTGGAGGCGATTACCTGGTATGCACTTGCCCATTCACTTCCTCTGGCACAGATCCTGATCCGGCTGGATGGCTTGTATGGCAACGCCGCTCCGTTGATGCAGGTCCTCAACGCGGGAATGGGCGTGATCGGACGAAGTAAGGACTACGGCCTGTTGGATCGAGAAGCTGTGCGAGCGCGTTTGGCAGGCCCTCCAGATCAAGAGTGTCGGCATCCGGAAAGCGGGGCTTGCCGCAGCCTGTACGACTGTCCAGCGATCTCTTTGACGGAGGTTGGGCCACCAGTGCGAGTGATTGTTGCCACCCATCCTGCCACCTCCACCAAGCCTCCGATTGGCGTGCAGCGTGGCGCATTGGTGCATGAACTGTTTGTCACCACGCTCCCCCAGGGCGCGTTTTCCCCAAAGGACGTGCTGGACCTGTATCTGCATCGTGGGTCATTTGAAACCGTTCTTGCTGATGAAGATGTCGAACAAAACTCGGACCGCTGGTGCTCGTGTACCCCTTGTGGACAGGAATTCTGGCAAATCACGAATCAATGGGCGTGGAACCTCCGCCTGGAGCTCGGTCAACACTTGTCTTCAATACCCATGCGAATCACAGAATTTGCGCCGGCTCAGGAACCCTCGCCGACCCAGGAATTCACGCCAGCCCAGGAACCCGCGCAATCTCGCGAATACGGGCTTCCCCAATGGGCTCGCCGTTCATTTACTGGTGGGTTTCCCGGATCAGCCTTTCTTCCTCAACCCGATGGAACCCTTCTTTGTCCCGCTCACCATTTCCTTTACCCACAAGAACGCCGACCAGAGCGCAATGGCTCCTACCGATTGCTCTACGCCGCCCGCATTGGCGATTGCCGTTCCTGCGAGCTGCGTGCACAATGTCAGGAAAGCAGCTGACCCGTCAAGCCACGACGGGTCAGCGCCGTGATCTTCCCACAGACCTCACACCCGCAGTTTCCCTCTTCGCCTGTGAACGGGCCGCCACAACCCCTTCCTCCTCCCATTCATCCCGTGCTCTGGCATGATTGGCCACGTTGTCGCATTCGGCGGAACTGGTTAAAGGTGATTCGCTCCGAAACCGTGGAAATATCCATGGGGGCCTCGCCTGAATCTGCAGATTCAGGCAGGAAGTATGTGATTACGCGAGCTGAGCGCGCACATTGGCGTCTTACCTGGCATCAGCGTCTGGCCCGCAACGTTCGTCCCTCCACAGCGCAGCCTCTGACCCTCATCCTCCATGGGCTTCCAGCCACCTTTGCCCACAGCTATGGATTTCCTCTTCTTGACGTTGTGTAACCACTGAGCATCAGCCTTTCGCTGCTTTTCACCGAGATGGTTCTCCTGACCGTGCTTCTTTGATAGATATATGTCTATTTATTCCTTCTCTTTGTAACTCCTCAGATCTTTGCTCTGACTGATTTGCGAGAAAGCCTGAAAACGAGTACAATCAGAGGATGAATGCAGAACACTATCAACAGCAACTTGCGACTGCTCTGGCACAGATAACACTCCCCTCGGGAAGTGAAATCCGCATGTGGAGCGATGGCGATTTTCCTACCATTCAGCGACTCAGTAGCGCCGAAGGGTGGACCTCGCCAACACAGCGACCTGATGACTCGCTGCTCGCCTGGCAACACTCCTGGCCTGCTCTGGTAGCTGTAGAAGGCGAACTGATTGTCGGCTTTGTGCGCGGACTCACCGGTGGCTCGATCACTATGTATATTGCCGACATGGCGGTAGACGTTCGGCGACGAGGGCACGGCATTGGACGGGCACTGCTGGAGGTCTCTCATGCTCTTTATCCTACGACACGGCTTGATCTCCTTGCTGCCGATGACGCTCGCGCTTTCTACAGAGCTTGTGGATTCAGAGCGATCCATGACGGGATGAGGAAAAGTTCTATCTAAAACGGAATCTCGTTGCGCATCCCGTGGGGAGACCCACCCTCATATGAGTTGGTGTCGAGCATAGCAGCCTAATATATCTGGACTGTATGCTTCAAGAATCTCCCAAAACTTGTCATCAATCGTCCTGCCATCTGTAGGAATGATAATGAAATACTCACCACCCCATGTTTGTGTGAAGGCTTGAATGATGCCCTCAATGTGGGCGTACCAGTGCGGACTCTCTTTGTCAATAAGTAGTGCAAAGCGGGGAGTTCTAACAGATAGGGAAACAGTTCGGTATACCGCTTGTTGTTCCATGCTTAGCTTCTTTTCTATCCTGAAGTTTATTATCTAACTATATTAGACTGTATGAGAATTGTCTCAATATTGCTTCACATTATACCTTGCCGCGCTACCTCTTTTGCTGCCACACTCCTATGGTGCTATAGCTGGGAGCAGTCCACTCCTGTTCTTTCGCGATGCGTGCAACCTCAGGCTGTATCGTGGCAAGCGTTCGCCGTGGCTTCTGCAACGCTAGCCCTTCGATCAACCTCTGAAGGTCAGGAGCAACAGCTCGTCGTTGTCCTTGATCGTTTCGTGGCCGGCGAACCAGTCCCCACAAGACCAAAAGAACGATACTGAGCAACCCAGCGTCTCAGCGTTCGTATTTGAAGCTGGTGCTGAGTGGCGATATGGGTCAACGGAACTCCGTCTTCAAGAAAGGGGCAGAGAAGATGAAAGCGCTTGAGTGCCTCAAGACGTTGTGCCTCTGTCAAGGAAGCCAATGGGGGATGAGGAGGTGGCATGATGCATATTCCTTTCCTTTCATCCAAAGACGATGACCACATAGGTGACGAAGAAAGAACTAGCGTTGTTCACGAAGCTTTCGTTTGTTGATGTAGGTGTTCAGCGCGAGATGATTGGTATAGCCGAGCAGTTTCGCAATCTTGCGAATAGAGAGGCCCAAATCCAGCAACTCTTGAATCCGTTCTCGGTCGGAGTCAAACTTGCTTTTCTGAATGACGCCTTTAGGTTTGCCCAGTTTCATTCCCTGACGCTTTTTGCCTGCCAGTGCCTCTCGGGTACGCGCGCTGATCAAGTCGCGCTCGAGTTCTGCAAACAAGGAAAAGAGAGTAATGACAATTTTCGAGTTCATATCGTGGGTATTGAGATCGAGGTTCTGTTTGAGGATAATAATGCGAATACTGCGTTCAACCAATTCGTTGATCAGCGCAATCACATCAGCCGTGCTCCGACCTAGGCGGGACAACTCTGTGACCACCAAGGTGTCCGATTCTGCCAGCGTTTGCAACACTTCATCAATGCGCCGCTGTTTGCTGGTCTTGCGGGAAGACATCGTGATCTCGACAAACTCGTCAATCTTCACCTCCTTTTTGCGAGCGAACTCGAGGATCTCAAGTTTCTGGTTGTTTAAATCCTGTTTCTCGGTAGAAGCCCGAAGATAGGCAATTGTTCTGCTCATATTTCTCTGTTTCTTCTTAACATAAAAATGGACGTAAAACATATACATAGTGATATGTACATACTCATAGTATCACATACCAAAGTGGATGTGAGAAAACGTTCGTTAAGAACTATCCAAACGGGAAACAGCGAATCATTTCTGACACCGACTCATACGAGAGTACTCTCGTATGAGTCGGTGTTACCTGGCGTTGCTTGGCAGGTTCAATTCGTGCGACGCTCGATACAAGATGAAGCAGCTCTATCCCATGAGAGAAAGCTCATAGGACTGATCATTAGGACAGGAGATGAAGGGAAAAGAGAAAGAGGGTTTGAGTGCTTATTCTCAGTGTGGTGGACCTTGTCGGATAGATGCACGTAAGCCGTCAACATCTCTCTGAGGCCAGATGCTTTCCAGGCACCACGTTGCTCCAGCACTAGCATACGCTCTCAGCATTGCTCCTGCCTGTTCATCATGGACGGCATCAAACACAGGTCCTGCTATCACAATGTCGAATGGTGTGAGAGAAGTGCGATGCTCATCCATAAAGAGTTTAAGCTGATGTATCTCAGCAGGAGTGAGACCAGCGAAGGAACTTGCATCATGTTTGATGACCGCATTAACTCCATCGAAGTGGGCTGCCCGAGACATTGGCCCTTTTCTCGGCCAAATCCCGGCAATCCAGATCGGAATTCTGGGAGTCTGTAGAGGTGGAGGTAAAAAGGTAATCTCTTTAATGTGATAGTGTTCTCCATTGTAGCTGAACGGTTGTCCACTCCACAAGCCCTGCAGGATATCTAAGCTTTCATCAAGTAATCGGGCTCGCTTCCTCACATCTCTCTCTTCTCCAAAATCAATAAATCCACGATCACTTTCATCACCTGCCCCGACTCCTAAGATCAAGCGTCCACCGGATAAATGATCCAAAGTTACCGTTTCACGAGCCATTTTCCAAGGCCGACGACGTGTCGGAGTGGCCACCATGGTCCCAATTTTAATCCGCTCAGTCCGCATCGCAATCGCAGCTAATGCGATCCAGGGATCACATACGGTCTTCTCTTCAGCCTGATAGTGGATGGTGTCCCAAAGAAAAAAACCGCCCCATCCAGCCTCTTCTGCTAGGCGAGCAAGATCAGCCAGTGTACGAGCATCACCATATGTTCCCACATTTGGGAGGCTCAAGGCATACTGCATATACCACTCCTCTTTTCTTCTGTTTGAGAAGACTCAACAGTATTTTTCTCGTTCATAAAAAAAGTAAGCCCTTGTCTCAGATGCGTTTTCGCCTGTTCAAGTGTTGCGATTTGCTCCTCTATCTCTGCAAGCTTCTCTTTGTAAAGAGCAATTGCCTCCGGACAACAGGTATGATCCGTTTCGTCAAACAAAGAGAGCAAGCTATCAGGTCTGCTACAGCAAATAATATGAAAAATTTGATGAGCAGTGAGTCCCAGGCGCAGGTAAAACTGGATATTTCGCACCCGTTCAATAGCTGTTTGGTCATAGACACGATACCCGTTTTCCTGTCTGTAAGGGGATAACAAATGCTTCGCTTCATAGTAGCGTAATGAGCGAATACTGGTACCAGTAGAATGCGCGAGTTCGCTGATTTTCATAATGTTTGTCTCTCTCCTTCATCATCTCGTCTTCTACAAGCATTCTAAAGTATAACATCATGTCAGAGTCAAGTGTTTGCTCAAGAAGGTTTCTGATCGAGATGGACAAAGAGCAGTGGTGGGATTGTCGTCTTACTAGTATAGCAAAAGTGATGCTTCTAGCTTTGTTTATGGAACAACAAATGAAGTAGTAGAGCACGCAGAAAGTGCAGTGATATCTATCATCCCCTCCCAAACCGTAAGCGGACTGACCATGAGATGTGAATACAAATCTTAAGCGGCGCACCTCCAGTTTGGATAGAAGAGTATGACATAAAACGTGAAGAAAAAGGTGACAAATTTCGTGATGATTTACAAACAGGCCCTTTTTTGTCTTTTTACCCGCTCAAAAATCAAATTACAACTATTTGCAATTTTCAATGAGTTACTGTACAATAATCTCATCAAAAGAAAGGACAAGGAGTTCTTACGATGATTATTGGCTACATTCGGGTGTCCAGGGACAAACAAACCACAGCGTTGCAAGAGGATGCCATTCAGAAGGCCCAATGCCAACGCACCTTCGTGGACAAAATGAGCGGCGTTCGCGATGATCGGCCGGAGTTTCTCAAAATGCTAGAGATGGCTCGGCTTGGAGATGTGATTGTCGTCTGGCGGTTGGATCGCCTGGGCAGATCGTTGCGCCAACTCATCGAGATCGTCAATCAAATGAGCGAACGTGGCATTGAACTCAAAAGCATCAAGGAAAATATTGATACGACCACACCGACTGGAAAGCTCATGTTTCACATTGTCGGAGCTATGGCTGAGTTCGAGCGCGACATCATCCAGGAGCGCACGTTTGCTGGCTTGGAAGCAGCTCGTGCGAGGGGCAGAAAAGGCGGCAGGCCAAAGGTGACAGAGACGATGAAACCGCGCAACCTCGCCCTTGCCAAAGAATTGTACGCGGCTAAAGAGAAAAGCATCGCCGAGATCATGGAGCAAACGGGTTTCAAGAGTCGTGGGACGTTCTATAAATATGTGGTCAATGTGTTGAAGGAATAGATATTCATCAGCTAAGGAGAAGCAGAGTCCTTGCTCTGCTTCTCCTCTTCTGCCAACTCCATACTCGCCCACTTCATCTCTGCTAACATTCATGAAAAGTATCTCCCTCTATGGTATAGTCTCCACAACAAGAAGATTGGCAGTTCTGCGTGTCGCAGGGAAAGGACGTATCATATGGAGAGCGATCAGCAGATTATTCACTACCTCGAAGAAGTGGCCGATGTCCTGGTGGAACTCCAGGTAACGGCTCCGTTCTTCATCCTTGTTACCGGAGGAGCCTATATGATGCTCAACCACAAACGGTCATTTACCGAAGACATTGACTTTGCTCTTGTCGAGCAGCCTCAACTTATCCCACAACAGAATCAGGTGTTTCAGGTCACTGTCACCAGTGCAGAGGTCTTTCGCGCCCAGAGTACCGTTCCATTTTCAGCCGAGTTTCGGCAAGCTGTCCTCCTGATTGCACAACGACATCCAGGATTAGCGAAAGACTGGCTCAACGATGAAGCTGCAGAATATTACTATGATGATGCACCTCGACCAGATGTGACCTTCTGGCGTTCCTTTCGAGATGTTCTCTACGTCTATCTTCCGACGCAAGACTATGTGTTTGCAACCAAAATAGCGGCCTATCGTCCAAAGGACGAGCGCGATATCCAGATTCTCATGCAGGATTTGAACATTACGACTCGCACACATGCGAAAGCAATCATTGACCGCTTTCTGCTTCCAGACGCCCAAGCATTTTGGCAGGTCGAAGAGAATCTCGACCTCTTGTTCCCGTAATTCATGAGCTTCTGTAATAATGAACAAGTGATCGTTCAAGCACATTTCTCGGATCTATCCTTGTGTTTGTTGAGGCATTCGATCTATAAATTGCTACCAATACATGGTATACTACGAGCAAGGGAGAATGAATATGATTGCACGAGAACAAGCAGAACCTGTCGAACATGAGATGATGCATATAGGGGCTTCTTATCAAACAATGCAGCACTCTTTTGAGGACATCTGTGCTGGAGAAGATCCGTGGATCCCTTTGGGGAAATTCATGCATCAGTTCTTCGGTGAGTATAAAGAGAACCGCGAGAAACTCCTGGAGGATCCTCTCCAGCTTCCAGAGCACATGACGACTGACCAGTTTCATTGGGCAGTTTTTTGCGCGGCCTCGGTCGAACATCTCTGTGGCAAGTATCATCTTTCCTGCCCCGCGTGGGCACTTCATCCCCAATATCACCTAGAAGCTCCGTGGTATCTAGGAATTGGGGCGAACCTTCCCCATGTTCAAGCAAAACTAAGAACCACAACGCCCGAAGAGTTCTCCAGACGCAATGTCTTTTGTGGAGATCGCACCTTCAGGAATAAATATGAATATGAAGGGCGTCGAGGGCGGCAAAACATCGCATAGTCCAGGAGAACTTCTCCCGTTTTCATGGTACGAGCGTTAGTACCATGAAATGGACCAGCAGAAATACGTGTGTTTTAGACCACAGCCAGGCACTGGACAGATCGCGCCACCTGCTCTTGAAGGTTTGTCCCTTATTGGGGTCCCGACATTTTTACCCCCCGAAATCCCCGCTAAGGATTTGTCGAGGGGATTCTCGCGTGTTTTCTCCCCATGAAGCTTGGAAAATAGAGGCTTCCTTTCCCATCGCAAGCAGTTTCGTTGTATGATACGAACAAGGCAAAACTGGAGATGTGCCTACTAAGTGGTGCATCCGGTAAGTTCAGGAGGATTTTGGCATCACCGCAATCCCTGATTTACGGCGAGGGTGATGTCGCCTTCGGCGTCCTCAGACAAACGGATGCCTATGACTATTCCAGTACGCAGTTGCCTTCTTGACGGCTTCTTCCATCTGCTCCCACGTCTCGAAGCGTCGTCCCTTGAACGCCAAGGAACGTAAGGTCTTCCACCAAGGTTCAATCAAATTGAGATACGCGGCGTATTTGGGTTGAAAGACGAATTCCCAGCGCGGATGAGCCAGATTGAAAAGCAGCACATCCCAGGCCCGATGCACATTCAGATTGTCTAGGATCGCATACACGCGCTCCACCTCTGGAGGAAGCCAAGTTTCCACCTGCTCAAGAAAATCACTCCAGTTGCCGATAGTCCGTCCCGTGTAGGTCGCAGTAAATACTTCTCCATCAGTCGGCTTCAATGCCCCAAAGACGTAGCCAGCATGTCCTCGCCGTCCATAATCGATCTCTTGCTTGGCTCGTCCTGCTGGTGATGTGTCGGTCGCTTCCACCCGTACCACACCTTGACCTGGGTAGCTTTTGGCAGACTCTGGCCCCATTTCGTCTAAGCACAGCACTACACTCGCTTGGGGCGGGGAGGTGTAGAGGGTTTGGATGGCCCCCTTTTTTGAGCGAAGTCTGCATCGACTCGCTCGCCAAACCACGTTTCCTCATGTCGCCACCCCAAACCTTCTACGAGGAAAATCTCACTGATGCGGCTGCGTTTGATCGCGATGCCTTTCACATCGTTGATGTACGCTTCCAGCCGATCTAACGTCCAGGAGGCAAACGGCTGATCCAGGACTTCGGGCCTGGTTAACGCCGTTTGAATCACTACCGCAATTTGCTCAGGAGGATAGATCACTGGACGACCTGAACGTGAAGACTCTTCCAGTCCTTTCATGCCTAACTCATTGAAGCGTTTGAGCCATAAGCGTGTGGTTTTCTCCGTCAAGTCCAGCCGTTTGGCAATCTCGGGTACTTGCTGTCCTTCTTTGGCATACCAGATGATCTTGGCTCTCGTCACTTTCCAGGCTGGCAACGTTCGTGCATGCACCTGCTGTTCTATCGTGGTAGCTTCTTCCTTCGTCAATTCTCGTACTTTTAGGGTCATCTGGGATACCTCCTTCTTGCTTGTTCCTTTCTCCTTTCGGAAGTATACCATATTTAGTGGATGCACCACTAAGAGCAGAATGCATTTTTCTCGGAAAGAAAGGAGACCGTGCAATGAATGGTCCCGCCCAATATCTGCATTTCGGGTTTATCTTGATCTCACTGGCTAACTTGCTCGTGATCGCGCTGCTGATCGTTGTCTTCGTGCTTGCTGTATGGCTTCGACGACCGGAAAAGCAGCGCCTCTCCACTCTCGAAGCCATACAGCATCCCAGTGGAGGAGGTGATGGGGAGACGGGAGAAGAGGTGGTACGCTCATGAACATCACCACCGCAATTCGTGAACGAGTGCGCAGTTGGCTCCCTCTGGAAGATTTGCTTCCTGATCACATGCCCGCATTCATGCGCTCACCTGCCTACTTCTTTGGCATCATCTCCCTCTCCAGCCTCGTCCTCTTGATTCTCTCCGGCATCATCCTGGCCGCCTTTGGGCCGCAGTGGTGGCATGACAATCCCGTCGGCCATTTTGTGAACAGCCTCCATTTCTGGTGCGCTGAATTGTTCTTTTTCTCGATGACGCTGCATCTGTGGACAGAATTTTTCAAGGGGGCATGGCGTCATGGCCGTGGGTTGACCTGGGTTGGAGTGAACCCATTTGACCGGACACGGAGGAAAGTCAACTTCTGATTAGAGGTGTACAGGCTGCTTCAAACTCAGCAGGAGATATATATCCAAGACTCGAATGAAGTCTTTTTTCATTATACACCTTTTCAATGAAAACTGTCAAATTCTGTTCTGCATCCGCAAATGAGTCATATTCCTTGAGATACACCTCTTCCTGCTTGAGCGTCTTAAAGAAACTTTCCGCCTTCGCATTGTCGTAAGGGTTTCCTACTGCAGACATACTGATTTGTGCTCCGATCTTCTGCAGTTGTTCCACATACTCTCGGCTGGCATATTGCACACCTCGATCAGAATGATGGATCAGTCCTGGCTTTGGCTGCCGTTCGACAATCGCTTGATGTAAGGCACTGCGCGTGAGTTGTCTCGTCATCTCCCGCGAGAGATGCCAGCCCACACATCGGCGTGAAAATGCATCCAAAAGACATGCGAGGTACACGAACGCGCTTCGCAAACGAATGTACGTAAAGTCGGCGACCCAGGCTTGATCAGGAGCGGAGAGCGTCACTGCTGCTAACCCATTTGGATAGACCGGAAATCCATGACGCGAATTGGTTGTCGTGACCACAAATTTCTTTTTGAGATGGCACAGTAATGATTCTTCCTGCATGACGCGTAGCACTCGTTTATGGTTGATCGTCCAGCCTTGACGCGCTAACTCATGCGTCACGCGCCGATATCCATAGCCCGGAAACTCCAGAATAATATCTTCAATCTGATCACGTAAGGCAATCTCCTGAGTATTCTGCTCTGGATGAGTGCTCTGTTCGTAATACCAGCTCCTGCTGATCCCATGCAATTCACACAAATGCACAATCGAAAGCTCAGGATGTTCTTGATGAGCCAGCGTAATCATCGCGTGACGCTCCGTGATTCCAGACGCTGCAATGTTTTTTTTAGTACCTGATTCTCCAAGGCGAGCTGCCCACAAAATTGTTCAAGTTCAAGAATGCGCTGTTCCTGAGAACTTACGCCTTCTGTTTGCAACGGCTGAAATGCTTCTTCTCCACGCTCTTGATACTCTTTTCGCCAGCGCGAAAGTACACTGTCTGCCAGCCCATACTCTCGGCAGGCTTGAGCAGGACGCTTTTGTCCTGCGGCTATTTGGCGCACGATCTCCAGTTTAAACTCGCGACTGTGGGCTCGTTTGTGCATCTTTCTTCTCCTTGTCTGTTTCTAGTGTACGACATTTCGGAGAAGTTGACTTCGTTTCCTGTCCGGTCAAATGGGTTCAGTCCAATGCAGAGCAAACATCGATGACAGACGGAACCACCACGTTTGCCTCTATCTCTTCCCCAGCAGTACCGAGGGTCACGAGGAAAGATTCTCATCGAGTACTACTCATGCGCGTCCTGCTTGTCTCGCTTGTAGTTCTTCTTGCCGCATCAGGACTGGCGGTGTTCCTGCCGCAGCAAAACAAGAACGCATCCGTCCTTCCTACTTCTCAAACAGCGATTGGACAAGCCGCCTTTGTGAATAGCGAACAAGGAGGTATCAGCGAGGAAGTACAATTACGTCTTCCAGCACTCCCAACCCTCTCAACGGGGAAGGTGTACACTGTTTGGCTCATGTCCGACCAAAAACAGAGTGATACGGTGTGGCTGAGCCTGGGATTACTTAACGCTGATGAGCAGGTACAAACACTTGCACCATCTGGTGATTCAAACATAAATCTCCTTTCAACCTACAGCCAACTGTGCATCACTGCATCTTCTCTTTCGTTCATTCCGATGGCACGTTCAGACTGTCGCTATTACGGAGAAATTACGCAGAAGCCAAATGACCAGGATAGTGACCACTATAGTCTGCTCGATCATGTGCGTCATCTTCTCTCCTCTGATCCGACGCTTGAATTACTGCATATTCACAATGGGTTGATCTACAACTTTAACTTCCAACTCGCCAAAATCAATGAGTGGGCGTCTGCTGCTGCCAACGACAGCACAGGCGATATGCCACTCGTCCATCGCCATATGGTACGCATTCTGGACGCACTTGATGGCTCCAAGTTTGTCACGAAGGACGTTCCAGCAGGAACGGGTCTTCTGGCTGATCCAACGAGCATAGGAGTAGGAGTGTTGCTGGGAGACACGGGAGCACCATCCTACCTGGGACATATCGAAAAGCATCTGCGTGGAATCCTCAGTTCACCTGGGGCAACTACTGACCAGGAGCGTCTTGCCGCACACATTCTTGATGATATGCAACATATCGCCGTAGAACTGGAAACTGTCTATCACGATGCGCGTTCACTTGTTCGCATGTCAGGTGTGCAACTTGCACACGCAACACAAACGCTCCAGGATTTGGCAACCAATGCTAGTAATGCCTATGCAGGAGGCTATGACACAGCACTTGCACAGATACGGACTGATGGAAGTAAGGACCTCTACACGACCTTCCAGCAGTTTGGCATTCTCACCATCTATCCTGTTGGAGTGTGAGCAAGTTGGGTGGGGGAGATACACGTTCCCTGACACATCCAACCAAGCATGTCTACCTACCTATATAACTGGACACTTCGTACAATCACCCGTTTTAAGGAGAAGTTTATGGACCCAAGAGTGCTTACAGGAAACCATCTTACCGTAGAACAGATTTCTGCCCTCGTCCAGTGCGACGACGTTGAGGTTCTCTAAACTTTAGGTATGTGAAAGGATGACAAGAACTGTGATTGCATCACTTCTGCAAAACACGATTTTCGGCATTTCAAGTGCTTCCATCTTGGCCCTTGCTGCGGTTGGGTTGACCTTGCAGTACGGGGTCACCCGGCTGATGAACCTTTCTTTCGGGGCTTTTATGACGCTTGCGGCGTTCCTGACCTTTTCGCTCACCGCTCTCCTGCACACGTTCTGGATAGCTGTGATCCTGGCCGTTCTTAGCTCAGCTTCCCTGGCCGTCCTCTTTCACCGAGGCATTCTCGTGCCTTTCCAACGACGAAACAGAACAGATCGCTTCGTACTGCTCATGGTCCTCTTCTCTTTTTACATCATTGTTCCGGGTGTCATCCAGGTCGTGTGGGGTTCCTCTTTTTTTAGTCTTAATGCAGGAGAACACGTGACCTTGCGAGTGCTTAGCGTAGCATTCACGACTCTTGACATCCAGGTCATCGGTGTAGCTGTCCTGGCACTGCTGGCAGTCCTCTTCCTGCTGAAAGCGAGCCCTTTGGGCCGATCAATGCGAGCCATTGCGGATGACCTCGCGCTTGCCGAGTTGAGTGGCATCCCCACGACACAGGTGATGGATGCCACCTGGGGAGTGAGTGGTGCGCTCTGCGGATTGGCCGGTGTCGTCCTCGCTATCAACACGGCGAGCTTCAACGCATCGACCGGTACCATCTATCTACCGAGCATTCTTGCGGCGGCCATTGTCGGGGGCATTGGCTCACCGGAAGGGGCGGTCGTTGGTTCGCTCATTATCGGCGTACTGGGCGCGTGGGTTTCTGCCTTCTTCGGGTCTTCGGCGAGCTTTTCCCTCGCATTAGTCGTCCTGATCTTGGTCTTGCTTCTGCGACCCCAGGGATTATTTTCCAGTGCAGGATGGTCCAAGAAAGGTGCGATAGAATGACAGCGTATATCATCCCACTTGTGGTCTACGGATGTATCGATGGTATCTGGCTGCTAGGGCTGAACCTCGAACTGGGCATGGCGGGAATATTTGACTTCGGCTATGTGCTGTTCTTCGGGTTGGGGGCCTACATTGCGTCTGTGATGAGCATGGGGCCCGCGAACAGCCCATCGGTCAAGTTGCTCTCGGAAACCTATCTTTTCGGGGCCTCTTTCCCATTCCCTCTCCCCTGGCTCGTCGCCCTCATCATCGGGGGACTCCTTGCCTGGCTCATTGGCATGAGCGTTGTGCGCCGCTTGCGAGGCGACTACCTGGCGTTTGCTCTGCTCGCGGTGGGTCAGGGAATATGGAACATTGTCGGCAACAACGTATCGCTCTTCAATGGCTATACGGGTTTGCTTGAAATACCTCGTCCCTGGACAGCATCCAGCACTGCGGAGCTTCAGGATATCCCGTTCCTGCTCAGTGTCGTCGTCCTGTTCTCACTGTCTCTCCTCTTTTCTCAGTGTATTCTTCATTCTCCATTCGGACGCACCGTTCGCGCGGTTCGTGACCGAGAAGAGGCGGCGCAAACGCTCGGGAAAAACCCGCTCCGGTTCCGTCTTTCCGCGTATGTGTGTGGCGCATGCCTTGCAGCACTTGCAGGAGCTTTGCTCGCAGAATACCTCACTGTGTGGGCCCCAAGCGCGTGGACCGTGAATGAAACATTCATTGCACTTGCCGCCCTCGTTATTGGGGGGAGAGGCAACACCTGGGGCACGCTTCTGGGAGCGTTCCTTGTTCCAGTCGGTTTTTTCGAGGCCGTCCAATTTCTTCCCCTGTCTCTCGACCCAGAAAAGGTTGCGGCCTTGCAGTGGATCGTCATCGGCCTGCTCCTGCTCCTGTTTCTCTGGTTCAGGCCACAGGGTCTGCTGCCCGAATCCGGCAAAAGAGTGGGACAAAGCAGGAAGAAGCTACAACGTGCGCCCGTACAACCAACAGCACCATTGGCCAGCCGAAGTCCCATCTTTTCCGAACCATCATCAGGAGTTGCCCTTCGGTGTCTTGATGTCGGGTATACCTTCGGTGGGATCAAGGCCGTCTACGGCGCATCATTTTCCCTGGACTACGGGCATCTTCTGGGCCTCATAGGACCCAATGGTGCAGGAAAGAGCACTCTGCTTCACTGCCTGACTGGAAAGCTCCTTCCTGCACAGGGACAAGTGTTTCTCGAAGGAACAGAAATTACTGCATGGTCGAGCGATAAAAGAGCGAGACAGGGCCTTCTCAGGACCTTTCAACTCACCAGCGTTTTTGCACACCTGACGGTCATGGACAATCTCTTGGTTGCGGTGCGGGGACAGCGAGGTGAGCAGGTGTGGTCGGCCATCCTTGACCGCTGGCGGTGGAGTCGCGACGAGCAGAAGTCACGCACGAAGGCTTCCCTGCTGCTTGAGCAGATTGGACTTTCGCACCTGCAAAATGCACCGGCCCAAACGCTCTCAGGAGGAGAAAAACGCCTGCTCGAACTCGTTCGAGCACTCATGGCCTCACCAAAAGTGCTCCTGTTGGACGAACCCTTTGTCGGGCTGAGCCTTCACATGGTGGAACGCGTCATCTCGCTGCTCAAAGAACTCCAACAACAAGGGGTCGCAATACTCCTCATTGAACATGAACCTGACATCGTAGCGCGTCTCTGTGACCAGGTGATCGTGATGGAAAAAGGCACTCCCATCGCGAAAGGCACCTATCAGGAGGTACTCAATCGTGAAGCTGTGCAACAATCGTTCATCAATTAGCAATCAAAGCAGTAGGCCATTGCTCATCGTCGAGCATCTGACCGCGGGCTACACGAGTACGAAGGATGCTCACCCCCCTACGGTCCAGGATGTCTCGCTCACCGTTGCGGCAGGCGAACTCGTCGCACTTCTAGGACTCAATGGTGCAGGGAAAAGCACAGTACTCAAGGCCATCATGAGACAGCCGCAGCTCGCACAGATTACTGGCGTGGTGCGACTGGGTGACACGGTTGTCTCGGGACTGCCTACCCATCGTATTTGCCAGCTCGGTATTGCATTTGTACCGCAGAGTGGGGAAGTTTTTCCCTCGCTGTCGGTACGCGAGAATCTCTCTGTTGGGAACCCACGTCACATGGTACGGCAGCAAGAGCAACACATGTTTACGCTCTTTCCCTCCTTGAAAGAGCACGTGGGACAGTTGGCCAGTACCCTTTCTGGTGGGGAGCGCAAGATGCTTGGCCTTGCACGTGCCTTGATGAAATCACCACGAGTTCTTCTGCTTGACGAGCCCAGCAGTGGGCTTGCGGAGAGCGTCCTGCAAGAGGTCTGTGACCTCCTGCTCCACCTCAAACGGGAAGGGATGGCTGTACTTCTGGTGGAGCAGAAAGTCAGGATTGCCTTGCAACTTGCTGAGCGAGCAATCATCCTGAAAAGGGGCAGCATAGATCACCAGATCGAAGACCCGATGACGCAGGACACTTCCACCCAGGGGCTGAGCCGCCTCTTCTTTTCCCCGTCGGAAAGCAGTACGCAGGAGGTACGCGCATCCAATTACTAGCGCATGTGATGCGCTGAAAAATCGTTGTATAAAAATTGATCGTGTATGAGTACCAGATTAGAAAGGGCCGAAAACCATGAAATCACAGCAGAAACCATTCCACATGTCTGTTTTTTTAAGTGCCATCTTCCTCCTTCTCGGAGGTTTTCTCCTGGGTGCTTGCTCTGGAACGAGTTCGAGTGGAACTAACCAGGACCGTGCGCCGGTCATGATGGATGTATTTCTCCCGTTTAGTGGTCCACAGGCCGTGTTGGGCAACCAATTTGCACTTCCTGGTGTGAGAGCTGCCGCTTATGACATTAACAAGCACGGAGGCATTCTTGGTCACCAGCTTGTCATTGAGGAGAGCGATTCAAAGGGAGATGCAGCAGATGCTGTTCAAGTGGCAAATCATCTGCTCTCCACAAGTCAACCAGCAGCAATTATCGGGCCAGCCACTGCCGAAGGGCCAGCAACAATCCCATTGTTTAATCATGCTCACATCGTGATGATGTCTCCTGATGGCGGTCCAGAACTCGATGGCAACACGAGCTATCCCTATGTGTACCGACCTCTCCCCCCAGACTCATCTCAGGGGACCGCAATGAGTGCGGTCGCTCTGAAAAAAGGATGGACACGTGCGGCCATCGTCTTTGGGAGCGATGAAGGATCCCAAACTATTGTCCCAGGCTTAAAGGCTTCCTATACCGCGTTTGGTGGAACCATCACTACCACTGCCACGCTCCAACCAGACCAACCATCCTATCGATCAGAAGTACAACGTGTGCTTGCCTCACGCCCACAGGTCATTTTTACAGAAACAGACGGGCAAAGTGCTGCAACCTTCTTTTCGGAACTGCAGCAGCAAAACGGAAGTGAACTGCCAGTTGTCGGATCAACACGAACGAGCGCGCAGGACTACCTCGATGCACTTGGCAACGCTGTCGGGAAAGGAACCATTGGAAGGTTCCTGCTCTCAGTCGATTATGGGAACCCGAATACCCTAGGGCAGCCAACCTATACATCTGCGTTCAATCAGGTACCAGCCAATAAAGGCATTGACCGCTTGAGTGGTGCCAACAGCAATCTCTATGATGCGGTTGTGGTGGTCGCTCTTGCCATGAACAAGGCGAAATCGCTCGATCCGGCGATGTACAGCCGCTCAATTCTCGCGATCACCAACGACTCTACTCAGAAAGTTGTCTCGGATTACCAATCGGGGGTTGCGGCTTTACAAGCAGGAGAAAACATGTATTACGATGGTGCGTCTGGGCCCATGCAGTTTAACACCTTTCACTCGGTGTTGGGCGATTTCGACATAAGCAGGGTTGATGCGAGTGATCATCCTCAAGTCGTGCAGCATCTGACAGCAAAGGAGGTATCGGCATATATTCCTTCTCATTAGAGTCAACTACCCTTAGCCTAAAGGCATAAGGGCTTGTCCCTAACCTACAAGAGGTTGAGACGATAGGGTGGTTGACGACACCCCACTGACTAAGGATGTACCGAAGTCAGCAAGAGAAGTAGCGAGGTACTTGTCTCTTATATTGTACGCAGCATTCAGGTCTGCATTCAGGCTGTACTTACACTTCCGACAAAGGAACAACGATTGAGAACGTCTATTGTTTCGGGCTTGATGCCCACAACGAGAGCAGGTCTGAGAAGTATGTCTCGGGTCAATCTTCTCGACACGGATACCGCGCTCTTGCCCTTTATAGGCAAGAAAGCTATACAGTTGGGCAAATGTCCAACTGTGCAGTTTCCGTTTGTTCTCGACGTTCTTGTTATTTTTGCCGCGTCCCATCTTGGAAGTCTCTCGGATGTTGGTGAGATTTTCCAGGACGATGGTTGCGCCAGTGGGGGTACTGGCGACAATCTGTTTACTCAAGACGTGATCGCAGTCCCTGTGGAAACGCGCTTGCTTCTGAGACAGTTTTTTCAAGTGTCTCTTCGCACTCTTACTTCCGTTGGATTGCAGTTTTCTTTTCAAGCGAAATGCCCGACGGTCAATTTCTTTCCAGTGCTTCTTGCCAAGAAATTGACGGTTGCTCGTTACGGCGGGTCGATTGAGTCCCAAGTCGATACCGAGAACCGTACTGTCATGAGGCACAACAGGTTCGGGAACCGACACGACAACGTGCAACCACCATTTGCCCCTGCGACACAAGAGGTCAGCAGTAGCAAAGGGATTGCCGATGTACTGTTGACAGTAGTCAGGCACCGTGAAGGGGATTGTCTGCTTGCCTTGCGTGGTAGACAGTCTGACAACGCTCTTTGTCCAATTGAGGGTGTAGGTATGCACGTTGTACCGAGGTCCACATGTCATACTACACGGGCACTTGACAGGCGTGAAACGGGGTTCGGGCTTGCCAAGCTTTCGGGCTTTCTCAACTTTTTTGTGATGCTTGGCTTCGTGTTTCGCTTTCCAAGTAAACGCGCTTTTGAGTGTTTCGGTGGCCTTGACACGCGCCTGAATAAGCAAATCAGAGACCAGCCCAGGACAAGACGCTTTGGTGTCATAGTACATCGCATGATGCAACTTGACCCCATTCTTTTCGGTAGTGTTCCATCCGTACTCACACACTCTGTTATAGGCATGTGTGAACTGTGCCAGCGTCTCACTGAGTGCGTTGGCCTGTTCAAGGGTCGGATGAAGGTGTATGCGTATCGTTCTGTCCATACACAAAATCTACCATATATGTGCAGTTTGTGTCAAGTGTGAGTTTTTTAGGAAGGGGGTGTCGCATTCCTCCCATAGCCTCAAGGCATATGGGTACCCTGCGACAACGATTATGGAATCTTGTATGAAACAACAGAGGGGCGAAGACGCTTCTTCTAAAGGAGCCTTGCCTTTCTGGAGGATGGAGCGATTTTTATGTACACATCGAAAACAGCAGGAATTTGGGCGAGTGGAAGCGTTGCTACGCTACAAGCAATACTTGTCATTGTCAGTCTGTGGCCCCTTGTGACCACAGACCTCGGACATGTTGTACTCGTTGTTGCTCCTTGTGTTGCAGGCACGTTATGGGTCATGCTCGTGAGATATGAAACGTTTACTCAGTGGAGGCAGGGCAACGATTGAACAAGCGACGTATGTGGAGGGGAGTAGTCCGAGCCAAGATCGGACTACTCGTCTTTGTCATCCTTTCCTGCCTCATTGGGGGTGGAGTAGTTCTTGACAGCCATTTTACAGGCCCGCTTGCCGTCCTGGTTTTCCTCCTCTGTGCAATAGGAATAGGAGCTATCGTCTGGAGTGTTGAGCGATATCGGCAAAAAGCCAGATAGTTGTGTTGATGCGAGTTTCTCTCCTCTCGCGCCGCGAACTTGCCTACTCTGCCAAAGTCCATCAGAATTCCTTGCCGCAAGTGGAAGAACTCTTCTTGCCTGACACTCTGGTACGCAACCAGGCAGTACTAAACTTTGTCAGCTCGCTGACGTATCACCCATAATCGTTAGAAGACTATTGTCCTAGGCTGGAATGATTGGCACGTATTTGCGGCTCTTGAAACTTTTTGGTGAAACCCTCGCAATTGGGTAAGAATCTGCTACACTTCTCTCATCAAACGTGAGGAGAAATTACAAAGGAATGCCAACCACACCATTACTGCCGTTGCCTGATA
>JAABUX010002701.1_pt1 | contig 24668 bp, 29 predicted proteins | sample 5561851 | NCBI WGS metagenome assembly JAABUX01 (sample SAMN10711883, study PRJNA513361) | rock metagenome | isolation source: Antarctica rocks | place: Antarctica: Victoria Land, Richard Nunatak red sandstone | collected 2016-01-03 | reverse complement strand
TTCGTGGGCTCCTTGATGCTGCCGGTCTCCACAAGCAGCTGGAGGAACTCCTCATATTCCGCTCGAGAGGAAAAGACCGGAGGAACCCCCGCCATGGGCCATCTCCGCCACATCTCCCGGCCAAAGCTGGCGTAGCCGGAGTCCGTGCCCAGCCAGAACGGGGAGTTGGCGGCCAGTGCCAGTATGGGCGCCAGCCAGAGCCGCGCCCGGTTCATGATCTGGATGGCCGCCTCACGGCTCCCGATCCCCACGTGAACGTGGTTACCGAAAATCACCTCTTCCCGGGCAAGCTGCTGGTATTCGCCGGCGATGGTCCGGTAGCGGCTCTTCGGCGTGAGCTCCTGATCGTCCCAATGAGAAAACGGATGGGTGCCGGCCGCCGCGATCCGGCATCCCTCACCCTCGGCGGCGTCCGCAGCTGCACACCGTAACCGGATCACCTCTCGGCGCACCTCGGCCAGCGATTGGCAGACGGGCGTGCCGATCTCCACCTGCGACAGGTAGAGCTCCGGCTTTACCTCATCCCCCACCGTGTTCTCAGCCCTGGCCAGGATTGCCTGACCGCCGGACCGAAGAGCTCGGCTGGACGGATCGACCACCTGATATTCCTCCTCGACGCCGATAGTGAAGTCGTCCATCTCGCCGGTTGGTTCAGACGGTGGTGAGTCGAATCCGGACGCCTGCCGGAGGTGGGCCGAAGGCCTCCCAGGCGCTGCCTCCGCGCCGGAAGAGTTCCAGCCCAGGTGTCTCGCGGCCGCGATCGTCAGTCCAAACACGGCCGCCGGGAGCGAGAGCGGCCTCTTTCGGTTCCATGCCGAAGCTGGCCGGGCTGGCGACCACGACGCGGTTGTGCGGCATGGAGTGCGTGGCGCGATCCCCTCCGGCTGGCCCCGGTTCGACGCTGGCGGCGGTCTGCAGCAAGGTTCGATCGATGCCACGCAAGGTAGCCGATATTCCGGTGGCGAAAAATAGGGACCGCGACGGCGAACGAGGTCAGCCGCATGTCGCTGCCGGCCGCCCACCTGACATTTTCGGCCCAGCCGAGTAGGCTGGCTCCATGGGTCCCCTCTTGGAGACCATCGATGATCGCGCCACGGCGACGTCAGTGCTCACCCCTTGGTGTGCCGGGATCACGCTCGCTGGCCACCGACTAGCTAACGCCGGCGGCACCCGCGGTCCTGGCTTCAAGCCGGGAAGCCTGCCGCCCCCACAGGAGGCGCTAGCGCAAGGCAGGCGCCGCTTCAGATTTCCACCCTGACCCGACCCAGGCAATGAGCAGGCTACGCATCGCGATGGTCGCGCCGCCCTGGATACCGGTGCCGCCGCGCGGCTATGGAGGCATAGAGCTGGTCGTCGACCTGCTCGGCCGGGAGCTGATGCGCCGCGGACACGACCTCACCGTCTTCGCCTGCCAGGGCTCGGATCCCGAACTGAACGTCGTCGCCCTGGCCGACGACGACTGGTTCGATGACCTCGGCACGCCCGACCAGCGGGTTCGAGAGGCCACCTACCTGCGGCGGGTCTACCAGTTCATCAAGGGCGACCACTTCGACGTCGTTCACGAGCACACCGAATATCCCGGCATCATGCTCGCCCACACCCTCGGCGTGCCGTTCCCAGCCGTCGCCACAATGCACGGTCGAATCGGTCCCAAGGAGTATGTCTTCCTCCGTGAGGTGGACCACGAGATCGGGCTCGTGGCGATCAGCGAAGCACAGAAGGCGGGCAGCCAGCTGATCCACTGGGACGCGGTGGTGCACAACGCGGTCGACGCCCGGTCACTGCGCTTCTCAGCACGCAAGGACGACTTCCTACTTCAGCTGGCCCGGATCACTCCCGACAAGGGGCAGCATGTCGCAATAGAGATCGCCCGCCAGGTGGGCCTGCCTCTCGTGCTCGCTGGCAAGCTCGACGCCGACACCCGTTCCCGTGAGTACTTCGCCACCAAGATCGAGCCTTACCTTGGCGATCGGGTGACTTGGATCCAGGACGTGGCCGGGGAGGAGAAGAAGGACCTTCTCGCCCGAGCCCGGGCAAGGCTCTTCCCAATCGCCTGGGACGAGCCTTTTGGACTCGCCATGGTCGAGGCGATGGCGTCCGGGACGCCGGTGCTCGCATTCCCGCGCGGCGCGGCTCGCGAGCTGGTCCAGCCCGGCGTCACCGGGTTTCTCGGCGACACCCCCGAAGAGCTGGCCCAGCTGTTCGGCCGCCTCGGGGAGATCGATCCCGAGCGCTGCCGGGCCAGCGTGGCGGAGCGCTTCAACGTGGGCCGCATGGCCGACGGGTATGAGGCTGTCTACGAGCTCGCGATGACTGGTTACGCCGACCCCTTCCGGCCCGGTCACGCCGTGAGAATGAGGGGTCTGCCGCTAGGCGCCGACCCTTCCGTCCTGTCGAGCTGATTGCTCGGCGCGGGAGGACGGCGTCAGGCTGCCGCCGGCCGTCAGGCGCGAACACGGAGCCACGACCTTCCAGTCGCCGTGCGAGCACGGCTTTCGGCATCTGGCAACGCTCTCGGCCAGAGCGTTTGGCGTCCTCTTGACTCAAGAGACTGCGGCGGTCTGGTCGAGCGCGGCCAACGCGGCCGCAGGGGAGGCGGCGGGCACGCTTCGGGGTGGTGGGCCGCCGTGGACTCGAACCACGTACCTCCGCGTTGTGACGGTCGGAGCGCTGTGCCCACCCGAGCGGACTCACGAGCGTAACGCCCGGCGTTATATGGCGTGGCGAAGGCGTCCGGCCGAACAAACCGCGAGGCCCCGGGGTTGTCATAGGTCGTGAACGAACGGCGCGAGTCTGAGAGCGACTTCATGCGACGACGTTACATTGCCGCGTCGCTGCTGAACCTGCTTCTTCAGCGGGCCCGAGAGTTGGAGCGCCTTTACTTGGGCGGACTCGAAGTAGTCCAGCTAGAGACAAAGCAGAAGCTCGCCGAGCTGACGGGGAACAACCCCGAGGCGTACTCGAAGGCGATTGCTGAGGCAAAGCAGACGCTAGAGCATCGCGTTGAGGAAGCGTGGATACAGCGTCAGCGCCAGCTCTTGGAGCAAGCTGCGAATCCAACTTTGCCAACCCAACTCGAACACGGGGGGAGGACCAGGCTGCTCGGGCCAGAGTTCGACGAACTGCTCTACGGAGACATGTGGCAGGCGCGCTTCGCACTCTCCGGCAAGTACATTCGCAGACTCGCAGAGGCTCTCGCGACCGACCGCGACCCGCACCTGTTGCCGCCGGAGGCGAGCGAAGCTATCGACCTGCTCCTACGGTTGTTGAGCTTTCAACCGTACTGGGAAAACCAGCCTACGAACAAGCGTCTTGACGTTGCGCTCCAACCCCTGCCAGTCGAAACGCAGGATGAGTTCTTGGCTCGCCTGAAACTCACGGGGGCCGCCTACTGGGACGCGAACGTGCGTCGCATTGAATCTGGCCAACCTGCACCCAGCCTTGAGGACTGGCCCGTCTGGTGGTATCGCCACAGGGTCGAGGGAGAGTCACTGCTCGAAATCGCCGAGGAAGCGTTCGAGGACGAGACGCGAGTCGAGGAAGTCAAGCACGGCGTTAGCGAGGTTGAACGCCTTTTTGGATTGAACAAGCCAGAGTAACCCGTAGCGCCGCCTAACCGCGCCGGGCGGACCCCAGTGCCCACCCCGGACGCTATCTGGCCGCCTGGGCCTTCTCGGCCCGCCCAGCGCGCGCCGCCATCTCTTCCTGGCAGCGGTAGCAGCGCGAGTCGGCGGGGTCGAAGATGGGGAGAAGGCACTCAAAATGGTGGTGCTTGACAACCTGCATACAGAGCGGGTGACTTCCCGAACCATCGCGCATACGCCGCCGCTTGTCAGTCTCCACGCCTACAAGTTACCAATATCAATAACCTGACCGCGCTTAGACGCAGGGCACTTTGTATGAGTCTGTACGTTTGTTTGTGATGACAGCGCACAACGCGATAGCGAACAACTTTGAGATTGAGTCACGAATGCGTGAAGCAGGACTGACGTTTTCGAAACTGAGCCGGCTCAGCGGAGTGCGTGAGCATCGACTGCGCCTAGCATCGCACCTGACCGAAGCCGAGATGGCAGCCGCCGAGCGCGTGTTTCGTGAAGCGATGGAACTACAGGGAGTGGCGCAATGAACGAAGAGCTGGATAGGAAAGCACGTGAGCTGATGGCTCTCAGAGAGCAGCCGCTCACTTCGGCAAATTACGTGCAGGCATTGCGTGACGTGGATAACTCAACCGGGCCGCGAATCGAATACCACAACGAAGGCCTCGTGGCCGATGTACGGCGCGAAACAAGCGGACGGGCACAGACCTACGCGGAGCTGAAAGCTTCGCTGCTTGAAGCTTCGCGGCGGCAGGCGGAACCCAGATTCCCGCACGCCACGGACCTCCAACGTGAACGCGCACGGATGTTGCAGGCCGATGGAATACGAAAGGGCTTCCATTTGTCGGAAGAGCAATGCCTGCACGTTCTAAGCTTCGGCTAACACAACTAAGAAGGAGACGAAATGTCACAGAAAGCAACCGCAGACTTCGTGGGAGACGCCGACGCCAGCGTGCTCGCTGAGCACCCGGATTGGGATGGGACGTGTACGAGTGTCCCGATGGCGCGCACCATCCTACGCGACCAGCGGCTGGTGGCGCCTGGAGAAAAAATTGTCCTCAGATGCTGCAAGCAAGCTAGTGGCGAATGGGTCGGCCCGGAAGCCGACCATCTCCAGGACTTGATTGCCTGCGGGCTCGTGGACGGTACGAACGAGAAGTTGGCACGCGACCAGAAGCAGGCCGCGGTTGAATACGCGCGGGGTGTCAACGCTCCGCTTGTGATTGAAGATGGCCAAGTCGTGTCTGGGCCGCGGCCGGAGTTCCGCGAGCAGACTCATAAGGACATCAAGGCGCTGTATCGCGATTTTGTCCGGGGCGGTCCGGAAGAGATGGCCCGCAAGGAGCGCCAAGAAGCGAGAGCAGAACAGGCTTCCATCAAAGAACTGGCGGCTGCCATAAAAGACGCGGTAGGCGCAGCGCCCGAGCCGGTCAAGTGACTGTAGTCGAGTTCGTGCCCGATGCGCAGCCGACTGCCGGCGACCGGAAAAGGTGGCGGATAGCTCAGCGGGTGTGTGCGTCTGGGATTTTTGAGCACGCGGACTTGCTAAGCCAAGTCAATGCTCGCCTTCAGTCAAAAGGCTTACCCGAATTCCTTAGCCTTGCCGACGTTACATCGGCGCTCAAGGCCGCAGAGCTTGACAATGCCGCCCAGCGCAAGGTGGCCGCTACGGTGAAGGCGGCATTCGAGACGCTCAAGCCCGTCCCGGACCCCGAGCGCGAAAAGCGGATGGCTCTGTTCGCCAAAGCGCTGGTGGGCACCGGTGATGACCGGGCACTCTTTGAGCAGTACAACGGCCTGCTAAGGGCTGCCGGCCTTCAATCAGTGCGCCGCGAAGACTTCGAGACCGAGCGCTACATGTACGAGCGCCATATTTCAACACGGAAGGCACCCGACGCGCCGCGCGGCAAGGTGCGCGAGTTCCACGCGGACGCTCACTGACATGTCCGCGATTTTGGCACTGACGCCGCCCGGCGCACCGACCCTATTGCAGGTGCTCGTGGGAGAGAACATCTACACCACCGAGAGCGGGGTCGTCGCGGATTTCCAGAACGAAATCGCGGGCGCCATTCTCGCCAAATTCCGGAATGCTCTCGGCGCCGTGCCGACCCCCGCAGCACCAACCGTGGCCCAAATTCCGGGCGCGGTCATAGGCCTTACTACGTATAGCTACGCCGTCGTGGCCTTTGCGGCAAGTGGCAACTTCGCGGCAATGGCCGATACGCTGCAAAGCCCAGCCGGAACCATCGCGACTGGAAACGCCGCCCTGAGTGGTGCAAACGGGAACCGAATCACGTTCACCACGCCGACTATGAACTACCCGGCTACCGTAGTCGGTTTCAAGGTAATACGAACGGCAGGCGGACCTTCGCAGGGGCTTGTAGGCACTGTCTACGCTGGCAATCCGCTGCGCTTCGACGACACTGGACAAGCGGCCACGGCTTATACGCAGGCCGGCAGCAACCCTACCGTGGTAAACGCGTTTTTTACCACCGGACTTTGACTTCCACCTCCTTGTTCGGGTCGGGCGCGCCGCGCGCCTGGCCCGTCCTTTATCACAGAGTGAGTGAGTGAGTGAATGCGAACTCAGGGGAAAAGGGGCCCGAAGTCAGCTAGGGAACGGGTAGGGCCACTAGAGCAGAACCTAACGAGAGATAGATCAACTTTTCAAAGTGACGACTTTTCCAAACGGGGTGTCGCCACGGCGAACAATGTGCTTGCGCTCAAGCACGGTGCGAAGAGTCCAAGGACTGTGCAGGCCAATCTACCAAGCGCTGTTGCCGAAGTCCGTAACGACTTGGCCGCGGCACTTCCATACTTGGAGGCGCCCGATGGGCTTATCGTCGAGCAGCTCGCGAGATTGTTGGTTCGCATCAGATTGCTCGACTCTTATTATGACAGGTTGGGCGGCAGTTTGGTGGACAATGTTGGCCGGCCGCGAAAGTCGTGGAACCTGTATATGGCGCTGGCGCGAGAGTTCCGAGCCACTGCGAGGGATTTGGGAATCGGACCGGCGGCCAGAGCCGATTTGCTCGGCGGCATGGCGATGGCCAGGCAGGCCGCTCACGCGGTCCAGGCGGGTGATGAGCTGCGTGAGCGGTACGCAAAGGCATGACGACTGCCACGCGCCGGACGAAGACGGCTCGGACACAGCGTGGTTCTCGCATCGTTGAGTTCGCCAGCCGCGAACTCGGGCTAGAACTGAGCGACGGCCAGGCGGAAGCTGTCGCGACATTCGAGGCTGGCGGCTACGAGCAGGCCGTTTGGCGCTGGGGGCGCCGCTCTGGCAAGTCGTTGATGGCAGACGTGCTGGCGCTCTACGACGCCACAGTCCGCGATGGCCTTCGAAGCAAGGTTCGGCCGGGAGAGCCGCGCGTCTCCGCAATCATCTGCCCGCGCGTGGACCAGTCCCAATCGCACATACGCAACATTGCCAATCTGGTTCGGCAGAGCCCGCGTCTTAGCCGGCTACTGCTGGCAGAGACGTCCGACGAGCTGAGCTTCGCCGGCGGTTCCGTTATCAAGGCTTTTCCTTGCTCGGCTCGGTCGATTCGTGGCGGCGCTTGGTCGTCGTGCATCCTAGACGAGCTGGGCCACTACATGACATCGGAGGACGGCAACGCGGCCGGTGACCGCGTGCTTGAAGCAGCATTGCCTTCGCTGGCACAGTTCGGCACCGACGCCTGGCTGATAGCAATCTCCACGCCACTGTGGAAGGCGGGCGCATTTTGGAAGCTGTGTGAGCGTGCCGAGTCCGGGCGTTTCGACTACATCCAGAGCCAGCACGGGAGCACGGCCGCCATGAACCCACGCATCTCGGCGCGTTGGCTGGAAGACCGGCGGCGCGAGGACCCCGACGCATTCGCACGCGAGTTCGAGGCTCGCTGGATTGACGGCGCCGGTTCGTATCTCAACTCATCTGAGGTGACCGCTGCGGTCCGGCACGGCATAGGCACCCTGGGCGCCGCGAGCGGGACACACTACGCGGGGGCCATTGATGCCGCCTACTCGGGCGACGCCTTCGCGATGGGAGTGGGCCACCGGGCGCCGGACGGGCGCATCGTTGTCGATGGCGTGTGGACGTGGAAGCGCCATGGCCACGAAGCTACTATCGCGGCCGTTGCCGAAGTGGCCAACCGCTACGCCTTGAGGGCGATTCGCATCGACCAGCACGCGGCCCAGCCGATTCGCGAAGCGCTGCAACGCCACGACCTGCGAGCCGACTACCAGCCGTGGACCAACGAGAGCAAGTCGAACGCCTTTTCGGCCCTGAAGGTGTCGCTGAACACGCGCGCCATCGAGCTACCGGACGATTCGGCGCTCGTCGAGGAACTTTGTGGCTTGGAGGCCCGCCCGACGCCGAACGGCCTGATTCGAATCGCAGCTTCCGGCAGTGGCCACGACGACCGGGCGGTTGTGGTGGCCAGCCTGGCCCACCAGCTACGTAGCGGCCGGGGCTCGTCCGATGCCGAGCTTGCTTCCCTGTGCGAGCTGAACCATCAGCTTCGGGCCACGGGTGGCCGGCACACTCGCTACCCGCTTGAGAGCGGTATCGGCATCCGCGACATTCGCTGACGCCCCCGGCCAACCTGACAGGCTTGTGTCACAATCAAATGGATCTGAGACGCCGACGTTTCGCTCTCGGCTGAACTTGACAAACTGTCGCAGAATGTTGTATCATTGGCTACATGATGAAAAGGGGTTACGCAAGGGTATCGACCAGGGGTCAGCATCTCGACCTACAACTCGCGGCGCTGAAGTCAGCCGGGGTCGCCGTGGTCTACTCGGACAAGCTGAGCGGCACTGGCGTTGAGCGGCCCGAACTGGCCCGCTGCCTGGCTGAGCTTCAACCCGGCGACGTGCTTGTCGTTTGGCGCTTGGACCGGCTGGGACGAAGCCTGAACCACCTGCTCTCAACTATCGAAGACCTGACAGCCCGCGGCATCGGCTTTGAATCGGTTCACGATCACGTAGACACAACATCGGCCACTGGCCGTCTAGTGCTGCACATCCTTGCGGCCCTGTCTCAGTTCGAGCGCGAGCTGACGAAGGAGCGAATCACGGCTGGACTGGCCGCTGCCCGCGCTCGCGGTAGTCGCCTAGGCCGCCCGACTGTGCTGAGCCACGAGCGTCAGGATGCCGTCAGGGGGATGCTGTCCGCAGGTTCGTCCGTGTCCCAGGTGGCGCGTATAACCGGCATCAGTCGGGCTACGCTGTATCGCTCCGGGCTTGCCCGGGAAGGAGCCGTCACATGAAACTCAAGACCATCGGCCGGGGCGCCGGCCGGGCGCTGCGCCGGCTATGGCGCTGACCAGCCGCTGACCAGGCCGCTACCAGGCCGCTAACCAGGCCGCACCATGCGCCGTCGTGCGGCCGGCAATCGCCACGATTGCCCGCGCCGCGTTCGCGCTCGCCGCTCAGCCACCACGCGGCCGCACCGCACAGGGGACAATCCCGAACCATCCCCGAGTCTGAGCGCCCGTCTGAGCGCCTTCCAGCGGCACTCCATTGGCGGCCGGTGGGTTGCGTCACCCCACCGGGGGTGATTCGCTGGCAAATTGATGCTGGGGTTAGGCTGAGCGCGGAACATTTGCGGAGGTGCCAAATGCTTTTTTTCGGGCGCTGACGTGACCGGGACGGCAAAATAGCCCGGCGCACTAGTAACCCCCCGGTTTTAGGCGTTTGGTGGCTCTGGGAGCGTCCTAGGGCCTTCAGCGTGGGTTTCCGCGAGAATGTCACGGGCTTCTGCGAGAAGGTCACGGACCGGGCGGGATTGGACTATCTCGCCGCCATTAGTGGCAAAACGGCCCGCCCTGGGCGCAATCCCAACCAACGCGCAGATTCGCGAAGCAGCCGCCCTTGCACGGTCGCTGGTATGACGGCACTGGCCGCCGGGGTCGTCGGAAGCATCTCGGTCAAGCGGCCAATGCTGCCACATGCGCTCACAGATATCGCAGAATTCGCTGTACAAGTCGTCGAACTGCGCGTCGGTCACGACCGGAGTAATGGCGTAAGGACCCGCATCGTTTCTAGTGGCTTTCACGATCCTAATTTTATCACAGCCTTGCGCTGCTGTCAATGCCGTGAAACCTCCCCTTCCCGACCAGCGTTTCCGAACCCACGATGGGCTCACACACGACGGCACATCTTTTCGGCGCAGTCGCTGCAGCGGTAGGCCAGGGCAGGCTTGGGGTGCGAGCAGGGCGGATAGGGAAGGTTTTCCATGGCGGTTTCTTCATCCAAGTCCGCCATGAGCTGTGGCTTCCACTGGCGAGCCAGTTCGGCCAGGTCATCAGTGACACGCCCGCGAAGTATGACATCGGGGCCGTCTGCGCGGACGTGGACGCCGGCGCGGCGCAGTCGCTCAAGGACGCTCATACCGGCAACTTCTCGCCCGCCCCATAGGTCACGCCGCAGCCGTTGGGTCCGTCGCACTGCCGGCCATCCGCGACCTGCCGCCAAGCCAGGTTCCCGCAGGCTGGACAGCCCGGCGACGACTGGTTCTCGCGAAGAGTGCCAGTAGTCTTAGTTGACACTCTTCGTGGCTCATCCACAGTGTCAGATATAAGAAGAGTATCAAATATAGAGTATGACACTCTTCGTGGATTCGTATTCAAGTCCACCGAGTCCACGCCGTCGGTGACACTCTTCACAACGGCTTGTGTTTGACACTCTTCGGTGGCGGCCGGAGACTTGCTACAGGCATGCCCGCGGGGGCACGGCTTAGTGCCGGATGGCGCCTGTGACGCTCGTGACGCTGAAATACGGGCCATCTCTGGTCTTGTGTCCCTTCCTGCGGACGCCGCGGACGCTGGCGGACACGAGTCGGCGGCTGCCACCGACTCGCTCGGATGGTGGTCGTTGATGGGGTTCGACTCATCGCCCAACCTAACCTCCAACCCATAGGACAACCCGTTGGAGGTTCCAGGTTTTGTATATGAAAACCTGGCCCACCTATGGGTGCGGCCAGGAGCTGTGCCCTCTTCAATAGACGGGTCACGGCGAAGCTCGCCGCCCTTCGCCAGGGCAACCAGCGCCAAGCGGACCTGTTCGAGACTAGGTTTCGGTTCGCCCAGGCTCTCGCGTAGTTCGGACGTGCTCTTGAACTCTTCGGTGGCCACGGCGAGTAGCCGGCGTGACACTTCGTCACGTTGCAGGTCGCCTGGGTCGCCGAGCAAGGTCAACCTACCGTCCTCGCCGCGCTCGTAGACCGCCTCGCGGCCCTCGATAACTCGCGCGTAGCTTCGTAGCAGGCGTCGATTCTTCGCCTGATTGGGATCGCGCAACACCTCCAATGCGATGTCTACCAGTCCCAGGAAGGCGTGGCCTCCCGAGATTCCTTCGCCATGTTCCCCGCCGCCCTTGCGAGTGTGATGGGCGGCGACGAAGGTCTTTTCGGCGGCTCGGGCGTCTGCTATCCATGGATTGACGACCCTGGCCACCTCTGAGTTATCCCGTTCGTCCTGAAGGCGCAACAGATTGCGTAGAGCGTCCACAATCACGATTTCCTCGGAACCCTCGCGGGCGCGCCGGCGAAGGTCGTCGGGCTCTGCTCCGAGTCCAAAGACCACGCGAAGTCCCGCCCAACCTCCAACGGGCTGTTCTATGGGTTGGAGGTTGGGCTGATCGCGCGCTACCCAACCTCCAACGGGATGTTCTGGGTTGGAGGTTAGGTTGGCGCGCTAGGCCAGCCAGGCGGAACTCCCAGATTGAACGCGGCTCCTCGGTGATGTAGAGCACCTTTAGCCCGGCATCGAGCCACTCCTTGACGGCTGCTACGAGCAAATCCGTTTTGCCGACACGGGGATAGCCGGCAACCAGGTGCGACCAGCCGCGAACCAGGTATCCGGTTCCGCCCAGCAGGGGAAGGTATGGAAGGTCGGCAACGGTTTTCGTCGAGCTGGCCAGTTCGTCGCCCCCCGCCTCAAGTAGACAACCTCCAACGGGATGTTCTATGGGTTGGAGGTTGGGTTTCCATGGTTGAGCAGCTTTGATAAGGGCGATGGCCGCCGCCGTGTCGTGGTCGGTGCAGAAGTCCGCCGCATCGCCTTTCTCGGGCGCGTCGGGCCAATCGACAAGGTGTAGCTTGGCCACGCCGGTGGCCGTCAGTTCCCCGCCGATTCTCGCCATGTGTTTCCGACCCGGCTCGTCGTTGTCGGGCCATAAGAAAACGCGCCGTCCTTGAAGGTGGCCCAGAACTTCACTGGTGGGGGTGCTGCTGGCTCCGCCGACGGTGCCCAGAACGACGGTTCCACCCCCAAGTGTTCTTTGTAGCGCCCCGGCGGCCTTTTCGCCTTCGACGACAACGACGGGCGCGTTCGGGCGTTCCGTCAGCGTTTCAAGGCCGAAGAGCATGTCGGCCGGTTTCGCGCCATTGAGTCCGACGGTTCCGTCCGGCTTGACCCACGGGCCCTTGCGAACGTGGTACGCCTGTATCTGGCCCCGGTGGTCGCGGACTTCGTGAACCAGCCCCCGCTCGCGCAGGGCCGCTGTCACCGCGTCTTGCTCGCAACCCGCATGGCAGTACCACAAAGTCGTCTGGTTCCTTTCGCTAACGTTGAGTGATGGGTCTCCATCGCCGTGTACGGGACAGTGGGTCTTCCCGTAGCCCTTGCTGGCCGTCGCGTGGCATTTGCAACCGCCGCGAGTGCATTCCATCGCTTCGGCGATGGCATTGGCGCTGCTCACGACGCCACCCCCAGCTCATTGCCCCAAAGCCTCTCCCGCGCCGCCTGTACCGCCGCCTCGTCGATGTCACAGCCAATGGCATGGCGGCCAAGTGCGTGTGCGGCCAGCAATGTGGTGGCCGAGCCCATAAACGGGTCTGCCACCGTTTGGCCGGCCTGCGTCAGACGCTCAACTAGTGTGTGAAAGGCGTTGTAATCCTGACCCCAACGATGATTGGACTTGGCGTCGGCATTGGTGCCTTCGCTGCGAATAACGTCGCCGAGGCGCGGGTCGCCACCATCCAGTAGCGGGAATAGTTCGGTAGCAGGGTGAACGAACCAGGGGAAGGTCATGCTGCCGCCGTTCATGACCGCGCCCCTGGGTCGACCTTAGGCAGCCAGTAGGCTGCCTGGGCCGCCACCTTGCTCCAGGCTGTCGCGGCCTGCCAATCACCGGCCGACCGCGCGATATCGCTGAGCTGGCGCGTCTCCTCGAAGATGCGAGACATGCGCTGCACTGGGTCGCGAGGGTAGTCGGCGAATTGGGTATATTTATCGGTGCGGGTTGGTGCCATGCCCCGGCTCCTCCCCGTTCACCGCCAGCGCTGTCTCCGCGCTGGCGGTTCTCTTTTCGCCGACGAGCATGTCGTCGGCGCCTTCTATCACGGGTACCGCTGCCAGCGCCGCCATCAGTCTTGCGAAGTTCTTCGCGCCGAGCGGCAGTGACCAACTGCGCGAGACGCTTGATGGCGGTAGGCCCGCCAGCTTCTCAAGTTGGCGTTGAGTCAAACCGCGCCGCATAAGCTCCCGGTTGAGTTGTGTTTTGTCGAGTTTGTATGACATTGTTTTGTTCCTTTGAATCTCGCTGATAGCCGATTGTTTCGGCCGTATGGAATCATTGGAACAAAGCGTGTGATTTGCCCTAGCCTTGTGAGAAGTCATGCCTGCACCTGGCCTTTTTTCGCTCGACGCGCTTGCACGCTGGCGAGTGCTAGGCGCGTATAGAAGGCCTTGCGAGCCGACTTAGCTCGACGTTGGCGTTCTGTTTCGGGCAGGCTGGGGTCGATGCCGGCTAGGAATGAGTCCTGAAAAGTGCGCCGAGCATTCGTAGTTGTCTCTTTGGCGCTGTGTTGGGCGTGCATCGCGTAGGCGGCGATACGCGCGCGAAGTCGGCGGTCGGTTGCTGTCGCAGACATGGGTAGTTCACCCCATGCCCATCGCTGCGCTCCGGCGCAGCCAAGACGTGGCTTATATCAAGCCGGCTTTACGGCCTGCGGGCTTCCTACTCGGCGCGGAAAGCGGGCGCGCTTTACTTGCCGACCATCATAGCACAACGTATGGGGGTTTGCACAACGTGTGCCCTACCCTCCGTTGGGGCTCTCATCCATTAGTCCCTCTAGGTAACGCGTGTGGATGAGTTGACGGTACTCGGCTTCCGTGATTTCCCCGGCACTAAGGCGCTGTCGCGGGGTGCGTTCGAAGCCAAAGGACTCATCTGTATTGGAGCCAGGCCGGCGCAGGCCGAGCGCAACCGCGTCGAGGAGTTGCTCTCGGCCGCAGCGCGGGCATTGCACACTTAGCGGCAAGGTAGGCGGCTCGAATCTCTTCAACCCCCGGCCATCCCCTACGCGGTCGAGGTCGAAAAAGTTGGCGTATCGCCGCTCGGCCGCAGTAACAGGGCTCGGCGCTTTGGGGTTGGGCCCGCGGCCTGCTTGCTTCGCAGCGCGCCGCGTCTGTCGTGCCACGCCGTGCCTCACGTACCAACCATCGGGTAGTCGGAACTGCGAGCCCTCCACTTCACCCAGCTTCGCGCCACAGTCGCGAACCGCACAGTGCGCGATAACAGTCGCGTCGCCCCGGCGCTCTCCCCGCTGACCAGGCCTTGCGTGGAGGGGAGGGCGTGACTGTGTTGCCGCGCTTCGACGTTGATTTGGTCGAATCTGCTCACAGTCTGTCGCCAGGTGACAGACGCTGGTGAGTTTCCTGCGCGCGGGCCAGCGCCGCGCTTGCGCCATAGCGTGCCATGACCTTGCGGTCCCGCCAGCGGCCCAGCGTCATCACGTCCTCATCGCTTGCACCGGCCGACTTCATTCCGTGTGCCCACGAGTGCCGCGTCAAGTGCGGGTGAATCGTCCGCTCCAGCCCCGCCAGCCGCGCCCGGCGGCCGATTAGGTGGTGGATGCCGTCCCCAGTCAAAGGCCCTTTCTGCGCCAGCCACAGGGCTGGTAGGCCCGCGAGTCGGTGACGGGCACGAAGGCGCAGGTATCGGTCTAGGTCGCGGGCCGTTTTGGCCCCGAAGAACCCGACGCCCGGCCGTGCCCCCTTACCCAGCACTTTCACCAATTGGCCGGCCAGGTCCACGTCCGCGAGGGCGATGCCGGCGACTTCCCCACGGCGCAGCCCGGCGTCGAGCATCAGCCGCAGAATTGCCATGTCCCGCCGGTCCTTGAACTCAGGCCCCCGGCAGGCGCCAAGCAGACGGCGTTGCTCGTCTTCGGTGAGCACGGCGGGTGGCGGCTCCTCGACTCTCGGCCCGCGCATGCGCGCCATCGGCGAGTGCTCGACCTCCTCCTCATCCACTGCCCAGTTGAAGAAGCGTCGAAGCGCCGAGAAGCGCGCCCGCACCGTGGCGGGCGCAGCGCCGCGGTCCTCACGCAGCCAAATCAGAAAGTCCTCAATGTCCACTTTCCGAATCAAGGACGGGTCCGTACTGCGAAAACGCTCGGTCATCCATTCGTGGAACTGCTGACCGGCAGCGCCATACACCGTCAGAGTCTGCGGGCTCGCACTGTCAGCCCGCAGTGAGCGCGCGAACGAGTCCCAGAGCATCGGCCAAGGGTCGTGTGAAGGGTCGGGCAGAACCTGAACGGCACTGGTTGGCATGCCTTCAGCCTATCACTGTTATCGGGTTCGGCAACGTTATGCGTAACAGGTCAGGTCCGTTATCTGGAGTGTTTGAACTCGGATTGTGTGGTGGGCCGCCGTGGACTCGAACCACGTACCTCCGCGTTATCAGCACGGCGCTCTACCAGTTGAGCTAGCGGCCCTCGGTTGTTCGGCTGGCAGGGGCGGAAGGATTCGAACCCTCGGCATTCGGTTTTGGAGACCGACGCTCTGACCAGACTGAGCTACGCCCCTAAAGCCACCGGGCAGTTTACCCGACCTCCCGCGGCCGCGCGACCGGCGGGCGCGGTCGTTCCAGCGCCCCGATCGCCGCATGGCAGTGGGAGCTGGTCGCCACCAGCGCCGGCTCGTTCGGGTTCGCCCTCAACCTGTTGGCCGCCTCCTGCAACCGGCTCACCGGGATGCTGAACACCCCCAGTGCCAGATGCTGGAGGGCCAACGTCGCCGGTTGGTACCCGAGCTCTCCGGCTCTCTCCTCGATCAGCTGCGCCAGGTCCCAGTCACGCGCTCCGTGCAACACCGGGCAGTGCCTCGGTTCCACGCAACTGCTGGGGCACAGCCAGCCCGCGGCGGAGAGGAAACGCTCACCCTGGCTTCCTCCCATCTCGAATGGAAGCGCCCAGCCGCCGGGCGCATCGGCCGCCACCATCCCTGTACTCTCCGCCAGCCAGTGCCAGAGCAGATGCGGCGCAAGCGGCGCGGGAATCAGGTGAGCGTCCGCCGGCGCGGCCGGCAACCAGCCTCGCAGGAACGGCTGCCAGTCCGCCTCGACGATCTCGACCTCCGGCTCCTCGCCTACCTCGGCAGCCGCGAGGCAGGCGGGATTGCGATCCACGACCAGCACCGGTCCGTTCACCGCACCTTGACCCGAGCGCAGAGCCCGCAGCAGCTGGCGAGCGTGAAAAGTCCCCGCTCGCCCGCCACCAATGACCGCGATCACCCTCCGTACTATCGCCCAGGTGAACGGGGACGAAGCGGACGGCGGCCTGCCGGTTCTCATCGTGGGCGACGTCCACGGCGACCTGGAGCGGCTGTTCAAGGCCCTGCAGCCCTATCCGGACAGCCAGTGGCGGACGATCTTCCTAGGCGACCTGGTCGACCGGGGACCCGTGGGCGTCGGCGCCGTCCGCTACGCGCGCGACCGGGCCAACTCGGAGCTGCTGCTGGGCAACCACGAGGTCGCGCTGCTCTGGGCATTGCGACAGCCCGACGTCCGGACCTACTGGCTCGGCTGGGGCGGCCAGCCGCACGACCTGGAGGAGCTGGCCAAGGACGAAGGCCTCCAGACCTGGCTGCGCGAGCGCCCGTTGCTAACCAAGCTGGCCGACGGCACGCTCATCCAGCACACCGACACCGACCGGTACGACTCGCTGATCGACGATCGTCAAGCCGAACCGGTGGCCGAGATCAACCGCATGGGCCGGCTGCTACTCCAGAACCAGCGAGAGGATCTGCTCTGGGACATCCTGTGCGGTAAGAACGTCCTGCAGCAGAGGTACCGGTTGGACACCTGGCTGGGCCGCACGTCGGCCACCCGAATCGTCCACGGCCACGTCCCCCACCGAAACCGGGAAGCCCTTGCCTATCACGGCGGCCGAGCATTGAACTTTGACGGCGGCTTCAGCCGCTACCTGTATAGCCCCGGCCGCCGGGGCGGTGGTTCGGTGGCGGCAACGGTCGCGCCTCTGCCGCCGCTCGCCCGCGACTAAACTTGGCAGCGCTTATGCAGGCTGGTCTGGCTCAACTCGCCCCCCCGGTGCGGGACGGCGGCAAGCCTCTGATCTCGGCGCGGCGCATCGCTCGGCGGGTCCGCCAACTCGGCCAGCACATCTCCGAGCTATATGCAGACGGCGAGCAGCCGTTGATTCTGGTCGTCGTACTGAAGGGGGCGACCGTCTTTGCCGCCGACCTGCTGCGCAGCCTCGCCATCCCGGCGGAGTTGGAGTTCGTGAGAGCGTCAAGCTACGGGAGTGGCTCCCAGAGTTCGGGCCGGGTGAAGCTTGCCCACATGGTCGACGGTCCCCTGACCGGCCGCGACATTCTCCTGGTCGAGGACATCGTCGACTCCGGCCGCACGATCAACGTCATCCGGCACGAGTTGCGCAGTCTGAAGCCCGCTTCACTGCGCCTGGTAGCGCTGCTAGACCGTCCGGCACGGCGGGAGCTGCCCGTGGAGATCGACTTCACCGGCTTCACCATCCCGGACCGCTTCGTCGTCGGCTACGGCCTCGACTATGCCGGCCTCTACCGGGAACTCCCCGGCGTGCACGCCCTCGGCTAGCCGCCACTACCGTGGCGGGGCGGCGAACGGATCCCGGTCACCGGATTACCTCGCACGCCGCGCCAATCCGGCGCCGGTCGCCTCGCGGATACGATAGTCGCCAATGGAAGCCGTGTCAGCCAAGGCCGCCGACGACATTCTGGATCGCATCTTCGCCCCAACGCCGAAGCCCAGTGCCCTGGATCAGGCGGAGGAGACGCTGCGTCACCCGAAGAAGCTCGTCTACGCCGCCATGTCAAATCGCAACTTCTTTTGGCGCCACCACGTGCAGAAGTTCATCATTGATTCCGGCCTGGTGCCGCTCAGCCCCTTCATGCTTTTCGACTATTACCTCCTCCATACAGTGCCCAAGGCGGCGGTCAGAGAGGCCATGAACAACCTGCTCGCGCGGAGCGACGAAGTGTGGGTGTTCGGACGCCTGTCGCTGGGCGTCAAGGTGCAGATCGGCATCGCCAAACGGCTCAACAAACCGGTGCGCTACTTCGACATCTCCGAGCTGCCGGTGGCGGTGATGCCCATCAGCGCCGAGACCGCCGAGGAAGAACTTCGGGACTGACGGGTACTGCAGGGCTCCAACGGGCAAGGGAAGCCTCCCCTTCTTGTGCGACCGGAGTTGCACTACTTGCCGGGCAGGTCACTGGCGATCACGCGCCGGTACCACCGCTCTGGGTCCTTGAACTCGGCCGGCTGAGGCATCGTCTCCAGATTTTGCCAGGCTCGGTTCAGCACCGCCATGCCGTGGCGGTCGAAGATCTGCCGGCAGAACGCCTCCCCCACCTCGTACTGACGCAGCTTCAGCTCCAAGCCGGTGATCCGCCAGAACAGCTGCTCCAGACCGCTCCGCTCCCGCGTCCGCTTCGCGTGGGCTTTCTCCAGGCGCTCGAAGCTGGGCAGGAGGCGACGTCCGAGCTCGTCCATCACCAGGTTGCCGTGACCCTCGGCCAGCGTCATGATCGCCTGCAGGCGGCGGAGCGCCTCCCACTGCTGGGGCAGGCCCACCGTTAGAGCCCGCATCCGGTGCCAGCCGCCCTGGCGGTCGGCCGCCAGCTTCAGCACCCGCTCGAGCTCGGCGTCCAAGTGGTTCTGCAGCCAGGGATTGGCAGAGAACTGCCACGCGTGCGTCAGCTCGTGGAGGATGATCCAGCTCCGCAGCTCGTCGCCGGGTAGATCCTCCTTGCGCTGGAAGGAAGCTATGTTCGTCTCCACCAGGTACAGCGCCGGCTGAACCGGCTCACGGCCGAGCAGCTGCGGATCGAACTGACCGAGGACGCGGTTGGCCAGAAACACGAGGATGCCCGCGGTGTATCGATTGACGCCGTACTGCCCCAGGTCGTTCAGATGCGAGCGCTGCAAGGAGAGGGATCCCTGGAGCGGCTCCAGGGCCCGGCTCAGCACCTTTAGGTTGAGACGCAGCCAGGCGGGACGATCCAGGGACTGGAAGTGCGGCAGGCTCGTACCTGGCGGGAGCTCCCCGAGGAACTGGAGCAGCGGTTCCTCCAGCCGGGCGGCCAGCGCAGCGTAGCCGCCCTCGATCTGCGCCCGCTCGCCGGCGGAGAGGCCGCCGCCGCGGAGCTTGCGCAGTCCAAGTGCCTCTATCTCCGCCCAATCGAGTAGCTCAGTGCGCCCCCGCCGCGGCCGAACGAGCTCGCCGATGGCGGCCGCCACGAAGGCTCCGGTAACCGCCGCCACGGCTTTCCGACGCTGGCTGGCCTTCACGGCAGAGCCGGCCCGAACGGCTCCTGCCGGATCCGGCTAGACGTCGAGGAGACTGACGTCCAGCTCCTTCAGGCCGTTGGGAGGCTCCAGGCCGTTGGTCTGGAGGGTCTTCATGAGGGCCAGTACGTAGCGCACGCCCGCCAGGTTCACGCCGTGCTTGCGAGTCAGGGTCTGGATGGCCTGCAGCTTCATCACATCCCGCTGCGAGTAGCGCCGGCGATTGGTCGCCGTCCGCTTGGGCTGGACCATCCCCAGGTGCTCGTACATCATGAGCGTGCGGGGATGGGTTTCCAGGATCTCGGAGGCCACGCTCAGGGTGTAGATCGGCTTGTCCAGATGGATGTTGGCCGTGTCCGCCGTGCGCGCCGGAGTTGTGCTCAGATCCGGCCGCCGTGTCGTTTCCACTCGGTGTCTCTGTCCTTCCCTTACCCAGTGCCTCGGCCTGAGGAACTGTCCGGCCAGAATTGGGTAGGGCTTATGGTACCGCGAGACCTGCCCGCAAAGGCCCTCACCGCCGGCCGCCCTGCCCGGACGGCAGGAGAAGACGTCAGGTAAGGGACCGGACGGAGCTGCCGGCGAACCGCGGCTGCGGTCAGCCGGGTGCCGAGGCGGGCGGTTTCGGGTCGGGCTTCTGTGGCTTTGGCGGTGGCGGGGCGTCAGAGCTGGTCGCCCCGGGTGGCAGCGGCGGCGGAGCCATGCCGGGACGCGTGCCCGGGATCAGGTAGACGCCGCCCTGCTGATCAAGGCCCGGAGGCGGGCTGTACCACTCACCCTTGGGGACATTCAGCGTGTTCAGAGCGGCCACCATGAAGTTGTGGAAAGCCGGCGACGCAGCAAAGATGGCATCGAAACCCTGCTGCATCTGGGCGGAATTTGTATTCCCGAACCAGAAAGCGGTTGCCAGACTCGGTGCGTAACCGACCGTCCAGGCGTCCTTGAAATCATCTGTGGTCCCCGTCTTTCCGGCGATCCGACGGTCCGGCAGTGTCAGGACTCCACGCGGGAAGGTGGGCACGCGGTTGTTGTCATCGGACATCATCGTGGCCACGATGAAGGCCACGCGCGGATCCATGACCTGCTTGGCTTCCTTGGCGGGGTCAGCGTGAAAGACATCCTTGCCCTCCGCCGTCTTCACTGTCTGTATGCCATAGGCAGGGTGGTAGACACCCATGGCGGCGATGGTGGCGGCACCGTTTGCCTGGGAGAGCACGGTTTCTGCCACGCTGCCCAGCGTGGTGCTAACCGGGTACGAGGCCGCCGGCGCCTTTAGGTCGTAACTACCATCCGGGCGCGGGTAGCCCGGCGGAGCGCCGGCCCGACGGGCCACGTCGACCACCTTGTCCAGTCCCACGCTGAGCTCCACCTTCACCGCCGGGATGTTGTACGAATTGCCCATGCACGCCTGCAGGGCGCAGGTCCCGTGGGTGCGGTGGTCGTAGTTCTCCGGTTTATAGTCCGCCTCTCCCGCCAGCTTCACCGTGAGCGGGGTATCGGCGATCGGAGTGGTCACGCTGAACTTCTGGCTTTCGATAGCGGCGGTGTAGGTCCAGATCTTCATCGAAGACCCGGGATTGCGCGGTGTCAAGGCCATGTTGTATTCGTGCCCTGGGCCGTTCGGGTCCGCGGCGCCCACCATGGCCACCACAGCGCCCGAATGGGGATCGATGGCGGCCATCGCGCCTGCGCTCATGTTCTTGCTGCGGTTGGCGTTCACGTTGTCCAGGCTGATCCGTTCGGCCTGAGCCTGCAGCGCCCGGTTCAAGGTGGTGGTCACGCGCAGTCCCCCGTCGAACGTCGCCGACCGGCCGAACCTCTGCACCAGAAGGTCGATGACCCAGCTGGTGAAACCGGGCGCCGCCTGAACCATGGGGGTGGGCCGGAACATGTGGTCGGGCGGCGTCAGATCCTCCGCAAAGGCCTGGTCGGCCGTATCTCGCGTGGCCAAGTTGTTCCTGACCATCGCGTCGAGCACGTCCCTCTGCCTCGCCTTCGCGTGCTCCCAGTGGCTGAAGGGGTCGTTGGCGTTCGGATTCTGGGGGATGCCCGCGAGCATGGCGGCTTGGGCCAGATCCAGGTCCTTCGTGTCCTTGTGGAAGTACAGCTTGGCGGCGGCCGCGGCCCCCAGGGCGTTGTTGCTGTAGTGGATGGTGTTCAGGTAGAGCTCCAAAATCTGCTGCTTGGAATAGCTGTGGTCCAGTTGGACCGCCAGCACCGCTTCCTTTGCCTTCCGCTCCACCGAAGGCTCATTGCCGACCAGCTTCAGCTTGACCAGCTGCTGGGTGATGGTGGACGCACCCTGAACGGCGCCGTGCTGCCGATAGTCGACCCATGCCGCACGGGCGATGCCGGTCGGATCAACCCCCTGCTCTTTGTAGAAGTTGGCGTCCTCGATCGCCACCGTCGCATCCGGCAGGAGGCTGCCCATGGCGGGCAGCGTCTGGTAGTAGCGCTGAGCGCCTTCCTGGTGGATGTCGGCGAGCTGGCTGCCGTCAGCAGCGTAGATGATCGTGTCCTCTGGCAACGCTTGGGTCGTGATCCCGTGCACGTCGGGCAGGCCCGCGGCAAAATTGATGAAAGTCATAGAGCCGCTCATGAAGCCGACCACCGCCGCCAGCAGCACGATGCTGAGCTTGATCAGGGGCGACGCGACCGAGCCAGTTTCGAACGGCCGCAGGGCCGGAGTCCAGAGCCGGTGCCAGGCCGCCGCGGCCCCGCCCTGGGCGGCGCTCGCTCGCAGCCTGCGACCCCGACCGTCGGTCAACGGCGTCGGCCTGGCCACCGCCCGCTGAGACTGCCGGAGCTCGTAGCCGAAGGCAGCACGAGCCCGGCGCAGGCGGGTCACCACGACGGCGGCAACAGGCCAGCTGAAGACGCTGTCTCGCAGCCGCGCCTCGTGGCGCGAGTACCACGCGCGCCAGCTCTCTGTGCCGGCGATGCTCATGTTCCTATCCTAGTCAGCGGTTTCAAGTGGCCCGAACAGATGATCGAGGGGAAGCGACTCCGGCCGAAGCCATCCTCAAATCAGCTCTAGCCGGAGTCTCGCCCCAGCGGCTGTTGCTCGTTTCAGACTACGACGGAACCCTGGCCGACATCGTTCCTGATCCTGCTCAGGCTTGGCCGCGCCCCGAATCATTGAGTGCGCTTCACCGGCTGGCGCGATACGTAGGGCGTGTGATCATCCTGAGCGGACGTGCTAACAGGGATCTCGGCCGCTTCCTGCCCGTGCCCCTCCTGGTCCTTCGTGGCGACTACGGGCTGGCCGACCCGAGCACCGCTGAGCGCAAGGCGCTGAGCCGTCTCGAGCGGGACCTCCGCCCCGAGCTGCCCGACGGTTGCTGGCTGGAGCGCAAGCCGGGCTCGCTGACCATCCATCACCGGGCTGTGCCCGACTTTGGAGAGCCTCTGCCGAACCTGGTGGAGCGCGTGGCCGATCCGGCGCTGCTGCGCTGGCGGGGTGGGCGGCTCGTCGTGGAGGTGATGCCCCGCCGCGCCGAGAAGCACCGTGCTCTGCGCGAGGAGATCGAGACCTTCCGGCCCCAGGCGGTGATCTTCGCCGGCGACGACACCGGCGATCAGGGCTGCTTCGAGCTGGTCTCCCGCGCCGAGCTGCCGCACGTTGCGGTGGGCGTCCGCTCGCCCGAGGCCGCGCCGGACCTCTTCACCACCTGCGACGTCGTGGTCGACGGCCCCGCCGGCTGGGGCCGCCTGCTCACTCGCCTGGCTCTTTGGGTGTCGGGACCAGGTCCCGCAGATCGCGCAGTTGAAGGCTGAGCCAGCGGCCGATGTCGTTGGTCACCACCTGCTCTCTGATCGCGGTCCGCCGTTCCGCCCGCTCCCGGCGCGACATCCGAAGCCCGGCGTGCAGCGCCTCGGCCGTATCCCCGACGTCGAAGGGATTGACCGTCAGGGCCCACTGGCCCAGCTCCTCGTGAGCGCCCGCGTTCTCTGAGAGAACCAGCGCGCCGTCGAACTCGCTCAGCACCATGCCCTCCTTGGCCACCAGGTTCATGCCGTCGTAGATGGGATTCACCAGCAGCACGTCGAAGTCCTGGTAGAGGGCCAGCGCTCTCCGCATGTTCTCGCCCAGTTCCAGTCGGATCGGGCTCCACTTCTTGCGGCCAAATCGCTCGTTGATCCGAGCCGCAGTGCGCCTGATCTCGCGCAGGTACTGGCGGTAGGCGTCGATGTCCTGCCGCGACGGCTGGAGGAAGGCATAGAACTGCACCCGGCCGTTCCACTCGGGGTGCCGCTCCAAAAGCAGCTCGTAGGCGAGGAAGCCGCGCACGACGTTCTTGGAGGGGTCGGTCCGGTCCACGCGAACGATGAGCTTCTCGGGGCGCTCCTGCCGGATGACTTCACGCTCTCGGCGCACCCCTGCGGCGGCCGCCTGCCGTACCAGTCCGGCCACGTCGATGGAGATCGGATAGGAGCGCACCCAGACGACGCGACCGGCGTGGAGAACTGCACGTTCCCGATGGTCCACCCGCAGGCCCATCAGCTCCTCGCAGCTCATCAGGAAGTTGCGCACGTCGAGGTTCGACTGGAAGCCGATCAGGTCGTTGCCGAGGATGCCCTGGAAGATCGCATCGCGCATTGACTTGGGCAGGACCTTCCAGTAGTTGGGAGTCGGCCAGGGGATGTGGATGAACTGCTGGAGGGTGGCCTGCGGCAGCTTTTCTCGGATCAGCTCGGGAGCGATGTACAGCTGGTAGTCCTGAGTCAGAATCAGTGGTGGTTTCCCGGACTGGGCGGCGACCTTAACCACCTTGCTGGCGAACTGCTGGTTCACCGCCACGTAGCCGTCATTCCACGCGGCCCACATCTCGCCGTCGATGACAGGTTCCCGGATCAGGCCCCAGAGGTAGTGCTGGAGGAACCAGAGCAGCGGGTTGGCGATCACCGAGTAGTAGCAGCGGTACGCTTCTTCGTCGGCGACGACGTAGTGGATCTCAGTCCCACCCTGCAACCGCCGGTCGGCAGGCTTGCTGGCGGCCAGCTCCCGCTCGGCGGCGCTGCGGGCAGCCGCCACCCAGGGCGCGCCCGTCGCCTCGGCCACGGTCATCAACGCGGTGACCAGGCCGCCGGCCCCCTTCCTCAGCGTTCCCCTTGGGTCCGGTTCGAACGGTGCGCGGTTGCTGACCACCAGCGGCGACCAGGGTCGGAGCACCCGTGCCGTGTACTCACGCATCGATTCCTCGGCACTGGGCTGAGCCGGCGGCGCGGGCTGCTTCGACAAGGCCGCTCGAATGCTACGGGGGGAAGGGGAGGCAGGTCTGACGGGCAAGGGGAGGCCTTCCGGAACCCCACCGGGCCACGCCTTACGTCATGGGCGCGCAGAGCAGATCGGTCGTCGTGAATCCGCTGTCTCGCGTGGACACGAGGTTGTGTACCGGCCGGGATGGACCCGGCCTATCGGCCTAACGACCCATAGAAGAATGGCAGCCCTCTCTGCCGGGAGGCGCGCCTCCGCTTCCGAAACCCCACGGGGCCCTGCCGTACGTGGTG
>JAABUX010002699.1_pt1 | contig 24673 bp, 24 predicted proteins | sample 5561851 | NCBI WGS metagenome assembly JAABUX01 (sample SAMN10711883, study PRJNA513361) | rock metagenome | isolation source: Antarctica rocks | place: Antarctica: Victoria Land, Richard Nunatak red sandstone | collected 2016-01-03 | reverse complement strand
CATTGCGAGCGGGCGCGCTTGCCGAAGGGGTATGGCGCCGGAACACACGGTGGTGGGGCCGCATCGGCTGCGATGGGGTTTCCATCGTCGTGGTCTGGGCCAGGGTTGGAGCGACGTTTACGCCGCCGATCGCGGCTGAAAGAACCAGGACGCCTGTCAAGGTCCGGAGACTACTGCGCATTTTCTTTGCCTCAAAATGTGCGCCGCAAGTAGACCAAAGAAAATTCGTCGTCAAGGTGCCGGATACGCCGCCACCCCGGCACGCTCACACCACCGGGCCGGAGATAATTTGTGGATACGGCGTCGTGTCGCGGAACGAGGGCCGCGTCATGAGGCCGTCGAGGTAGCGGGCCAGATTGCGGTGCGTCGCGCGCCAGCCGAGTTCGGGAAAGCGGACGTCGAGGTAGCCCAGCACGCTGCCTGCGGAGATGTCGGCGATGCCGAACGCATCCCGCACCGCGTAGGCGTGATCGCCGACGACGCGGGCTATTTCGGCCACGCCGCCGTGGATTTTGCGCAACTGCCGGTCGGTCCAGGGCTGGCTGCGATGGGCCTCGGGCCGCATGCGCTCGAAAAACACGAGCAGGAAGGCGTCGCACACCCCCGTGGCGAGGGCGTCCATCCGCTTGTGCGCCAGGATGCCGTCATCGTCGGACGGCAGCAACGGCGGATGAGGGTGCTTCCGCTCGATCCATTCAAGGATGTAGCTGCTCTCCCAAATCGTCGATCCGTCGTCCAGGATCAGCACCGGCAGCTTTTCGAGCGGGTTGTGCCGGGGCAGGCTGGTCCCTTCGTTCCAAGGCACTTCGGTCTGCAGTTCGAACGGCAACGACTTTTCGGCAAGAGCGATGCGGATTTTTCGCGCATACGGGCTCGGTGTGGCGCTGATGAGTTTCATCTCGACATCCTAGCCGTATTCGGTCAGTCAACCAGCCGATCCAGACGATTTTGCGAGATCGACGCCGTCCCGACATCGAGCGATGTCCCAACCCTCGGACTGTCGATATGGTTGACCCAATTTGCTAGAAGTGAAATTCAGAGGCGTCGGTCGCCCCTTCCGGCAATGAGGGCGGCCAAAAGCAGGGAAAGGCCCAGGCGAGGTTGCAGTGTCAATGGCTCAGGTTCTCGCGGTGATGCCGCACCTGCTCACCCGGCATCCAGCACAGGCACATGTCGCCTCCCCGTTCTGGAGTGGAAACATGACTCGTTCAGCGCTGCTCCCCATCGTCCTGTGCGCGCTGCTCGCGTCCTGTGCCCACCCTCCGCAGCCGACCCCGGTCGCCGCCCAATCGCCCGCAAAAGCCACGGCGCCGCATCGGGCCCGGCGAGTGGCGACTGCGAACGTCAAGCGAACCGCGCCATCGTCCAAGGCGACGCCGGCTGGGACGCAGGCCCTGTCGTGCCTCGAGAAGCCGTCGGGCAACATCTCGGAGGCGCGTACCGACGAGCTGTTCGCAGAGTTCGACAATCGCGAGCATAGCGGCGCCGACGTTCCCACCGACATCTCCCCAGTATCGCGGGCCTGCCCATGAACGGAACCCCCATCGCGGTCTTCGACCCGCTCAAGCCGACCGATGCCGTCCAGGGCGCGTACGGCGAGATCGTGTCCGGCCTGCTCGCCGGCCAGCGCGCCATCGGCGTCCTAGCGGCCGAGCCGGTCGCCGCCGCCATCCTGCTCCGCACCATCCCCGCCTCGAAGCGGCTGGTGAAGTTCCGCTTTCTGCGCTTCACGCCCGCGTCTCCGCTGCGGCTCACGCTTGAGAACGTCGCATTCCAGGCGGGACTGGATTTGCCGCACGGCGAGATCAGCGCGGCGGCGATGTTCGCCACGCTGAAGGCGCACCAGCCGGCGTCGGGCAGCACCGTGCTGATTGTCGAGGGCGCCGAGACCTTGACCACCGAAGCGCTTGAGTTTTTCGAGCAGGTAGCGACCCCGTCCACATCGGACCGGTTTATGCAATTGGTCCTGATCGGGCGAGGCACCTTCGGCGAATTGCTGGACGCCGAACGTTTTCCGCATCTGTGGTCGATCGTCGAAAGCCCCCTGGCGGTTGCGAGCCCTGCGCCGGTCGAGGCGCAGCCGGCGGCGGCCGAGGACGCCCACTATGTCGAACCCGCGCCGTTCCCCGCCTACGCCGTAGCGCCGCCTAGGCCGAGACTCTGGCCCAAAATCGCCCTTGGCGTCGCGATCCTCGCCGCCGGCGCCGCGCTGTACGAAACGCCGTGGTTCAGCCCGGTCGCGCCAGGCCGCCCGCCCATCATCGTCCCGGCGCCTCCCGCCGCGTCGCCTCCCGCCCCGCCTGTTCCTGCCCCGGCTGCTGCCGCCCAGCCTGCTCCCGCCCAGCCTGCTCCCGCCCAGCCTGCTCCCGCCCAGTCTGCTCCCGCTCTGGCCCGGCCCAAGCCCGCCGAGGTCGCCCCGGCGGTCGTCGCCCCCGCCGACGTCGCTCCGGTCGTCACGCCGGCGCCGGTCGAGACACAGATCAAGCCGACCCCGCCTCCAACGCTTGCCGACCCCGCGGCGCCTCCGCCGTCCGCTTTGGCTGAAGACGCGCGGCTCCAGCTTCGGCAACGTTTCGACGCGTTTCTGAACCGGGCCGGCCACGACACTGCGGCGCTGACCCACGAGCAACGGGACGCGTTGTTCGAGAAATATCTCGCAACGCACCCCGACCCGACGTCCGCCCCCTGATGCGGCCTTAACCCGACCGGAGATGCCGGACCTAGCCTTCGACTGGCAGCTTCTGCATCTCGTCACGCCAATGGTGCTGCTCCTTGAAGCCCAGGACGGTTCGCGCCTTGCGGTTCGAGAGCGGCGCTTCGTCATCGACCAGGGCGCGTGTCAGGGGCACGCCGGGACACCATCGGGCCAGGAATGCCGCGGTGGGCTGATCGGCCGTGATCGTGTCGTTGACGGCGTTGAAGACCTGAAAGCCGAGTCCGTCGGTTTGCAGGCACAAATGCACGATCTGCCCGAGGTCGCGCGCGTCGATGTAGCTCCAGGCATTGCGCTTGCGGGACGCCGGGTCGGCGACGAAAGCGAGGAAACGGTCGTACTCGTGCGGCTCGATCACGTTGCCGATGCGCAAGGCGTAGATGTCGGCCTTGAACCGGGCGGCAAAGGCCCGCGCGGTCCGCTCGTTCACCACCTTGGACAGGCCGTAGCTATCCATCGGGTCGACGTCGTACTCTTCATCGAGCGGGAACTGCTTGAAATCCTTGTCGCCTTCCGCGAAGCAGACGCCGTAGGTCGTCTCGCTCGACGCGATCACGACCTTGCGGACGCCGAGCTTCATCGCCGCCTCGATCACGTTGTAGGTGCCCATCACATTGACCCGGAACGTCTCGTTGTCGGGGTTGATCAGGATGCGCGGAACGGCTGCGAAATGCACCACCATGTCGACCGGACCGGGTGCCTGGCCGGCCTCCAACCCGGTGCGATCGAAATGGGAGGTCATCGCGTTGAACACCTGCCCGCTATCGGTGATGTCGCCGACCAGGGTGGCGATGGTCGGATGGTCGAACGGCTGTCGATCGAAATTCAGGATGTCGTAGCCTTGGGCGAGCAGCCAGGGCAGCGCGTGACGACCGGCTTTTCCGGTGCCTCCCGTAAACAGAACCCGCTTGCGCGTCATCGGTGGCCTCGCATTTCAGTTTCGAACTTGCCCATATCCTCGCCGGTCACGACGAACGTCGTTTGGCCTTCGCGACCTCGGGCACGGCCGGCGCCGCGAGCAGCTTGTCGACTTCGGCGGAGCGCACGACCGCCCCGCGCATATACGCCTCGTGGTTGGCCTCGATCTGCTCGGGATCGTAGCGGTAGTTGACCATGACGCCGTAGGATTCCCCGATCCCCGGCGGCGCCACGTTGCCCAGCCAGTTCACGCGTTCCAGCCGGGCGCCGTTGCCGAGGTGGAAGCGCGCCACCGGATCGGCCGGACCCCGGCCCTCGGCCGAATTCGTAAGATAGGCGGCGCACAGGCGGATGACGGGTTCGCGCAGGGGGTCCGACAACGCGGTGTCCTCCCACCAGCGCTCGGTGGCGAGCGAGGCCACCAGTTCGGTGTCCTCCGTCGCCAAGGCCCCCGCGACCCGCTGCTCCAGCCAGCGGCGGAAGCCCGGCACCGGCGACAGCGTCGAAAAGCACGTGAGGCGGGGCAGCTCGGCCTTCAGCTCCTCCACCACCTGTTTGATGAGGAAATTGCCGAACGAGACGCCGCGCAGCCCGTCCTGGCAGTTGGAGATCGAGTAGAAGATGGCCGTGTCCGCAGTCCGCTCCCGCTCGCGCTGGGCTCGTTCGTCGTCGTCGCGGGCGAGCAGCGGCTGGACCGAGCTGGCCAGGCCCGTGGTCAGCGCCACTTCGACGAAGATCAGCGGCTCGCCGGGCAGGGCCGGGTGGAAGAAGGCGAAGCAGCGGCGGTCGGGAGCCAGGCGCCGGCGCAAATCCTCCCAGCCCTGAATCTGGTGAACCGCCTCGTAGGTGATCAACTTCTCCAGCACGGCCGCCGGGGTCTGCCAATCGATGCGCCGCAAGTCCAGGAAGCCGCGGTTGAACCAGGAGGCGAACAGGTGCCGCAGGTCGGAGTCGAGGGGAAGCAGGGCCGGCGTGGCGCGCAGGTAGGTCAGCAAATCCTTGCGCAGGGCGACCAGCCCGGCCGTGCCGCCCGGCGCCATGTTCATCCGGCGCAGCAACTCCTGCCGCGCCGGCTCGGCCGCTTCGGCCAGGCGCGCGGCGCGGTCGGGGGTGGGCTCGGCGAGATAGGCCTCAGCCGCCTCCCGGAGCGGCGCCTCCGTCGGCAAGAAGTTTTGAGCGAGAAACGTGTAAAACCCGAGCTGGTCCTGGCGCGCCAACTCGCGCACGGCGTTCTGCAGCTCCCGCGCGACGGCCGCGCCGGACGCCTCGCCGCGTTCGGACAGCAGGGCGTTCGCGAGATCCTGGGCGCGGGCGAGCGCCGGCTTGGCAGACTCGGGCTGCAGCACGTCGGCGTAGGAGCGCCCGCGATCGGCTACGGACGACCAGAGCCTTTCCACCCAGGAGCGCGGCTCGCTGGTGATGGCGCGGACGGCAGTCGAAAGGGGGAGCGAAGCCATGCTGGGTCTTCCTGGCGGAGAGCCACCATTTTATCCGGCGGCCTGCCTGAACCACAAGCTCCCGCCGTCGGCGAGCGTCTTGCCGTTGGTGAAACGCTCCAACTGTTCGCGGTTGCGGAGGGCGTGCCAGCGGCTGCCGTACAGGACTTGGGTCCGCGCATTGCCGAGCAGGTAGGCATACAGCAGATACTGCTCGGACCACAGGATCTGCCGGTCGCGCATGGCCTCGAGGGTCAGCGTGTCCGGCAGGGAGATGCCGTGCACCTGGACGAATACCGATCGGCGGAGCTCCGGCAGCAGCCGAAGATAGAGGTGCACGCAGTCCGAACCGTGCTTCACCGCGTGGCTCGACTCGATGCACAGGAAATCCCCGTCCGCAAGCGTGTCGTTCAGGAATTCGGGCGGCATCTGCGTGACGTGGCCCTCGATCAGTTCGACCCGTCCAGCCACGGCGCGTAGGGCGTCGTTCGGGGACGGCTCGACGCAGACGATCCGTCCGAGGCCGCTGCGGCCGATGGCGTCCAGGGCCACCAGGGTCGCAGCGTCGCCGCCGATCTCGACGATCGTGCTCGGCTGGTGACGGCGGACGAACGCGTAGTAGGCCAGGGCGTCGGCGCCGCCGAACGGGCTGCCGGCCCAGGCGAACTGCGTGGGATCGTCGCTGGCCTGGGGTGGGGCGAACTCGTCGGCGAACCCGGTCAGCCAGCTCAGGGTGTCGCGCAGCGCCACGTCGTCGAATACCGCATCGAGGGGGAGCGGGGGGCCGGCGAAGCTTTCCTCCAGCTCGTCGATGCTGGGCGCCGGGCAGGACGGCCCCGCGGGCAGGATGGTGACGCCCAGCCGCTGCAACGCCTGGCGGATTTGGGACGGGCCGTAGGTCAGCCGGTTCAGCGCATCGGCCAGCGCCTCGATCTCGGCCGGGTCGTAGCAGGGTTGGTCGTCCGGTACGAAGGTGCCGGGCGGGACGGCGTCGATCATCGCGAGCGTGGTATCGATCATGGGAAGTTCTCCTGGAACTACCGTAGCCCAAGGGTCCCGGTGCATGTCATTTAGTGTGTCACTTCCGCCGACTCGCCAAAATCGACGGCGATGGTACGCTCGTCGCCTTGCCACGACGGAGGCCTGCATGGGACCGCGCATCAGCCGCACCGATTTCGACGCCCTGGTCCGGGGCGCGGGCCTCACTCTGACCGAGGCGCAAACCGCTGAACTCCACCAGGCCTACCGCTACGTGGAGGCCATGGCCGAGGTGGTCCGCACCCCGCGTGGCCGGGATGCCGAGGCCGCGCACGTCTTCAACCCGGTCGCGCGGCCATGATCCCCACCATCGCCGAGGCCGCCGTCCAATTTGCCGCCGGAACGCTGTCGCCCGTCGAGTTGACCCGGCAATGCCTTAACCGGATCGCCCATCACGGCGCGTTACACGCCTTCATCCGGCTGACGGAGGACGCCGCGTTGCAGGCCGCGCGCGAGTCGGAGGCGCGCTGGCGGGCCGGCACGCCGCGCGGCCCGCTGGACGGCATCCCGATCGGGCACAAAGACATCTACAACACGGCCGGGATCGCCACGACCGCGCATTCCCGCCTGCTGGAGCACCACGTCCCCGCGGCCGATGCGGTCGTGGTCGGCAAGCTGGCGGAGGCCGGCACGGTGATGCTGGGCAAGCTGGCCACCCACGAGTTCGCGTTCGGCGGACCCTCGTTCGACCTGCCCTGGCCGCCCGCGCGCAACCCGTGGGATACCAGCCGCTTCACCGGGGGCAGCAGCAGCGGCACCGGGGCGGCGGTGGCGGCCGGGCTGATCCTGGGCGGCACGGGGTCGGACACCGGCGGATCGATCCGCTCGCCGGCGGCCTACTGCGGCGTCGCGGGCATCAAGCCGACCTACGGCCTCGTCAGCCGGCGCGGCATCCTGCCGCTGTCATTCTCCCTGGACCAGGCCGGGCCGCTCGCCTGGACGGTGCGGGATTGCGCGCTGCTGCTGGCGGCGATGGCGGGCCACGACCCGTCCGACCCCGGCAGCGCCGCCGTGCCGATCCCGGACTACCAGGCGGCGATCGACGGCGGAGTTCGGGGCCTGCGGATCGGCGTCGTGCGGCACTGGCACGAGCGCGACATGCCGGTCAGCGACGCCACGGCGCGCGGCATCGATCTCGCCGTCGAGGTGTTCCGCAGCGCCGGGGCCGATGTCGGGGACGTGACCTTGGCGCCGTTGGTGGACTACCAGGCCGCCGGCTACCTGATCCTGCTCAGCGAAGCGTACGCGGTGCACGAGGAGTGGATGCGGACGGAGTTCAACCGCTACGGCGAGAAACTGCGGCACCGCATGGCCCTCGGCGCGTTCGTCACCGGCGCCGACTACGTGCAGGCGACCCGGCGGCGGCGGGAACTGTGCCTGCAGATGACCGCAGCGATGGCCGAGGTGGACATCCTGCTGACCGCCACCCAGCCGTCCGAAGCGCCGCCGATCGACGCCGTCACGACCTGGGCGAACCACGAGCGGCCGCCGCTCACCCTGCCGGCGAACGTGACGGGACAGCCCGCAATGTCGGTCTGCAGCGGCTTCGGCGAGGGCGGCCTTCCGGTCGCCATCCAGCTGATAGGCCGGCCGTTCGAGGAGGCTATGGTGTTCCGCGCCGCCCAGGCGTTCGAGACGGCGACGCCGTGGCGGGAGAAACGCCCCAGCTAGCCCGCGATGCGCTTCACCACCGCGCGGGCGAACTCGGCGGTGGACAGGCTGCCGCCGAGGTCGCGGGTGCGCGCGCCATCGGTCTGCAGCGTCTCCCGCAGGGCGGTGCCGAGGCGCTGCGCCTTCGCGTGCTCGCCGACATGGGCCAGCATGAGCTGGGTCGCCAGCAGCAGCGCCGTCGGGTTGGCCAGTCCCTGCCCGGCGATGTCCGGCGCCGAGCCGTGCACCGCCTCGAAGATGGCCGCGTCCAGGCCGATATTGGCGCCCGGCGCCATGCCGAGCCCGCCGACCAGACCGGCCATCAGGTCGGACAGGATGTCACCGAACAGGTTGGTGGTGACGATCACGTCGAACTGCCACGGGTTCAGCACCAGCTGCATCGCGCAGGCGTCCACGATCCGCTCGTCCATCTGCACGCGGCCCTCGTAGCGCGGGGCGATCTCACGCGCGGTGTCGAGGAAGATGCCGGTGAGCGCCTTCAGCACGTTGGCCTTGTGCACCACCGTGACCTTCTTGCGGCCGTTGGCGAGCGCATACTCGAACGCGTACTCCAGGATGCGGCGGCAGCCGGCCTTGGTGTTGACGCCGGACGAGATCGCGACCGCGTGCGGGTCGTCGCCGACCGGGATGTAGTGCTCGAACCCGACGTAGAAGCCCTCCAGGTTCTCGCGGATCAGCACCAGGTCGATGTTGTCGAAGCGTCCGCCGGGCACCATCGTCAGGGTCGGGCGCACGTTCGCGTAGAGGTGGAATTCCTCGCGCATCCGCACGTTGACGGAGCGGAAGCCGCCCGCGACCGGGGTCGTCAGCGGGCCCTTCAGCGCCAGGCGGGTGCGGCGCAGGCTGTCCAAGGTGGCGCCCGGCAGCGGGTCGCCCGACGCCGCGATGCCGGCGACGCCGCCCTCCTGCCGGTCCCACTCGAACGGGTCGCCGAGAGCGGCGAGGACCGCCAGCACGGCGTCCACGATCTCGGGCCCGATGCCGTCGCCAGGGATGAGGGTAGCTGGGATGGGGCTGGTGTCCACGCGGGATGTCCGTTCGGCTTTGTGCGGTGCAACAAGGGCGAAGCCGGCCGCCCCGTGTCAAGCGCGAACTCGCGTGCGCTTGTCGCGCCGAAGTGCCCGTGTTGAGTTACGGGCAGCAAAATCGGGGCAAACGAATCATGATTGATGTCCGCGTGGCGATGGCCATGGCTGCGGCGCTTGTGTCGACCGGCATCCCCGCGGCTGTTGCCCAGACGCTGCCGCCGCGCGACGTTCCAGCCCGCAGCGTCCCCGTGCCGCTGACCGTCAGCCCGCAGATGCAGAAGATCATCGCGGCCCCACTGCGGCAGAACTGGGACGTGCTGCCACAAACCGGCGAGGCATGGCGCGCCACCGCGAACGCCGGCGCCGCCGTCTCGATCGCGGCCCTGCCCGGCATCCGCAAGCGCCTGCACGTCAAGGTCGAGCCCACCACCATCGACGGCGTGAAGGCCTACATCGTGACCCCGGATGAAATCCCGCCCGAGAACCGCAACCGCCTGCTCGTGCACGTCCACGGCGGCTGCTACCTGCTCAGCCCTGGCGAGGCCGCGACGACCGAGGCAGTGTTCATGGCCGGTTTCGGGCACTTCAAGGTGATCTCGGTCGACTACCGGATGCCGCCCGACGCTTACTTCCCCGCGGCGCTGGACGACGCGATGACGGTGTGGAAGGCGGCGGTCAAAATGGCCGATCCCCGAAACATGGCGATCTTCGGCACCTCCGCCGGCGGGGCGCTGACCTTGGAGATGGTGCTGCGGGCCAAGCAGGAGGGCTTGCCCTTGCCGGCCGCGATCGCGCCGGGCACGCCGATGTCGGACGTGACCAAGGTGGGCGACAGCTTCAACACGAATGCGATGCTGGACAACGTGCTGGTCTCGCCGGACGGGTTCTGCGACGCCGCAGCCAAGTTCTACGCGCACGGCCACGACCTGGCCGACCCGCTGCTCTCGCCGGTGTACGGCGACTACGCCGGGTTCCCGCCCGCCATCCTGACGACCGGCACGCGCGATCTGCTGTTGAGCAACACCGTGCGGGTGCACCGCAAGCTGCGCCAGGCGGGCGTGGAAGCGGCGCTGCAGGTGTACGAGGGCCAGTCCCATGCCGAGTACGCCCGGGACGACACCGCGCCCGAGACGCGCGAGGCGTTCGGTGAGATCGCAAGCTTCTTTGACGCACATCTCGGGAAATAGGGCTGCAATTACCGACCCGGCCCCGCCTGGGACCTCGCCTTTAGCCTCGACCGTCCGCGCGCCGGGCGTACCATGTTCCATAACCGCGCACGGGGAGACCTGGACGCCGATCGGATGGAGCGACGCGGTGAACTGGCCCGAGCTGAACGGCCGGTGGCGCCGTCGTGACCTGCCGGCCATCGCGCGCGCGATTCCTGGTTCCGGTGGAGTGGCTGCGGTTCCAACGCCCACCGCTCGGCGCTGGTTTGCAGTTGGACATCCCCGGCATCGCCCAGGTTTCCGGCGATAGCGCACTCGTCATGCGATTGTGTGTTTTGACCCCTGATTAGAGGCTTTTGTTAATGCCCTTTTGGCTACATACAGGCACTTCACGTGGGCTGCCCGCGAAGCGTCGCCCACGCCAGCTGTCGGACACGAAATTTTGGAGCAACGCGGCGGGAATGATCGACTTATTGATTCGAAAGCTGGACCAGCTCGGCTCCCTATCCGACACAGAAAAGCAGGCGCTGACAAGCGTATCGCTCGACATCGATGTTTTCGAGGCCGATTTGGACCTTTTTTGCGCTGGCGACCATCCGTCGGATTGCAAACTGATCGTGGAAGGCTTCGTGTGTCGTTACAAAACCATCGAGGATGGCCGGCGGCAAATCGTGTCGTTCCATATTCCCGGTGACATCGTGGACCTGAACAGCTTGCTGCTCGGGAGAATGGACCACAGCGTCGGCACGCTCACCCAAGTCAAGGTTGCCTCCATTCCCCACGCGATCTTGTTGGAATGGATGAGGAGCCACCCACACCTCGGCCGCCTGCTGTGGCGCGATACGCTGATCGACGCCTCCATCTTCCGCGAGTGGGTGCTGAATGTCGTTCGGCGGTCGGCAACCGAGCGCATCGCCCACCTTCTGTGCGAGACGGTGACCCGGCTGCGCGCGGTCGGCCTCGAGTGCGACCTGCCGATGACGCAAGCGAGGCTGGCCGACGCCACTGGACTTTCGGCCGTGCACGTTAATCGAACCGTGCGGGACCTGCAGGGCGACGGGCTGATCGAGCTGAGCGGCCAGAACGTGACGACGCTGGACTGGGAGCGGCTGAAGCGAACCGCCGGGTTCGACCCTGGCTATCTGCACCAGCTCGCCGCGGCTGCGTAAGGATCGTGCGCAGAAATCCAAAACGCGCCGCAGTCACGACCCTGCTTCTCCAACCCATCCAAGTTCACACCGGCAGCAGCGACGAGGATGGCCGGCTCGTGCTGGCCGAGGGACGGCTGGTGGCCGTCCTGGTCCGCCTCGCCGACCAGGCCCATCAAGGGCTGGTGGGCGCATGGTTCCTGGAAGCGGGGTTTGGGCCATGCGCCGCAACGACCCCCCCAATGTTCCAAAATCTCGACGCGGCGAAGGACTGGGTGAGGACCCAGCTCGAAGCTTAGGTGGCGGTTGCGGTCAGGGCGCGGTGGCGGGCTCAAGCTGTTTGGCTGGCGGCTCGGCGCTCCCCATGTCCTGGCTTTTGCCGATCGACAGCGACGGATCGAGGCAGAGGATGTCCTCGAACTCGTTGACGCTATCGACCTCCGTGCCCATCGAGATGTTGGTGACGCGCTCCAGGATGAATTCCAGCACGACCGGCACCTGGTGCTCGGCCATCAGCGCCTCGGCGCGGGCGAACGCGTCCTTGAACTCGTTCGGGCTTTTCACCCGGATCGCCTTGCAGCCCAGGCCTTCCGCGACCGCGACGTGGTCCACGCCGTAGCCCGGCACCCCGTCCCCATCGGGCGCCACGTTGATGTTGTCGAACGCCAGGCTGACCTCGAAATCCATCTGGAAGCCGCGCTGCGCCTGCCGGATCAGGCCGAGATAAGAATTGTTCACCACCACGTGCAGATACGGCAGCTTGTGCTGCGCGCCGACCGCGAGCTCCTCCAGCATGAACTGGAAATCGTAGTCGCCGGACAGCGCCACGATCTTCTTGTGCGGGTCGGCGGCCCGCACCCCCAGCGCCGCCGGCAGGGTCCAGCCGAGCGGACCGGCCTGGCCGCAATTGATCCAGTTGCGCGGGCTGTACACCTTCAGGAACTGCGCCCCGGCGATCTGCGACAGCCCGATCGTGGTGACGTAGCAGGTGTTGCGGTCGAACACCTGGTTCATCTCCTCGTACACGCGCTGCGGCTTCAGCGGCACGGCGTCGAAATGGCTCTTGCGCAGCATATTCTGCTTGCGGTGCTCGCACGCGCCGCTCCACTCCGCGCGGTCCCTCAAGGTCCCGGCCGCCTGCATCTCGCGCGCGACCTCGATGAACATCGACAGCGCCGCGCGCGCGTCCGAGACGATGCCGAAATCGGGGCCGAACACCCGGCCGATCTGCGTCGGCTCGATGTCGACATGCACGAACTGGCGGCCCCGGGTGTACACCTCGACCGACCCGGTGTGGCGGTTGGCCCACCGGTTGCCGATGCCGAACACGAAGTCCGACTCCAGGAACGTCGCGTTGCCGTAGCGGTGGCTGGTCTGCAGCCCCACCATGCCGGCCATCAGGCGATGGTCGTCGGGGATCGTGCCCCAGCCCATCAGGGTCGGGATCACCGGCACGCCTGTCAGCTCGGCGAACTCCACCAGCAGGTCGCTCGCGTCGGCGTTGATGATGCCGCCGCCCGCCACGATCAGCGGCCGCGCGGAGGCGTTGAGCATCGCCAGCGCCCGCTCGGCCTGGCGGCGAGAGGCGGCCGGCTTGTACGCCGGCAGCCTCTCGTAGGTGTCGATGTCGAACTCGATCTCGGCCATCTGCACGTCGATCGGCAGGTCGATCAGCACCGGGCCGGGCCGGCCGGAGCGCATCACGTGGAACGCCTGCTGGACCACCATCGGCAGCAGCGCCGGCTCGCGCACGCAGACGGCCCACTTCGTGACGGGCTTGGCGATCGTCTCGATGTCGACCGCCTGGAAATCCTCCTTGTACAGCTTGGCCCGCGGCGCCTGGCCGGTGATGCACAGGATCGGGATCGAGTCGGCCAAGGCCGTGTACAGCCCGGTGATCATGTCGGTGCCTGCCGGACCCGACGTGCCGATGCACACGCCGATGTTGCCGGCCTTGGCGCGGGAGTAGCCATCGGCCATGTGCGAAGCGCCCTCGACGTGGCGCGCCAGGATGTGACGGATCGAGCCGCGCTTGCGGAGGGCGGCATAGAGCGGGTTGATCGCCGCGCCGGGCACGCCGAACGCGACCGTGACCCCCTCGCGCTCCAGCACGAGCACTGCCGCTTCGATCGCTTTCATCCTGGCCATCGGTGGTTCCCCAAATATATTGTCGTTGACGCCACTATGACAGGCCGAAAGCATTCGTGGCAGTATTCCCGAATGGCGGAAGCAGGGCGGGTTTCGCATGATCTGTCAGCGTGTTGGACGTTGCTGAAATGAAGCCAGCCAACGGGCGGCCCGGCGGCGACCAGGTGCAATCGCTGGTTCGCGCGCTCGCTCTGCTCAATCGCATCTCGGAAGCGCCCGACGAGGGCGTGACCCTGACCGAACTGGCCCAGCAGGTCGGCCTGCCGCCGTCGACCGCGCACCGTCTGCTGACCACCCTGGAGCAGGAGCGCTACGTGCGGTTCGACCACGGCGGACGGCTGTGGTCGGTCGGCGTGCAGGCGTTCGTCACCGGCTGCGCGTTCACCAAGACGCGCAGCCTGGTCGGGCTGGCCCGGCCGCACATGCGCCACCTGATGGAGGAGAGCGGCGAGACCGTGAACCTCGCCGTCGAGGACGAAGGCCAGGCGGTGTACCTGGCGCAGGTGGAGTGCCGGCAGATGATGCGCGCCTTCGCCCGGCCCGGCTCGCGCGTGCCGCTGCACTGCTCGGGGGTCGGCAAGGCGATCCTGTCCGGCGCGTCGGGCAAGACCTTGGCGAAAATCCTGCAGCGGCACGGAATGCCGCGCCTGACGGTGAAGACGATCATCACCCCGGCGGCGCTGCGGGCCGACCTCGACCGGGTGCGGGCGGCCGGCTACGCGATCGATGACGAGGAGCACGCGGTCGGGTTGCGATGCATCGCGGCGCCGGTGTTCGACGAGACCGGCGACGTGGTCGCGGCCGTGTCGGCGACGGGGCCGATGGCGCGCCTGGTGGACGATCGGATGGCGCATCTCGGGGCGCTGGTCCTGGAGGCATCGCGCGGCATTTCCGCCGAAATGGGGGCACGATCGTCAGGCGTGTGACGCCGCGCCCCAATCCGCCAGCACCGCTTGCAGGCCGTCCTCTCGCGGCGGCGCGCGGTCGGGACGCGAGCGGCTGAACCGCGGCGCCGGGGCAGGCTGCGCGATGCCGCCGACATCGACGAACGTCTCGCGCGCCGCGTTGTGCGGGTGCGACGCCGCCTCGCCGAAGCTCAGCACGCCGGTGACGCAGCAATCCGTGCCTTCCAGCAGCGCCACCCACTCGTCGCGGGTCCGGCTGGCGAAGATGTCGCGCAACCGGGTGCGCAGCTCCGGCCACAGCGCCCGGTCGCGCTGGCCGGCGACGAAGCGGGCGTCCAGGCCGATGCGCGCCGCCAGTTCGGCGAAGAACTTGGCCTCCAGCGCGGCCACGGCGACGCAGCGGCCGTCCTGTGTTTCATAGGTGTCGTAGAACGGCGCACCACCGTCCAGCAGGTTGGCGCCGCGCGTGTCCGACCACAGCCCGCCGGCGCGTAGGCCAAAGAACATCGCGCTGAGCGCCGCCACCCCGTCCACCATCGCCGCGTCGACCACCTGGCCCGCGCCCGACCGCTCCCGTTCCAGCAGCGCGCAGACCATGCCGAACGCGAGGAACATGGCGCCGCCGCCGTAATCCGCGACCAGGTTGAGCGGCGGCGGAGGCGGCGACCCGGCGCGGCCCATCGCCTGCAGCGCCCCCGTCAGCGACAGGTAGTTCAGGTCGTGCCCGGCCGCCTGCGCGAGCGGGCCGGACTGGCCGAAGCCGGTGATGCGCCCGTACACCAGGCGCGGGTTGCGCCCGAGGCAGGCGTCAGGCCCGAGTCCGAGGCGTTCCATCACGCCGGGCCGGAAGCCTTCGATCAGCCCGTCCGCCCGCTCGACCAGGCGCAGCAGCGTTGCTAGTTGCCCAGAGTCCTTGAGGTCGAGCGTCACCGAGCGCCGCCCGCGCGACACCACGTCGTGCCGGGGCTGGAGCGGCAGGACTCCGTCGGCCGCAGCCGGGCGGTCGATGCGCACCACCTCCGCGCCCATGTCGCCGAGCATCATCGCGGCGTGCGGTCCCGGCCCGATCCCGGCGAGCTCGAGAATGCGCAGCCCGCTCAGCGGCCCCATGGCACGCCGTCGCGGTAATGGTCCTTGAGCACGCGACGCAGCAGCTTGCCGGTTGCCGACCGTGGCAGCGCGTCCACGATGTCGACGCTGCGCGGGCATTTCAGGTGCGCGAGGCGGGTGCGGCAAAACGCGATCAGCTCCGCCGGCGTCGCGGCGGCGCCCTCGCGCACCTGCACGACCGCCTTCACCTGCTCGCCGAACTCCGGGTCGGGGATGCCGATCACCGCCGCTTCGGCGATGTCGGGGTGTTCGCCCAGGGTGTTCTCGACCTCCTGCGGATAGATGTTGACGCCGCCGGAGATGATCAGGTCGACCCGGCGGTCGCTCAGGTACAGGTATCCGTGCGCGTCCACCCAGCCGAGGTCGCCGTAGGTCGCCCAGCCGTTCCGGTCGTAGGCGGCGTCGGTCTTGTCGGGCGCGTTGAGGTACTCGAAGCGCGGCGTGCCGGAAAAGCGGACGAGTCCGACCGTGCCGGGTGGCAGCTCGCCGCCATCCTCGCCGGTGACGTGGATCGTGCCGAAATCGGCGCGGCCGACCGAGCCCGGGTGCCGCAGCCAGTCCGCGCTCTCGATGCCGGTGCAGCCGACCGTTTCGGATCCGGCGTAGTACTCGTACAGGATCGGGCCCCACCACGCGATCATCGTCTCCTTCACGCGGACCGGGCAGGGCGCGGCGGCGTGGATCACCCGGCGCAGGCTGCTGCAATCGTGAGCGTGTCTCACCGCCTCGGGCAGCGCGAGCAGGCGCACGAACATCGTGGGCACGAACTGCGCGTGGGTGACACGGAAGCGCTCGATGAGCTCCAGCGTCTGCGCCGGGTCGAACTTGCGAGTGACGATGCAGGTCCCGCCGTGCTCGATCGCGTGCAGGGTGAAGCGGTGCGGCGCCGCGTGATACAGCGGCGCCGGCGAGAGATAGACGGTGTCCCGGTCGCAGCCGAACGCCGCCAGCGCGCCGAACACCGGCCGCGTCTGGCCGCGCTCCTCGGCCGGCAGGAGCGCGCGGTGGACGCCCTTCGGCATCCCCGTGGTCCCGGAGGAGTACAGCAAGTCGCGTCCGATGGGGCGGGATGGCAACGTGTCCGGAAGATCGCCGGCCAGCGCCGCCTCGTACTCGTCGAGGACGTAGACGCGGACGGGCGTTTCGCCCCGACGGTGCAGTTCCGCGTTGGCCAAGGCGGCCGCGTCCGCCTGCGCAATGCTCGCAATCAGGATGTGCGCGCGGCTGTCCCGGAGCACGTAGGCCAACTCGGCCGGCTTGAGCTGGTCGTTGAGCGGCACCCAGTACAGCCCGGCGCGCTGCCCGGCGAAGGCGAGCTCGAACATCGCCGGATGGTTCTCCATCAGCAGCGCGAACGCGGCGCCGGGCGGCAGGCCGAGGCCGACCAGCCATCGCGCCGCACGATCGGCGCGCGCGTGCAATGCGGCGTAGCTGACGGTGACGCCGGTGTCTGGGAAGTGGCAGGCGGGCTTGTCCGGCGTCAGGCGTGCCCACTCGGCGAGGCGCGGCATCGGCGTGTCCTCCGTATGCGGCCGGCGTTGCGGGCAGCATAGGCCACGCAGCATAAGAGCGTGCCAGACCGGCGCAAGAATGTCCTGGACAGCCACGCAGCCTGCCCGGAACATGAAGCTGGACGCACCGGAGGACCCTCATGCAGCGACAGGCCGTCATCGTGGACGCGATCCGCACGCCGGTCGGGCGCGGCCGGGCGGGCGGCGCACTCGCGTCGGTCCATCCGAACGACCTCCTGGCCGTCGTGCTGTCCGCCCTCATCACACGCAACGGGGTCGATCCGGCGGAGGTCGACGACGTGATCATCGGCTGCGTGAGCCAGTTCGGCGAGCAATCCGCCGGCGTCGGCCGCATGGCGTGGCTGGCGTGCGGCTTTCCGGAGCACGTGCCGTCCACCACCATCGACCGGAAATGCGGCTCCAGCCAGCAGGCGGTGCACTTCGCGGCACAGGGCGTCATGGCCGGCGCCTACGACATCGTCATCGCGGGCGGGGTAGAGTCGATGAGCCGCGTGCCCATGGGCAGCTCGCGCGGCGACGCCGATCCGTTCGGGCCGAGGGTGCGCGACCGCTACGCGCCGGGCCTGGTCGGCCAGGGCGTGTCGGCGGAGCTGGTCGCGGCGCGCTGGGGACTGAGCCGGGCGGCGATGGACCGCTACGCCGCCGCGTCGCACCGGCGCGCCGCGGCGGGTAGTTTCGCCGCGGAAATCGTGCCGGTGCCGGTCGGCAATGCGCTGGTCGAGGCGGACGAGACGATCCGCCCGGCGACCACGGCGGAGAAGCTGGCCGAGCTGAAGCCCGCCTTCGAGACCCCGGCCCACACCGCGCGCTTTCCCGAGATATCCTGGTCGGTGACGGCCGGCAACGCGTCGCAAATCTCCGACGGCGCGGCGGCGCTGCTGATCATGGGCGAGGACACTGCGGCCCGGCTCGGCTGCCGGCCCCGCGCCCGCTTCGTCGGGTTCGACGTCGTCGGCGACGATCCGCTGCTGATGCTGACGGCACCGATCCCGGCCACCCGGCGCGTGCTGAAAAAGGCCGGCATGGGCACGGACGACATCGACCATTTCGAGGTCAACGAGGCGTTCAGCTGCGTGCCGCTCGCCTGGCAGCAGGAGTTCCGGGTCGACGATGCGCGCCTCAACCCGTGCGGCGGGGCCGTAGCGCTCGGCCACCCGCTCGGCGCATCGGGCGCGCGGTTGATGACGACGATGCTGCACGCGATGGAGCGGTCGGGCGGACGCTACGGGCTGCAGACCATGTGCGAGGCCGGCGGCATGGCCAACGCCACCATCATCGAACGGTTGTGACGGCATGAACATCGACGGCATCGGCGCGCTCGTGACCGGCGGCGCGTCCGGCTTGGGGCTGGCGAGCGCGCGCGAACTGGTCCGGCGCGGCGCGCGGGTGGTGATCTGCGATCTGCCGGGGTCGAATGGCGGGCAGGCGGCAGCGGATATTGGGGCGCGCTTCGTCGCTGCCGACGTGACTGACACCGCCCAAATGCAGGCGGCCGTCGCGGCGGCGGGCGAACTCGGGCCGCTGCGGGCCTGCGTGCACTGCGCCGGGCGGGGCGCCACGGTGCGCGTGCTGGATCGCGACGGCGCGCCCGGGTCGCTGGAGGAGTATGAGGCCGTCATCCGCCTGAACCTGACCGGAAGCTTCAACGTGCTGCGCCTTGCCGCGGCGGCGATGGCGCGCAACGAGCCGGTGGACGGCGAACGCGGCGCGGTCGTGATGACGGCGTCGATCGCGGGCTACGAGGGGCAGATCGGCCAAAGCCCCTACGCGTCGTCCAAGGCGGGGGTGATCGGCTTGACCTTGGTCGCGGCGCGCGACCTCGCCACGCGGCTCATCCGGGTGTGCACCATAGCACCGGGCATCTTCGACACGCCGCTGCTCGCCCGCCTGCCGGAGCCGGTGCGCGCCTCGCTCGGCGCCGCGGTGCCGAACCCGGCGCGCCTGGGCCTGCCGGACGAGTTCGCCAAGCTCGCCGTGCAGATACTCGAGAACGCGTACCTGAACGGCGAGACGATCCGGCTCGACGGCGCGCTGCGGATGGCGCCGCGCTGATCCGCTACTGCTTGGTGAACTGGGCGACGTTGGCCTTCGTCACCTCGTCCAGCCCGGCGTAAATGACGGTCGGCGGCTTCTCGCCCTTCTTCAGCGCCAGCAGCACGTCCATCGCCTTCGCGCCCATCTCGGACGGCCGCTGCCCGACCAGGCCCGCGACGCTGCCGGCCGCCACCTCCTGCAGCTCGACCGGCAGGGTGTCAGCCGAGACGATGGTGAAGTCGCCGCTGGCCATCGCCGCCTTGTGGGCGTTGACGAAGCCGTTGAACGCCCCTTGGGTGAACAGCGGCCAGCCGCCGACGGGGACGATCGCGTTCAGCTTCGGGTTGGCGGTCATCAAATCCGTCATCTGCTGCACCGCCAGCGCCGAGTCGTCGTTGCAGAAGGTGGGCGAGCCGCCGACCTCGGTCCAGCCGGCCGCCTTCAGCACGTCGCGCACGCCCTGGACGCGCTGGGTCAGGTTCGCCGCCGCCGGGCCGCCCGACACCAGGGCGAATTGGCCCGGCTTCGGGTGCACCTTCATCAGCATCTGGCCGAGCGCGTGCCCGAGTGCGGCGTTGTCGGTGCCCACGTAGGCCTGCCGCTCGCTGTCCGGGCTGTCGGCGTCGAAGGTGATGACGGGAATCCCGGCCTGCCGCGCCTGGTGGATCACCCGCTTCACCGAGGCGGCGTCAGCGACCGCCACGGCGATGCCGTCGATGTGCTGGCTGATGAGGTCCTGGATAATTTGAACCTGGGTCGCCGGCTCGTGCTCGACCGGGCCGGTATAGGTGCAACTCACCCCGATCTTGGTGGCCTCGGCCATGCAGCCGTTGCGGGCGAGGTCGAAATACGGGTTGTTCATCGCCTTCGGGACGATCGCGAACCGGTAGGCGTCGGCGGCCCAGGCGGGGGCCGAGGCCATCGCCGCCAGGGCCAGCGTCGTCAGTAAGGTCTTGCGCATGTTTTGGTGTCCCATGTTGTCGTTCAGCTTCCGATGCGGCGGCTGCGCAGCCGATCGACGAAGACGGCGGCGATGATGATGACGCCCACCAGCGTGTCCTGCCAGTAGGTGTCCACCCGCGCCAGCACCAGACCGTTGCGGATGACCTCGATCAGCGCCGCCCCCACCACGGCGCCGGTCGGGCCGCCGATGCCGCCGTTGAGGTTGGCGCCGCCGATGACGGCCGCGGCGATGATGCGCAGTTCGTAGCCCTGCGCCAGGTTGGCCGGCACCGAGCCGAGCCAGCCCGCCATCAGGATGCCCGCGAACCCGGCGAGCAGGGCGGAGGCGACGTACACCCCTAGCTTGACCCGGACGACGGCCACGCCCGCCAGCCGCGCCGCCCGCTCGTTACCGCCGAGCGCGAACACGTGCCGCCCGCCGGCGGTGTGGTGCAGGAACACGCCCATGCCGACCGCCAACGCCAGCAGATACAGCAAGGGCGCCGGCACGCCGAAGATCACGCCGTCGGTGAGGCTGGAGAACAGGTCGGCATCGGCGCCGTCGATGGCCACCCCGGCGCCGCGCGTGATCGCGTAGCACAGGCCGCGCGCCACGCTCAGCATCCCGAGCGTGGTGACGAACGGCGTCAGCTCCATCCGCGCGATGAGCCAGCCGTTGATCAGGCCGATGCAGGTCGCCACCAGCAATCCGCCGACGATCGCCGCCGACATCGCCAGCCCCGGCACGGCGGCCAGCGGGCTGGCGCCGGCCCAGCGCAGGAACAGCCCGGTCAGGATCGCCGTCAGCGCCATCACCGACCCCACCGAGAGGTCGATCCCCCCCGTGATGATCACCAGGGTGGCGCCAAGCGAGACGATGGCGATGTAGGAGAAGTTGGTGGCGACGTTGGCGAGGTTGCCCAGGGTCAGGAACACGGGGGCCAGCAGCGAGATCACGACGACGATGACCACCAGCGCCGCGCTGACATACGCCGTCTGGGTCGCGAAGAAGCCCCGCGTGTGCCACGCGCCTTGGGTGGGGTTCAGCAGGTTCGGAGCGGCCTGCGACATCTCAGGCCAGCTCCAGCGCGCCGGTGATGAGGCCGGTGACCTCCTGCGGGCTGGACGCGGCGATCGGCTTGTCGGCGACCTTCCGCCCGCGGCGCATGACCACCACGCGGTCGCAGACGTCGAACACGTCCGGCATCCGGTGGCTGATCAGGATCACGGCGATGCCCGCCTCCCGCAGGCGAAGGATCAGCGCCAGCACCTCGGCGATCTGGCGCACGCTGATGGCTGCGGTCGGCTCGTCCATGATGATCAGGCGCGCGTCGGACAGCCGGGTGCGCGCGATCGCCACCGCCTGGCGCTGGCCGCCGGACATCTGCCGCACCAGGTCGCCGGCGCGGGTCTCGCTTTTCAGCTCGGCGAACAGGGACGCGGCGCGCTGCTCCATCCGGCGATGGTCGAGCAGGCGGAGCGGGCCGACCTGGCGGCGCAGTTCCCGCCCGAGGAACACGTTGGCCGCCGCCGACAGGTTATCGGCCAAAGCGAGGTCTTGGTAGACGACCTCGATGCCGGCGGCCCTGGCGTCGACGGGCCCGCCGAAGACGACCTCCTGCCCGTTGAATTCCATTGTCCCGGAGGTCGGCGGGAAGTTGCCCGCGATGATCTTGGCCAGGGTCGATTTGCCGGCGCCGTTGTCGCCCATCAGCCCGACGACTTCGCCGGGGCCCACGACCAGGTCCACCTTGGTGAGGGCCTGGATGGCGCCGAAGGAGCGGCCGATCTGCTTGAGCGCCAGCAACGTCATGGGCGTCGTCTCCCAGATCGGCGGCCCATTGTTCGGACCTGCCCTCAGCCGCAGGGCACGCTACGCAGGCGAAACCCTTCCGGCAAGGCCGAATTCGCGCCATGCTGCGCTCAAATGGAGAAACCTCACATGATCCACGTCGTCGCCATCCTCACCGCCAAGCCGGGCCAGCGCGACTCCGTCCTGGCCGCGTTCCGGGCCAACATGCCCGCCGTCCACGCGGAGCGGGGATGCATCGAGTACACCCCCGTGACCGACGCGGCCGACATGGGCCGTATCCAGGCCAAGCTCGGCGACGACACCTTCGTGGTGATCGAGAAATGGGAGAGCGCCGAGGCGTTGAAGGCGCACGCCGCCTCGCCGCACATGGCGGCCTACGCCGCCGCGACCAAGGAGATGATCGCCAGCCGGGTGGTGCACGTGCTGTCCCCGGCGTAGCGCTACAGCGTCCTGGCGATGATCTCCCGCATGATCTCGGAGCTGCCGCCGTAGATGCGCGACACCCGCGCGTCGGCCCAGGCGCGGGCGATCGGATACTCCCGCATATAGCCGTAGCCGCCGTGCAATTGCAGGAAGTCGTCCAGCAGCCGGTCCTGCATCTCCGATCCCGTCAGCTTCGCCATCGCCGCGCGCTCGGGCGTCAACTCGCCGCGGAAGTGCAGCGCCAGGCAATCGTCGACGAAAACGCGGTACATCTCAGACTGCGCGCGGGCGTCGGCCAGCTTGAAGCGGGTGTTCTGGAAGTCGAATATCTTGCCGCCGAATGCCTCGCGCTCCCGCGTGTAGGCGATGGTGGCCTGCAGCATCGTCTCCATGCACGTCGCGGCGCGGATCGCGATCATCAGCCGCTCCTGCGCCAGTTCGTGCATGAGGCAACGAAATCCTTGGCCCTCCTCGCCGAGCCGGTTGCCGACGGGCACGCGGGCGTCGTCGAAGAACAGCTCTGACGTGTCCTGGGCGTGCAGGCCGAGCTTCTCCAGGTTGCGCCCCTTGGTGAATCCCGGCGTGCCCTCCTCGACGCCGATCAGCGAGATGCCGGCGCGCCCGGCCGCCGGGTCGGTCTTGGCCGCGACGATGACTAGGCCCGCGTTCTGGCCGTTGGTGATGAACGTCTTGGAGCCGTTCAGGACGTAGTGCTCGCCGTCGCGCCGGGCGGTCGTGCGGACGGATTTGAGGTCGCTGCCCATTCCCGGCTCGGTCATGGCGATCGCGCCGATGATCTCGCCGCGGGCCATGCGCGGCAGCCAGTCCCGCTTGCGGTCCTCGTTCCCGTAGCGGTGGATGTAGGGCGCCACGATATCGGAGTGGAGCGAGAAGCCGACGCCGCTGGTCCCGGCGCGGGTCAGTTCCTCGATCAGGACCGCCGAGAAGCCGAAATCGGCGTCGGCGCCCCCGTACTCCGCCGGCATCCCGAAGCAGAGCAGCCCGTGCCGGCCGGCCTCCCGCCACACCGCGCGCGGCACGATCCCGTCGCGCTCCCATTGCGCGTGGTGCGGCGTGATCTCCGCCTCGATGAACCGGCGCGCCTGCTCGCGGAACAGCGCGTGCTCGGCGTTGAACACGTCCCGCTCGCGCGCCAGCACGGGCCTAGCTCCCGGCGCCCTCGATCACGTTGCCGAACAGCTCCCATCGCGTGCCGTTCCAGCGCTGCAGCTGCTCCTGCCGGATGGGATGGTAGTTGGTCGGGCTGGTGTTGACGACGATGCCGGGCAGCAGCATCGGCAATTGCAGGTTCTGCAGGTTGGTCGCCTGCTTGAGGATGTTCTCGCGCGAGAAGTCGCCGTTGCACTGCTTCAGGGTCTGCAGGGTCACGCCGCCGACCGAGTAGGCGTAGGCGTAGTTCGCGTCGGTCACGTCGGCGTCCGGCAGGTACTCCTTCATGAACGCCCGCCACTCGAGCATGCCGGGATCGTCCTTGAACGCCGGGTCGCTCGCGTCCTTGCCGTAGCCGGCGGCGATGAGGCCGACCGCGCGCTCCGGCCCGGCGGGGGTGATCACGGAGGCGACCGAAATCGAGACGTCGGTCAGCAAATGCAGCGGCTTCCAGTCGAGGTCGTAGATCTTGCGGATCATTTGGGCGGCGAATTTCGGCGTCGCGGCCGTCACCAGCACGTCGGCGCCCGACCCCTGCAAGGTGACCGCCTGGCTGTCGATGGTCGGGTCTGTCACCTCGTAGCTGACGGCCTTGACGACCATGCGGTCGTACTTGTCGCCCAGCACGTCGCGTATCCCGGCGACGTAGTCCTTGCCGAAATCGTCGTTTTGATACAGTACCGCGATCTTGCCGTTCGGCTTGTTGGCCAGGATGTACTTGGCGTAGATTTGGGCTTCCGTCCGGTAGCTGGGCTGGAAGCCGATCGTCCATGGGAACTCCTTCGGGTTCGCCCATTTCTCGGCGCCGCTGGACACGAATAGCTGCGGCACTTTTTTTTGGTTCAGGTATTTCTGCACCGCGGTGTTGGACGGCGTGCCCAGGCCGTTGAGCATGAATGCCACGCCCTCCTGCTCCACCAGCCGCCGTGTCTGCTCGACCGCCTTGGGCGGGGAGTAGCCGTCGTCGACCGAGATGAAGTTGATCTTGCGCCCAGCGATGCCGCCCTGGTCGTTGACCCGCTTGAAGAAGGCGACCAGTCCGAACCCGATCGCCCCATACGCCGACGCCGGGCCGCTATACGCCTCCGTTTGGCCGATCTTGATTTCGGTGGCGGTCACGCCCGGCGTTTCGGCGGCCGCCCGGGCGCGGCCCAGAAGCGCGAGCGAGCCGGCGGAGGCGACCCCGGCGGACACGAGCAGGGTGCGGCGATACATGATGTTTCCTTGTTTCAATTTAGCTTTCCGCGCTGTCGATCACATTGCCGAACAGCTCCCATCGTGTCCCGTTCCAGCGCTGCAGGTGCATCTGGCGGATGGTGTGGTAGTTCGTCGGGCTGGTGTTGACGGTGATGCCAGGCAGCAGCGTCGGCACTTGCAGGTTCTGCAGGTTGGTTGCTTGTTTCAGGATGGTCTCGCGTGAGAAGTCGCCGTTGCACTGCGCCAGCACTACCATGATCGTGGTCCCGACCGCGTAGGCG
>JAABUX010002698.1_pt1 | contig 24674 bp, 13 predicted proteins | sample 5561851 | NCBI WGS metagenome assembly JAABUX01 (sample SAMN10711883, study PRJNA513361) | rock metagenome | isolation source: Antarctica rocks | place: Antarctica: Victoria Land, Richard Nunatak red sandstone | collected 2016-01-03 | reverse complement strand
CCGTGGAGAAGTGGCTCCAGACAACCGGAGTTGAGGGAGCGCGAGGTCTGGCTCGGCATCTCCCCACCCCTTACGTCGATGCGGAGGGGCGAGCTATAGTCCCGCCGCTCACGGCCGCCGTACTCACCGATTATGGCAGTGATGACAGAGTCTTTGCCGAGTTCCAGGCGGGTACAGATTTCTTCGCTGGATTCACGGATGAGTTGCGGACCCAGTATCAGCGCCGGTTAGAGCTTGCCAGGAAGCTACTGACCCATCCTCTGGACAGGATTCGCCAATGGGCCGCACACGAAGACCTGCTCGCCCATCAACGGCTTGCGCAACTCACTCAGGAGGAGGAAGAGCGGTATATCCAGCAGGGTGTGTAGGCGCTCGGGACTGCCTCGAATGCGCTATACTGACCCTGCGAAGGCTCAGCCGGGGCTTCCTTCTTTTCCTGAACCAGCCTCGGCAATCTCCTTCGCACTATGCGACCGTTCAGGCGGCCCGACAGTGCGGCGGGACGCCTGTTGGGGGAGTTGCCCGCCATGACCGTCGCCGAGTTGCTGCTGACGCGGCAGGGCCTGCTCTCGGTAGCGCCGGGAGACGGCGAGAACGCCCCGGCGCTGCTCCAGGCAATCGACCTGCAGTTGGCCGCGTTGGGCTACGCGCTCTCCACCCGGCTGCGCCAGCGTCTGGCGGCCCTGGCGCCGGAGGACCTCGCGCGGACTCAGGAGTGGATGGGCCGCGCGCTGGCGGAGGGCCTGGGGGCCACGCATACGCACGAGCCGCTCTTCCGCAACTTCCCGCGCGGCATCCCCAAGGATACCTTCGACCTGTGGGTGCGCAAGGTCTTGGTCCACTTCGTCCAGGCCCCGCACCAACCTTGCCTGTTCTGCCGCCAGGTCGGCACGACCCACGTGCTCAATCCCTGCCTGCACGTGGTCTGCGACCGCTGCTTCGACGGCGCGAACTACTCCGCCTGCCCGGTCTGCGAACACCACGTGGACTGGGACTCGCCGTTCTTCAAGCCCTCCGCGAGGCGCCTGCCCAGCCCCGCGCGGCGCGTCATCTTCCGGCTGCTCGACCTCGGTGAGGGCGACGAGGTCGAGGCCCGGCGGCTGTTCCTGTCGCTGTGCGCGCGCCAACAGGCGCTGTCCCCGACGGACCGGGACGCCCTGACCACGATCGTCGAGGGCTGCACGGAGGCGGTGCTCGATTGGCTGCCGGAGGAGATTCCGGTCAAGGAGACCATTGCCGCGATCTTCGCGGGCCTGCTGACGGGCGGGGGCGACCACGGGACCGTCCTGGCGCGGGCCCGGGCCTACCTGACCACGGCCACCGACGTGCTGCGCCTGCTGGCGGCGCTCTCGGGCGCCGACCCGGCCCTGCAAGGTCAGACGGTCTACCGCCCGGTCAAGCGCGAACTGCGCGGACACGCCGTCACGGTCCCGGTCGCGACGACGATCCGACGCTTCGAGGTGGCCCGCCTGGGTCGCCCCCTGCGCCGCGGCCTGCTGGGCATCCTCGACGGCCTGGCCTTCGAGCGGCTGGTCGAGGACATGTTGCGCCATCGCTCTTATTGGCTCTGGGCGGGAGAGTTCCTGCATCCCTTCGAGTACGCGGCGCGCTTCCCGCGCGTGGCTCTGGCCTTTGCGGTGCTGCGCGAGACGCGGCCCGGGGACGATGCGCTGGGGAGGCGCCTGGGCGATGACGCCGCCATCCGCCAACTGGAGCGCACGCCGCGCGCGTCCTACGTGTACCGCACCTACTATGCGCGGCTGGAGCAGGCCGCGCTTGACGGCGACAGCGCCGCGTTCACCGCTCTGCTGGCGGAGCGTCCCGGCGAGTTGGGGCGGCGCCTGGACCACGCGCAGCGCGTGGCGCTGGCGGCGGGGCAGCCGCCGGAGGCCGTGGTCGATGCCTACCTCACCCGCACGGCGGCGCTCTCGACGCCGCTGCTGGCGACCCTGCTGGGCCTGCTGCCCACGCGCGCCGACAAGGCCCCGATCCGGCTGTTCTGGCCAAAAGGGCAGATCGCCAAGGGCGTGTCCGCCCCGGACGAGCGGCCCCCGCTGCCGGAGTCCGTGATCGCGCCGCTGGTCGACGGGACCCAGCGCGCGTTGCTGCAGCGCTTCGCGGACAAGCCCCACTTCTCGGACGGCGTGGTAGACCGGGCGCTGGCGACGGTCGTGGCGCCCTTCAACGAGCGCACCGCCAGCCGCTCGGCGGTCAGCCTGCCGCGTGGGTCGCGGGTGCGCGTCCCCGACGGCCGCGTCCTGCGGCTCTTCCTGCATTGGCGCCAGCCCGAGGTTGGCGGCAGCGAGAGCGACCTCGATCTATCCGTGGCGTTCTACGACGCGGCCTGGGAGTACGTGGGGGTCTGCTCGTACTATAGTCTCAGGTTCAATGGCCGGAAGGTGCGGGACATCGCGCGGAGCGCCGGGGACCTGCGGGACGCCCCGTACCCGGACGGCGCCAGCGAGTTCGTCGACCTGCACCGGGAGCGGGCGCGCGCTGAGGGCATCCGCTACGCGGTGATGGTGGTGAACAACTACCACGGCATGCCCTTCTCCGCGCTGGATCGAGCCTACGCGGGCCTGATGGCGCGCGACGACGACGAGGGCCTGCATTTCGATCCAGGCGCCGTGGCGTTGAAGTTCGACCTACAGGGCGAGAACGGCGTGTTCCTGCCCATGGTGGTGGACATCGAGCAGGAGGCGATCCACTGGCTGGACGTGTACTCCACGGGAGAGTTCGACCTCAACAACGTGGAAACGTCGCGGGCCGCCATCCGCAAAATCTGCCCTGAGATGCTGGCCTACTTCGGCAGCGGAGTGCGTCCCTCCGTCTACGATCTGGCGCTGCTGCACGCCGCGGCGCGCTGCCAGAACGTCTACCTGCGCGACGAGGAGGGGGCCGGCGCGCGGCGCTACGCGCGCCGGCCGGCCGAGGACCCCCTGTCGTTCCACCGGCGCATCATCGCCGGCGAGGCGGAGGAGGAGCGCCGCACGCTGCCGGCGTTCGCGGAGCCTGTGTTCGCCTGCCTCTTCCACGGGGATGCTGACCTGCCCGCTGGCAGCACCTGCTACGCGCTCTTCCGTGAGCGGCAGACCTCGCTCATCGCGGCCAGCGACCTGCTGTCGTAGCTACCCTCAATCACCTCTCGCAGTCCGGGTCTGCATGACCGGACACACCAACCACGGTAGTCTGAGGCGCGAGGTCGCACTGAGCCTCGTTCCTGGTTCCTGTTCATTGTGCGCCCGGTGATGTAACGGCAGAGTAAGCGGCCTGCCTCGCTACGCTGCAAAAGGTGAAGCCAACAGCGGCGGCTGCCAACCTTATCCTCCCATCACCCATGACTCAAACTGCTGGACATGTCGCATGTTATGGAAATGTTACGGCGCGGTCTGTTAGAGTGGCCCTAACCGGTCCAGACCCGCGCTTCTGTCGCGACGACGGCCACCTGCTAGTTTTCCGATTGCCTTTGGCGCGACCCATACGTTGATTCGAGCCCGGTAGGAACCATCGTCCAACTCAACTTACTCGGAAGGAGACACGCCCGTGACCAAGCGCATCACCCCGCTCTCCCTCGCGCTGGCAAGCATATTTCTCGCCGTCTTTGTGGTCCGAGGGACTTCGACCTCGCTCACGTCCTCACCCGGCGCTCCGAGGCCATGTCGCTCCGCCTGCGTCGCGTCCCACGCTCTATCAACCGTCGTTGACAATGCCACGAGCACGCCCGATGCGCTACCTGTCGCGTCTGCGACCCCCGCTCCGTCGGCGTCGGCGGATGCATCCGCGACGCCGCCCACGGCGACGCCGCCCACGACCGTGACGGAAGGGTACGTCTATGGCGGCGGCCTCGCCGATCTCCATCCGAGCCCTCTCACCGCGGCCCAACTGGCGGCCCTGCCCACTAAGATCGCGGCCCAATTCGCCGTCCCGCTCCCGACCGCGCTCCCGATCAACGGCACCATCCCCATCACCACGGTGGGCGCGAACGTCGTTCGTCCGCGGGATGCAGCCGCTGGCGGTTGGTACTACGCGTCCAACTTCGAGCAGGTCGCGGAGCCGTTAGGTAACGCCAGTTCATACCCCTATTGCTACACCGACCAGGCGCAAACGGGCGTGCCGCCGACCCACTCCCCCTGCGCGCAGCATGATCCCTATTTTTACGGCAACCTGTGCGGCCCGGGCTCGTCCACCGAGATCGTGCATTCGCTGGCCCCCAGCTACGTCGACGGCTACAACGTCAGCCCCTACAACCAGTCGGTGGGGAGGGGAGCCAATGCCTACCTCAACTACGCGGCCTATCGCGAGCTCAACTACACCTTCGATCCCCGCTTCAATGTGAACTCTTGGGGCACCGAGTGGAGCATAGAGCGAGACTTCCTGAACGGGGAAATCGACAGCCAGGGCATCGGCGTGCAGTACTACGTCTCCGATCCGTGCGACACACAGAACCTCAACTGCGCGACGACGGCGAATCAGGGGGCCGCGCCCTATGGCGCGCTGACCGAGGCGAACTTCGAGCTGCACCTGCATACGGACATCGTGCATGGTCCCCGCTCCTATCCGCTCATGGCGACCGTGGATGCGGCGGGGCTGTCCTATCAGGATTGGGGTGGCGCCCCCGCCGATCACTTCGTGGCCGTCGACGGATACAACCCAACGCGCGGCCTGGTGGAGTACATCGAGACGGCGAACGACACGCTGCCCAGTGGCTACGGGGTGGCCCGGACGACGCCAGGGCGCTATACGATGATGGAAAACCAGTTCTATGCGAAGGCGATAGAGGGAGGACGAAACGACAAATATGCGGAGAGAATGGTCTTATGGTAAGGAGAGGAGCAACAGAGATGAGGATCAGGAGTCTGCCCGTTCCTGTATCCGCCGCACTACTGGTCGTCTATCTGCTGGTCGTCGTTGGCCGCCCAGTAGCAAAACGCGAGGTTGCGACACTCGGATCCATGGCCGTCGGCGTTGGAGTGCATTATCGACGCCTTCACCTCCCCGATAGCGGAATCTACACGTTGGGAGCGTATGGCGATACTGTCGCCTGGGGCGCTGATCCAGCTGGTGGTCTCGTTAACAGCGTTATCGACACCGCTTCGTTGCGGACGGGTCAGATTCGCGTGGCGGCGCATGTCCACCCCTCGACCCCGCAGCTTAACTTCGTCCGCATCTCAGCGCGGTGGTTGTCCTGGGTCGAGTATGAGCCTCCCACGGGCGACTGGCGGCTGATGGCCCAGAGCCGCGCCGGAGGGCAGCCGTTCGAGGTTGACTCGTCGGTCGCGGAAGGAGGCCGAAGCCTGCCCCCACCCCTGGTCCCACTGACATCTATGGACGGGGACACCCTGGCTTGGTCGTTCTCCGTCGACCTGGGCCGGCCCAAGGCGCGTACCGGCGTGTGGGTACAGGTTCTGCCTCACGGCATCAAACACCTGGTCGCGAACAGCATGGCCCCGTGCTACGTCATCTGGCCGGCGGTGAGCGGCCGGGTGGTGGTCTGGGATCACGAAGGGGCGTGCGCCGCCGGGAACAGCGACCTGATGGAGGCCGATTGGCACACCGGACGGACGCGCACCCTGAGCCAAGATCACCGTTCGAGCGAGCCGGAGACCAACGGGCGCCTGGTGGCCTACAAGGCCGGGGTGCGCTTTGGGCCGGGGGCGCTGGCGCTGCTGGACCTGCGCACCGGACGCTCACGAATCGTGGACCCCCACGGGACCGCAGACAGGCCGGTGCTGACCGACCGCCTCCTCGCCTGGATGACGGCCGACGAGCAGACGATCATCGCGCAGGACCTAGGCAGCGGCAAGCAGTACGTGCTCTCCCAAAACTCGCCTAACCATACCGTGCATTATGTACTCAACGGCCATCTCGGGCAGGGTTGGTCGGATGAGGTGGTACTTACCCAACTATCTGGGACGTACCCGGCGCCACCCGATAAGGAAGACATCGTCACGGCCATGGTGCCCTGACGACGTCGTTCGTGTTCGGGCGGGACAACAGCGTCACTTCTACATCCTAACCCGGCAGAGCCGAAACCAAAATTGTGCGCATCTTGCGATCACCTTCGCTCGTAAGGGACTCCCATGAGCCTTGAGGTCGAGGTAGGCGTTGATGACAGCGGGGGTGAGACGGTTGGCTGGGATGTCGATGGGGATGACGTCGCGCGCGTCGAGGGTGAGAGGTCGAGGGCCATAGCGCGTGAGTAGACTGCCTCTCACCTGTCGTCGAGAGATATCATGAGGTATCATATTGTTTCGGCGACGGGCTTGGCGCCGCCGGCCACCTCCTCCTAAGCTGCTCGTTGCTCATGTCTCATCAGTGCATGCACAAAGAGGCTGGTCGCCATTCGGGCTGGCAAAGGCCCAAGACGCGATGCGCGATGGAGGCTATCGGCTGGGTGGGCGAGGAGAGAGGCCATGCACCGGCACAAGATAGCGGCCGCCGTCGGGCTAGCCACGTTGCTGGGGAGCGTGGGCGCGGTCATCGCTCAGGCCACGTGGTCACAGGCAGATGACCCTATCGTGCGGACGATCCCGCTCGGCCCTGGGACGCGGACGAGTGTCAACCAGCTCGCGCTTGACGAGGACACGCACCGCTTGTTTGTCGTCGGTGTGGACGATGGGCAGCCCGCGGGCGCGGGAGGGACGCTCGATGTGCTCGACACGCGCACCAACGCTGTGCTGCGGAGTTCCACGCCCTATCTATACACGACGAGCCTGATCGTTGACAAGCCCGGCGGGCACATTGTCCTGACCAGCAGTCAGAGCGTAGAGGTTCTAGACGCCCACAGTGGGACGGTCGTGGCCTCCAATCCCGAGATCGACGCAGGGCCAGGCGTGGCCGTCGACGACCGAACCGCGCGTATTTTCGTGGCCAACGTGTTGAGAGGCAGCGTCGCGATGCTCGACGCACGCACCGGCATTCTCCTGCATGTCAGCCAGGTCGGCACGATGCCGTCCGACATCAGGGCCGACGCGCCCACCGGACACGTCTTCGTCTCGAACCTCCTGAGTCATAGCGTAAGCATGCTCGACGCGCGGTCCGGGGCCGTGCTCCGCACGATTCCGGTCGGGGCGCGGCCGTCGTTGGTCGATCTGCAGGGCGAACGCTTGCTCGTCCTGAACTACGATGACCAAACACTCAGCGTGCTCGATACGCGGCGGGGACGTGTCCTGCACACGCTTGCGCTTGCCGAACCCCCTCTTCTATGGACGAGTGACGGGCCGAGCGGGCACACGTTCTTCGGCGCACGGAACGACGTAGTGGTCCGTGATGCGCGAACGGGACAGGTCTTGCGGGTGCTCCCACTGCCTATGGCCCCCGACGACCTCGCGTTCGACCACAAAACGGACCGTCTGTTTGTCGTCAACGCGACCTTGGACAGGGTTGATGTGCTCAACGCCGCAAACGGGGATGTTGAGCGTACCATCCATGTGGAGTCCCATCCGTCCTCCCTCGCGATCGACAGCACGATGGGGCATGTGTTCGTCGCCACGCAAGGGGGACGAGTGGGGATACCGGACCCCTGGCGGTGGGTCCCTCCCTGGTTGCGCTCGCGGATACCATTCCTACCCCGGCCGCAAACCGGAGCCCGAACTGTCCCCGCGAGCGTCATCATCGTGGATGAGTCGCGCCTCTGATTAGGATGGTGGATAGCAGCCCCGCCTTCGGCCACGGCCAGTGCCAAGGCATTATTGTCGGGGCATGACCACTTCTATACGAAGGCGTTAGAGGGAGGGCCAAAGAGTCGTCGTTTATACCCAGTTAAGACAACAGGTGCGGCTACATCCGGCCGCGGGCTTTGAGGTCGAGGTAGGCGTTGATGACGGCGGGCGTGAGGCGGTCGGCGGGGACGTCGATGGGGATGACGCCGCGCGCGTCGAGCGTTTCCAGGGTGCGGCGGCGGCGCGCGGAAAGGTCCAGGGCCACAGCGCGCCGGTAGACGGCGGCCGAACTGGCGGGCGGCAGCGCGATTGTTCCGTCGATGATGGGGTCGCGCATGGTGGCGCAGACGGCGACGTGGCGCGCGGCCATGCGCACTAGCATGGACACCAGCACGCGCGAGGCCTCGTCGTCGACAATCTCGGTAAAGGCGACAACCAGGGCGCGGCGGCGCAGGCGCTGCTCGGCGTAGGCAAAGGCCACGCGGTAGTCCGACTCGGTGGGCTGCGCGGCCACGTTGTAGAGCGCCTCGAGCATCAGGTTGAACTGGCCCTTGCCGCCGCGCGGGGGCAGGTAGAGCGTGACGCGGTCGGCGAAGGCCAGCAGGCCCACGTTGTCACCGCGCGCCAGGCAGACGTAAGCCGTCAGCAGGCAGGCGTTGACGCCGTGGTCGAGCTTGGTCAGCGCGTCGATGGGCGCGGACATCAGGCGGCCTACGTCGAGCATCAGCAGCACGTTCTGGGCGCGCTCGATCTGGTAGTCGGCGGTGACGGGGCGGTGGCGGCGCGCCGTGGCCGGCCAGTTGATGCGGCGGTAGTCGTCGTCGGGGTGGTAGTCGCGCAGGCGCTCGAACTCCGTGCCCACGCCGAACTGCCGCGTACGGCGCAGCCCCACCTCCTGCAGCAGCCCTCGGCGCAGCGCGAGGTCGTAGCGCTTGACGTCGCGCAGGTTGGGGTAGACCTTGACCTCCTGGCCCAGCGGGTAGGTGTGCTGGCGCTCCAGCAGGCCCAGTAGCGTGGGGTAGCGCACGGTGAGGTCGCCGAAGCGGTAGGCGCCGCGCCGCACTGGCAGTACGTCGTAGCGCAACTCGGTGCGGCCCAACGCCGGGAGGTCAAGCGTACCCAGCGGCGTGCGAGGCGCCCCTATCGGCAGCGGCTGGCCCTGCACGCGAGACAGCCGGAAATCCTCGGGCGCTTCGTCGCGGGCGGTCAGGCGCAGCGCGTAGCGGCCGCGGTTGGTAAACGTGACCGCGATGGGATTGTCCACGCCGAGGGCCAGGCGGTTCTCGACCTGCCGCGCCACGGCAATGGCGCGCGGTCGCGGCGACCGCGCGAGGTCGATGGCGCACAGCGCGACCACGGCAATGGTAAAGGCCACGGCCGGCGCCAGGAGGCTGTCCGAGAGCCCGACCGCCGCGAAGAGCACGGCGCCGACCAGCAGCAGCGCCAGCAAGCGGCGCGTGGGCAAGGGAACGGGCGCCAGCAGACGGCGCAGGGATTCCACCACGTTACCGGGGCACGGGGACGCGGGCCAGCACGCGGGCAAGGGCGCTGTCGGGGGTCTGGCCCTCGATCTCGGCCTCGGCCCGTAGCACGATGCGGTGTCGCCACGCCGGCGGGACCAGGCCGCGCACGTCGTCGGGAGTCACGAAGTCGCGGCTCTCCAGCACGGCCAGCGTCTTGCTGGCCAGCAAAAGCGCCACCGAGGCGCGCGGGCTGGCGCCCAGCAGCAGGTCGGGCGAGCGGCGCGTCTCCACGGCCAGCGCGGTGATGTAGGACATCACCGCCTCGTCGACGCCGACCGTGCGCACGGTCTCGCGGCAGGCGGCCAGCGCCTCGGGCGTCAGCACGGCCTGGACCCCCACGCGCTCGAGATGGCCGGCGTCGAAGCCGCTATTGTAGTTGCGCAGCACGGATGTCTCCTCTTCGGGCGAGGGATAGCCGACCAGCACCTTGAACAGGAAGCGGTCGAGCTGCGCCTCGGGCAGCGGATAGGTGCCCTCGTACTCCACGGGGTTCTGCGTGGCCAGCACCATGAAAGGATCGGGCAGGGGGTGACGCACGCCGTCGATGGTGACCTGCCGCTCCTCCATCGCCTCTAGCAGCGCCGACTGCGTCTTGGCCGGGGCGCGGTTGATCTCGTCGGCCAGCATGATGTTGGTGAAGACGGGTCCGCGGCGCGTGACAAAGGTGCTGGTGGCGAGGTCGAACACGTTGGTGCCGGTGATGTCGGAGGGCATCAGGTCGGGCGTGAACTGCACGCGGCCGAACTGTGCGCTGACCAGCATGGACAGCGTCTTGGCCATCAGCGTCTTGGCGGTGCCAGGCACACCCTCCAGCAGCACGTGCCCGCCCGTGAAGAGAGCCACCGCGATCTGCTGGAAGGCGTCGTCCTGCCCCACCACGATCTTGGCCGCCTCCGTCCGCATGGCAGCGTAGAGGGCGCCGATGCGCGCCACCTCGGGTCGGACCGCGTCTCGCCGTATCGTGGTCCCCGCCGCGACCCCCGTCTCGCTCATCATCTCCACCTCTCCATACTGCTTCCTCCTGCTGGCATTGTAGCGTAGATGCCCTGCTGCCCGTCTATGGATGCGAGAGGCGACTATTCTGATGCCCCATCGCGGTCGTGAGGGTCACGGTACACTACAAGCAATGGATAGTGGACGATCGAAGGAGCGGGCGACATGGCGGAGATGACCGCGGCGGCGGCTCACGAGGGGTTCGATGAATTGCTGGAGCGCGTGGCGCGGGACAACGAGCGCGTCCTGCTGTGGCGGGACGACAAGCCCATGGCGGCCATCGTGTCGCCCGAGGACTACGCGACGCTGGAGCGCATCAAGGCCGCCGGCCAGGAGTGGTTCTGGACCGAACAATGGCAGCGCATGGAGCGCGAGAGCGATGAGTCCTATGCGTCCGGCCAGTACAAAACGTTCGACGACGTGGAGAGCTTCTTGGCCGACCTTGACGCGTCGGTCCAGGAGCATGAACAACAGTAAATGTACAGGTGCGGATTCATAGAGCGCCGACTATGCGCGGCTCTCGCAGCGCGACCGTGACCTGTTCCGTGCTGCTATGCGTCGCATGAACGAGGCGTATGCGGCGCGGGGCGACCAGCCGTTGCCGCAATGGCCGGCGGCGTTGCGCATCGGCGGCGTGCGCGACCATGCCAACGTTTTCGAGATGACCTGGTCGTTCGCCGGCCCGGATGGGCGCGCTACCTTCGAGTTCATTGAGGTGGACGGCGAGCCTGCCATCAGGTGGCGCCGCATCGGCGATCACAGCATCTTTCGCCAACCGTGATGATGAGTTGAATTTGCCCTGTAAGGATCGGGATGTGTCCCACATCTATTAGAGTGTAGGCGAGGGCGATGGGGTAGTGGGCTGTACTCCACCGTTCGCGCCTGCTAAATAGAGTGGCCCCTGCTGCCGTGGGCTGCGTTGCAGGGGCCACTCTTTGTCTCATCTGTACAATTGTAGAGATATGTGGTTTACTCTGTGGCGTGGGTGATCTATGCGTCGGCGGCTCCCCGAGCTACGCGCTCCGACGCGCGGCTGTAACGCTTTCCTAAACGGACGGACATGACGTATCTCGTCCCTTCCTCTACTAGCGAGGACGCGCACGCGTCGGCGTATACCACCTCGGTCGACGCCGATTTGGTGGCGCGCTTGCTGCATGGCGATGAGGCCGCCTTCGCCACCCTCTTCGACCGTCATGCGCCGCGCGTCCATGCCGTTGCCCTCCATGTGGTTGGGAACCACGCGGACGCCGACGACATCACCCAGGAAACGTTCCTGCAGGCGTTACGCGCCCTGTCGACGCTGCGCCAGCCCGAGGCTTTTGGCGCCTGGATCGCGCGCATCGCCACGAATGCGGCCATGACGGCGTTGCGCCAGCGCGGCCGGCAACCTAGCGTCGAACTGACCGAGGCCGTGACGGAGACGCATCCCGATCCAGCGCGCTGGGGCTCTCCCGAGGCCATGACCCTGGCGGCGGAAGATCAGTACGCGGTGCGGGCGACCCTGCAGCGCCTGGCCCCGTCATACCGCAATGCCCTGGTTATGCGCGAGATCGGCGGCCTCAGCTCGGCCGAGATCGCGCGCGCGCTTGGTTCGACATCGAGCAACGTGCAGGTGCTGCTCTTTCGCGCCCGCGCCCGTTTCCGCGACGAGTACCAGAAGGTCGCGCTCGGCGCCGGGGCAGCGGCAACGGCAGTGGCGCCCTCCGCCCAGGCCGCGAGCATCCAGTGCCGCCGCATGGAGCGATCCCTTGCCGCGCTGGCCGGCGGGGAGGGAGGCAGCCATGGTCGGGCCGCTCTACGGGCGCACCTGGATGAGTGCGCGAACTGTCGCGAGGCGATGGACTCGCAGCGCGACGCACGGCGCATCATCGTCGGCCTGCCGCTGGCTTTCCCCGTGGCGCTCAAGGCCGGGACGATGGCCAAAGTCAAGGAGACGCTCGCCTCGATGAGCACGGGTACGGCCAGCATGACGCCTGGCAGTCTTGGAACGGGCGCGGCCGGAGTGGGCGAAGGCGCCGCGACAACCGCGACAGCGGGAAGCGCCATGGGCGTCCGCGCGATCAGCGCTATGTTGTTCAGAATCGGCGGCGCCACCGCCAGCGCCGTGGCGGCCAATCCCGCGGTAGCTACGGGAGCGGCGGTCGCGGGATTGGCCGCGACCGCCGCTCTCATCGCCATCGGCGTCCATGGCAATCATGCGCCGGCGCCGCGCGCGAGAACCGCGAGCCGCGCGTTTGTCGCGCCGGCGCCGACGCACTCGCCCACTGTGTCCCGGACGCCGCTCAAGGCCGGGATCGGAATGCGTCTAGTACTGGGCACTCCCGCGACGACGCCCGCGGGCACGATACAGACGCCCGTGCTCACGGCGACCACTGTAGGCGCGCCATCCCCGTCCACGCCGCTCACCGGGAGGACGGTGACCGCGGCGGGCGCGCGTGTTGGCGCGATGATCACGCCGGCAGCGACAACGGCGGCCATTGTTATCCCCGGCGCCCCGACAAGAGGCGGCGCCCATGATACCGGCAGCTCGACCAACTCGACCAAGGGGGGCGTGGCGCCCCCGGTAGCGATAGCGAAGATGCTGCCGACGCTGGTATCCTCTATGCGGCCAAAGCCACGCATAGTGATTGGGCGTCTGCCGTCTACGCCAACTCCGTCTCCGAACTCACCGGCCACGGCAACCTCGCCTCAGAACGCGCCGGCCATAGCAACCTCGCCTTCAACGTCGCCGGCCGTAGCAACCTCATCTCCGCGCTCACCGGTCACGGCAACCACGTCTCCGACTTTGCCGGCCACGGCAACCTCGCCTTCGACTTTGCAGACCGCACCAGCCCCACCTCCGTCGCCAATTGGTACGGGTGTGCCAGCGGCAACCCCGTTCGCGACACGCCTGGTCCCGCTCACCCACGACGCCACGACTAACCCAACGGCCGCGCCGGTTGTGCCAGCGGCAACAGTAACAGGGACTATCATACCGACGGGGACCGGTACGTCGATCACGAGCGCGACGCTCACGCTCACGCCCACGTCCACCGCGACGAGCGCGTTCGCGTCCACCACGTCCATATCCACATCGACCGCCGCGCGCACGCCGACGCCGATTGTGACGCTTATCCCAACCGCGCCTCCTACCACGGTAGTACCGACCTCTGCCTCGCCCGCTTCGACCACGATGGCCACGGTCATGGCCACGTCGCGACTGACCGCCACGACTAGTTCGCGGCCGACCGCCGCGCCCACATCCATCCTGACGAATAGGCGGCCGGTGGCGACCAGTATGCCTGCCATACCCGTTGGCGCGACGCGTACGGCCACGCTACCCACGCCTGAACGTACTACCACACGGCCTCGTAGCACTCCGGTGGCGACAGTATCGTCGGCGTCGACCGCGACCGCGAAGCCCACGGCCCCCACGGCCACACATCGAGCAAGTGCGATTCCGACGGCCACACATCGAGCAAGTGCGACGCCGACGGCCACGCGCCGAGTGATCATGACCGTAAGGCCGACGACCGCCGCCGAGGCGACTGTGACCGTAAAGCCGACGACTGTCGTCGAAGCGACCGCAAGGCCAACGGCCACGCGTCGGTCAACCCCGACACCGACGCCCGTCATCGCAACGCTCCGGCGGCCCAGCACGACGCCCTCGCCCATGTACGTGTGGCCCACGGCGCGTCCGGCCGTGACTCCACGGCTGCGGCCGACGACCACGACGACAGCCAGGGCCAGGGCCACCGCTACATCGACGGCACGGGTGCAGGCCAGGGCCACCGTTACATCGACGGCACGAGCAAGGATGACGGTCACTGCTACTGCTACACCGACGGTGCGGGCAAGGATGACAGTCACTGCTACGCCGAGGGCGCGGGTGAGGGCAAGGACGACGGCGACCGCTACTGCGACACCGACGGCGCGGGCGCCCCTTATCCCAACCCAAACGCCGTCGCCCACCTCCACGCCGTCGCCCACCTCCACGCCGTCGCCTACCTCAACCCTTATTCCGCTACCTACGGCGACTGTGCTACCGACCGCGACGTCCACCCCAACGCCGGCGCCAACAAGCACCCCCACGGCAACGCTGACGCCAACAAGTACGTTCGTGGCCACACCGACGCCAAGCGTGACGCCGGCAAATACTGTCGCGCCCAGTCCGAGCGCCACACCGACGACAGTGCAGCCAACTGTCACGCCGGACCTGACGGCGCCTCCGTCCACCACGTCATCCCCGTCCACCACGTCATCCCCGTCCACCACGTCGACGACGACCGCGGCGCCGATACCGACTAACGCTGCAACGGGAACACCGCAGCCAACGGGTACAGCGGCCCCAACCGGGACCCTCGGGACTCCCGCGACGACACCTGCCGCAACGCCGCTGTCTACGGCAACGGGGACAGTGACCGCAATTGACACGGCAACGGGGACAGTGATTGCAACGGGTACGGCGACAGCAACAGGGACAATGATTGCAACGGACACAGCCACGGCAACAGGGACAATGACGGCAATTGGCACAGCGACGATGACGGGCACAGTAACGGCAACGGGTACCGCGACGGCAACGCCCACTGTCGATCCTGGAGCGCCTCACGTCTGCCCCACGCTCCCTGCCTGGACGTGCGCCGACATCGGCTCCCCCGCACGGCAGGGAGCGGAGGCGCTGACCAACGGGGTCTGGACGGTGACCGGCGGCGGCAGAGATATCTGGAGCAACACGGATCAATTCCACTATGTGTGGCAGGCGTTCGGTTGGTACGGTAGCATCAGCGCACAGGTCCTGACGCAGCAACGGACCAATGGTTGGGCCGAGGCTGGTGTAATGATTCGCCAGGACGCAACCTCGAGCTCGCCATACTACTACGTCGCCCTGACTCCGGACCATGGCATCGTCGTACACTACCGCTCGACGTCTGGCGCCGATGCGCGCAAGGCGGGCCCCCATGTCGCGCCGGGCGCGCACGTCTTCCTGCGCGCTGTGCGCCTGGGCAACGTGTACGGTGCACTCACCTCGACCGACGGCGTGACCTGGGTCCTGGTTCCTCATTCCACAGTATGGATCGACATGCAGAGTACTATCCTGGCCGGCCTGGCCGTGACCGCGCACGACGACAGAGCCTTCAGTACAGCCACCTTTGCCGCGGTCACCCTGTTGCCACGGACATCGGACGCCGTGACCGTCGCCACGCCAACGCCACCCGTGCCGTGACAATCGCCTTCGCGTTATCGACACCTGTGACGGGGAGCGCTCCTGTTAGCGCGGCCCTATCTACGAGCCGTGGCGCGGGGGAGAGCGTACCCCTTGTAGTGGAATGGCAGCCTGGTAAAGTCCTATCTGACCCGATCCCGCTGCCCGGACAATGAGCCGGATGACCGCATCATGATCCGGTTGTACCCACGATGGCGTGATGGGCATGCTCACCGTCAGATTGCCGCGCGCGTCGGCGCGGCGCGTGACGGCGAACAAGATCCGGGCCGCCCGGCGCGTCGGGGCAGCGATGTGCCTTGGGCCAACGACATGCCTTGGGGCCGCGACATGCCTTGGGCCAACGACGTGCCTTGGGGCAGCGATGCGCCTTGGGGCCGCGACATGCCTCGCGGGTATCCTATTGGTTGCGCGCCTGGTTGGGTGCTGGACGCCGGGCGTCTGGTCGATCACGGCGCTGACCCGCACCAACGCCCGCGGCGCGGTGAAGATTCGTAGCCGCAGACGGACGATGCCATCTCCGCCGCGTCGTCCGCTCCCGACACGCAAGACGATTCGTCGCGCGCTCAAGAGAACGCGCAGACGCAGCGTCGGCCGCTGCTCGATGCTGAACGTTGCCCGCGCGACTGGCCGCTTGCGCCCGCTACACCCATTAATCCGGGTTATCGCCTCGACCCCGACGCGCCCGAAAGTGGCGCGGCGCGAGACGTGGAAAACCAGCGCCACGCCCCCATTGCGTCCGGCCAGGAATACGAAGCGGTAGCGGCCAGGTCCTACGCGCCGGGCGTGGACCAGCGCCGCGCGGCGGAGCGTATCCCGGTAGACGGTCGCGGCGCGTAAAGCGTCGTCGCCGCGAGGAACCGTTAGCGTGACGGTCAGAAGCGTCCGCGCGCGCGTGCTGAAGAGCAGCGTCTCCACGCCTCCACGCCGGACGACGCGCGGCCGCGCCCCCAGGCTGAGCCCGCAAGCGTGTACCGGTGGAGTGGGCCGCGTAGGTGTCGCGGTCGGCGCCGGCGCGCTGGCGCTGGGCCGTGGCGTCGCCGTTACGGCTCCCACGGTCGTCGAGGTAGGCATAGGCGGCAAGGTCGCGGTCGGAGGCGGCGTCCCGCCCGACGGGGTTGGCGTCGCGGTGGCCGTGGCCGTCGCCGTGGCCGTCGCCGTGGCCGTCGCCGTGGCCGTCGCCGTGGGCGTTGCCGTCGGCGTGTTGGCAGGCGCCGCCGACGTCGTTGGGGGAGCCGTTGCCGTGGCCGCGGGTAGTCCCGTCGCCGTCACTCCTGGTGGAGGAGTCAACGTCGGTGTCGCGCTGGCGTTCGAGGGAGGCGTGGGAGTCGGGCTCGGTGTGGTGGAGACGATGCCGGTGTAGGTGGTACTGGCCGTATTGTTCTGGAACGAGGTCTCCGGGAACGCGTCCATGGGGTTGACGACCACGTAGAGCGTGTGCGATCCGTAGACCGGAACATCCGTTACCAGCGTCACCGCGGCGTTGCCGCCGCCCGCGATGGGCTGGACCGGGGCCGTGGCGATGCGCGCCGCGGCGCTGTACGGCGCGTCGGCGTAGAGCGCCACGGCCCCGGCGGGCGCGGACACGTTGCTCAGGTTCGAGACCAGCGCGGTCACGCTGACCCGGCCGTCGGATAGTTGTTGTACCGATAGGTTCTGGGACCTGACCGCGAGGTCGGGGGCGACGAGCAACGTGTACGTGTCGCTGTTGTTGGCCGTGTCCGGCTCCGCGAAGTCACGCTGATCCTGGTTGACCACGCCGACAAGGGTATAGGTTCCACCGGCCAGATTGCCGTCAGCGGCGTTCTCGGTGAGCGTGATGGCTTGCCCGGGCTGCAACGCCGGCACGGTATCGGTCACGATGATCGTGCCGGTGATGGCGCCCTGATAGATAGACAGCGTCGTGGCGGGGGACACGCCGTTGCCCACGTTTTGCACGACACTATGAATCTCGACGTTGGAGCCGCCCAGCGGATAGATCGAGCCGGCCGTCAGTTGCAGGTCGGGCACGAATACTGGTAGCCGGGCGCTGTTGGCGCCATCGGCCGTGGCGTGGGGGTCGTTCGCCGTGGCCACGGCGTAGAGCACGCGCGGCCCGGCCGTCGCCGGCAGCGTATACGTCGTGGTGATCACGCCGTCGGCCTGCGCGGGCAACGTCCCTAAGAGCGGCGTTGCGCCGATCAGCGCGCCGCCAGCGTTGGGGTCGCCGTCGTAGAAGCTGACCGTGACCCCATCGAGCGGCAGGTCGCCCGTGTTGTGGACGCTGGCCGAGATGATAATGCTCTCGCCCGGCGTGGCCCGTGGATCGGAGATGGCCAGGTCGCTGTCGGTCATGGTCAGGCTGCTGGTGAACACATGGGACAGCGTCACCAGGTCGGGCGCGCCCTGCTGGAGCAGCGTGTCCGTGACCGGCGTCCCGCTGGTCGGGTCGGTGATGGCCTCGGTCGTGGAGATGAGCGGGCTGGCGTTGAACGCCGAGAGCAATCGTCCGCTCGCATCAAGGGCGCTCGTCGGGTAGTCGATGGCGCTGAAGGTGTCGGTCAGCTGGCGCGGGTTGCCCCATTGGTAGCCTCCGCTGCCGTCGGCCCGGCCGTAGAGCGTGTAGAGGCTGCGCTGCTGCCCGGACGAGGCGGTGAAGACGATGGCGAGGTCCCCGTTGCTCTCGGGCAGGGCCTGGAGGACGCTGCCCGTGCCCAGGTTGGGTGGCAAGCTCCGCGTGCTCTCGCCGCCGGTGGCCAGGTTGTGGACGCGCAGGGTGGTCCCGTCGAGCCAGGCCACCAGGGGCTGATCGGCGCTGTTGTAGAACGCCTGGGGGGCGAGGTTATCGCCGTCCTGGTCGGTGCTGAGCCGCATGGGCGCCGACCAGGCGCTGCCATCCCACTGGCTGACGAAGACCTGCTGGGTCGGCGTCACGCTATCGGTCGGCGTGACCAGTTGGGTGTAGGCCAGGGCGGCGGTGGTGAGGCCGTAGGCCGCGCTGAGGCTACCTATGCCGGGAATCGAGGCCACGGCGGTGATGGGGGTGGTCCAGGCGCCGTGGTCGTAGAAGGCCGCGCCGATCCCGTCCGGGTTGGCCGCGTCGCCGAAGAACTGTCCGGTGGGGTTCCGCGGCCACACGGCGAGCAGGCGGCCAGACGGGTTGCGCGCCAGCACGGGAGCCTCGTGCAGCGCCGGGTCGGTGGTAAGCAGGTGGACAGGTGTCCACGTCCCTGTCGTCGCGCTATAGGAGGACGTGGCAATCTGGATATGGTCTGCCGTGGTCATATCGAGGGTCGCCGTGACTGGCGGTACCTCGTCGAGGCGCGTCCAGACGGCCTCGGCGTTGTTGTTGTCGGTCCAGGCCACTTGCGGATAGTCGTTGGGCTGGGCGTCGTTTGTGATCCCTGCCGGCGTGCTCCAGGCGCTGGTAGCCGCGTCGTAGTGGCTGACGTAGATCTGCTGCGACTGGCCCAGGGGCTTGCCGGGGTCGTCGTGAACATAGCTCAACAGCGCGTTGCGGCCGGCGGGGTCGAGCGCCAACGAGGGCACGGTATAGGTGTAGGTGTTGCTCTCCAGCACGCTGGTCATGGTCGTGGTCGCGGCGAGAGCCCGCCCGCCAACGACGGCGCGGCGCTCGGTCGCGGCCGGACGGGCAAAGGCCTGGCGGGCGCCGGGCCGCGCCTGGAAGCGGGCGTAGCCGGGATTGGTGTTGTGCGCGATGTTGCTCCAGGCCGGTCCGCTTTGGGTAGACGCGCGTTGGCGTGGCGTGGCCTGTTGCGACCCACCGCCGGGCGGGTAGATGGTCGATGGCCCCAGGTTCATGTCGACGAGCGTCTTGTCAAAAACCTTGAAGGTGACGTGGCCGGAGCCGATGAGTGTGCCGCTCGTTTGCAGGTCGCCAAGCCCGGCGGCCATGTTGGGTACCGTCACCGTGCCGGAAAGGGTCCCGCGGCCATTGAAGCTGAGCTCGACAAATTTGTTGGGGAACGGCTCATAGCCCAGGCCGAGATAGCCGGTCAGCGTCCCAGATCCACCATTGAAGAAGATATAGGGGGCCGACTGGCCGGTCACGGCGGCGCTGCTGACCTCGAGGGACGCTCCGCCCTGCACGTAGGCGGAGCCCAGGAATTGCTGGTATTGCGGCGGGAGCAGCACGCGGATGGCCGTGACGGCGGCCACGCCGTCGGGGCCGAAAAGGGCAAGAGCCAGGTACGCCGGATACTTCTTTTTTCCATCGACGGAGCCGGAGACCGTGAACATCCCCGTGGCGCCCGGCACGTTGCCACAGGCGATGTACACTTTGAGCTCGGTGGTCAGGTTGAGCTTACCGGTGAGCTCGATGTCGAATTTGGGCACGGTGGTCGTGGTCTCGTAGGCGGCATTCTCGTTGAACGTGATACCGGGCGGATTGACGGGGATCGACGCGCTGCCACTGGCGTTGCCCGCCAGATCGAGCATTCCCAGCGGCCCCGCGTTCACTTTTATGTCTGGCAGAGACGCCGAGAGCTTGCCCAGCGTATACGCGCTGTCGCCATCGAACTTGCCCTTGTCGATGATGCCCAGGTCGATCAGATGTTGCAGCCACATGGGCAACGTGTATTGGCAGAAGCGGCCGTCCTTGGGATCGGAGGCGACGAGCGTGCCGCCGCCGCTGGCGCCGTAGGCCACGACGCGCAGCGGGTTGACGCCATCCATCAGGTCAGAGCCCATGTCGTAGCCGACGCTGGCGCCGGTCCCCTTGGCCGCGATCGACTGCGTGTTGCCGTTGAGGCTAAAGTCGACGTGGTCGGGCTTGAGGCTATGCCAGTTGACCGAGGCCACCACCGTATTCTGGAGTGGGATGTCCTTGATATAGGCGCCGTCGAAGGGGTACGTGGGCTTGAGGCCGGTGATGACCGGGCGCGGCGTGACGGTCCCGGTCGGGCTCGGCGTGTTGGTGGGCGCCTTGGTTGGCGGGTTGCTGCACTCGTCAGCGGGCTGCACGGCTGCCCTCTGTCTAGCGGCCGGGGCGATGTAGCCGAACTGGATGCCGCCGAGGTAGCTCGGCGTGCTGGCTTGCACGAACCCGACGACGTAGACGGAACACACCGCGCCAGCCGGCACGCCGCTCCCGGCCGTGACCACGGGGGCATGGAAGAACGTGAGTTGGCCGGGACCAAAGACCTGCGCGCCGGGGTCATTGGTGGTGACGGTCCAGCCCGGGCAGCTATAGGAGTAGGTCAGGTAGATGGTCTGGGTGATGCTGTAGGGGTTGCCCAGCGTCGGCTCATCGCCCTCGGTCACCGGGACATCCGTGGCCGTCGGCGTGGCCGTTGGGATCGCGGTATCTGTAGCGGTCGTGGTCGGGGTGTCCGTCGTGGCGCCGTCGAGCGCTCGCGCAGGGCCCCGCGCGATGGGGCCGAAACCGCCGCCGGGCGACGGGGCGCCCGTGGTCGTGCTGGGGCAGGGCGCGGGCGTGAGCGTGCCGATTGGCGTGGCGGTCGGGATGCTCGTCGCGCCGGGCGTGCTGGTCGCGTCGGAGGGGCAGCCGCCTATCGTGCCGCCTTGTTCCGTGTCGGTCGGCGTGGGGGTCAGGGTAGGGCTATTGGTCGGCGTCGCGGTGTCGGTCGGGGTGTCGGTGGGGGTGTCAGTAGCGGTATCGGTCGCGGTATCGGTGGGGGTATCGGTCGGCGTGGGGGTCGCGGTGTCGGTGGCGGTCGCGGTTGGCGTGGGGCTGTCGGTGGGCATGGTTGTGGGCGACGGGGGCGTCGTGCCCGTCGGGGGTGTCGTGCCCGTCGGAGTGCAAGTAGGACCGGGCGTTCGCGATGGCGGCGGCGGCGGCACGTTGAGGTTGCGCTGGCCGATCTGTGGGCCGGACGCGCCGCCGGCCTGGGGCCGGATGGTATTGGCGGAGATGGCCCCCGGCAGCAGCGCGGCGATCGAGCGCAACTGCTGTACCGGATGCCCTGCCGCGTCGCTCACGGCCGTCATGCGGTCGCCAAACAGCGCGTCGAGTTGGGCCGCCGTGCGGTTGGCCAGCGTTTGCGCTATACCGCCGCCCGTGCCCTGGTGGATGTAGACGACCACGCGAGCGCAGCGGTGGCCCGCGCTGGTAGGATGCCAGATGGCCTCCAGCGCCACCGAACTATATGCGTTTAGAGGAAGGCCGGTGACGCGGCCGATCGGCGTCCAGATGGTCTGGCCGATGCCCAGCGGGGAGACCTGGATCTCGGCGTCGATCGTCTCGGGTGTGCCCGACGGGTTGTCGAGCCGCGCCGTGACGTAGTTGTCCACCCCCAACTGCGGCGGGTCGGGCGAGATGTTGATGCTGGACAGGTTGAACTGCAGGCCCTGCCCGAAGATGGGGTCCGGCGTGGGCACGCCCGGCAGCGCCGGCGGCGCCTCGTCGGTGGGGAATGGCGTGGAGGTCGGCACGGCCTGCAGCGTGGGCGGGATCACCGGCGTGCCGGTCGGCGGCGTGCCGGTCACGGTCGGGGTTGGTGTCCCAAGCACGACAAGGCCGGGCACGGGGGTCTGCGTCGGCTGGGCGGAATCGATGGTCACGCCGGCGCCGGCGCCGGCGCCGCTGCTCTGGCCCACGCCGCTGACGGTAGCCGGCCCTGACGGGACGCCCCCGCCGCCCAGGTTAGTCGGCACGGTCAGGTTGGCCGTGAAGCTGCCCAGGCCGTCCGTGTTCACCGCTAGCTCGGCCAGACGTGCGAAGAACGTGTTCAGTTGGAGTTGCACCACCTCGTGGGGCCGGTAGCCATAGCCGCTGACCGCGAGGCGGTCGCCCGGCGCCACCGTGGCCGGGGCGGCCTGGAGGGTCGGTTGGAACACCTGCACGGCGATGGCGACGCTGGCGCTCCCGGCGCTGACGCGCCCGCGCACGCTAAAGGTGACGGTCCTGGGGCTGGTCGTGGGCGGGACGGTCGCGGTCGCCACGGCCGTGCCCGACAGGTCGGCCGGAACGGTCAGGAAGGGCGGTTGGCCGGACCCGGCGACGGCGAAGTCGGCCAACTCGCCCGGCTGCAGCGCCGTGGCGGTCAGCAAGATCTGGTCGCCCGCCATAGCCGTCATAGTGCTGGCCGCCAGGCTCGGGGTCGCGCTGGCGCTGGTCCCGACCGTCGCGGTGGCGACGAGCCCGCTGCGCTGGCCGGCCGCCCGCACGGTGTACGTGTTCGGGTCGACCGGCGGGATGGTCGTGGTGGCCGTGAACGCGCCCATCGCATCGGCGCGCGGCGCCTGGGGCGGCCACTGCTGCGTACCGAACGTCTGTGTACCGAACGTCAGCAGCACGTACTCGTCCGGGCGGAAGCCCGTCGCGCTGATGGCCAGGGTGTCGCCCACCCGGCCATGGTCCGGCCGCACCAGCAGCGTCACCGCGCCGTACGGGTGGATGGTGAGCTGGGCCGTGCCCAGTGCTCCGCTGTAGCCGCCCAGCGCCTGCGCCGACAGACTGGCGCGGCTGGTCGCTGGCACAAGCAGCGTCGCCGTGACCACGCCGGAGGGGCCGGCCGCGGCGTCGACGGGCGACCTTCCGTCCTGGATGGTGACGTGGACGGGTTCGCCGGGCATGTAGCCGGTCCCCGTGACCACGAGGGTGTCGCCGCTTTGCAGCACGGGATCGCTCAGTTGCAGCGCGGCCGTGTAGGGGAGCAGCGTCACCGTGGCGCTGGACTGGCCCAGCGATCTCTGCCCCGTGGCCGTGACCGTGAGCGCAGTGGAGGCGCCGGCGGCCGGCACGCGCAGCGGATAGGTGAAGGTCCCATCGCCGCCGGCGTTAAAGTCCGCCGCCGTCGAGGCGCCATTGGGCGCGTCCGCCTCCAGATGGACGCGCTCGCCCGCCAGGAAGCCGCTGCTGGTGGCCGTGATGATGTCGGTGGCGCGCGCCGTCGTCGGCGTCACCACCAGCATCGTCGACGGGCGGGTCACGGTAAAGGTCGCGGTGGCGATGGCGCCGCTGACGCGCCCGCTGGCCTGGAACTGTCCCGGCCCGGCCATGCCGCCGTAGGGGATGGTGTAGGCGACGGTGAAGCTGCCCGTGGCGTCGACGGTCGCCGTCGTCGGCGCGGCGCCCGCGAAGGTCAGGTCGACCGTCTCGCCGGCGTCGAAGCGCGTGCCGGTCACGGTCACCGTGCTCCCCGGCGCGCCGCTGGTCGGAGTCACGGCGATGGCCGCGCCGAAGGCGCCGACGGCCAGACGCGCGCCGGCCGTCCCGCTGTCGTCGCTGGCGGTCACGTTGTAGGCGCCGCTGCTATTGAGCGGCGGGACGACGAAGGTCCCGCTGAACGCGCCGGCCGCCGTGCTGGTATAGACCCCGAGTTCCGTCGGGCCGTTGCTCGATTGTGCGCTCTGGTTGGCCTGGATGTCGACCTCGACGGGCGAGTTGGGCAGGTAGCCGCTGCCGGAGATGGCCACCGTGTCGCCCGGCCGGGCCTGGGTCGGAGCCAGCATGATCTGGTGCGACGACTGGTCGACGCGGTAGGTCCCCAGCAGGTAGCGTTCCGGCCGCGCGCCGCCGGCGTAGCTGTTGTGGACGACGAGGTCGTAGCTGCCAGGCGCCAGGCGCGTGCTGTCCCAACGCAGCGACCATAGCCCGCTGCCGTCGTCGCGCGGCGCGAACGTGCCCAGCGAGACGCCGTCCGCGGCTGAACCGTGCAGGGTAGCGAAGAGCGTCAGGCCGCAACCGGCGTACTCGTAACCATAGTAGCCGTAATAGCAGGCAGCGCTGTCGGCGGCGGCCATCACCGCCGAGGGCCGCACACTGCTACGCACCTTGCCGGCCAGCGCCGCCCCGGAGGCGGGGATGGTGCGGCCGAGGTCGAGCGGGGCGCGCGTCAGCCCGATGGCGATCTGACGCGACGGCGCAGGCTGGCCCGCGGCGTCATCGCCCGCCCCAATGATGGCCGTGTAGGTCCGGTCGTCGGCCACGGGGGCGCCGTTGTCGTCGAGGCCGTCCCAGCTGACCGTCGTCGCGGCCGGCTCTGGCGCGTCGGCCAGCAGGTGGCGCACCACCGCGCCTCCGCTGTCGGCGACGGTGGCGGTCACCGCCAGCGCGCGGCTGAGCGTGATGCCGATGGTGGTGGTGTCGTTGGCGCCGTCGCCATTTGGGGTGAAGGGGTCCGGGTTGGCCGTGGCCGCCACGATGGTGGGGTGGTTGGCCACCAGGTAGGTCCCCAGCGGAGCGCGGTCGTAGATGGAGGTCTGGGTCGCGGGGTTATAGACGCCGCAGGCCGTGCTGTCGGCGGGGCAGAACTCGACGTAAAGGTCGTAGGGGCCGTCGGGCAGCGCCGTGGTGTTCCAGGACACGGCGTAGGGGCCAAGCCCGCTGCC
>JAABUX010002697.1_pt1 | contig 24683 bp, 27 predicted proteins | sample 5561851 | NCBI WGS metagenome assembly JAABUX01 (sample SAMN10711883, study PRJNA513361) | rock metagenome | isolation source: Antarctica rocks | place: Antarctica: Victoria Land, Richard Nunatak red sandstone | collected 2016-01-03 | reverse complement strand
ATAGGGCAAGCTTTGCGACAAATGCATCGATGACGCGGCACATGTGATCGACAGGAATAAGGTCGTCAAAGACAACTGGAAATAACGATCCCTGACCGCGACCTTCACCTTGGATGTAAGCCATAAGAGACGATGTCCTCGCGCTTGCGAGGACATCGTCTCATCGATGAAGTTCAAAAACAACAAATCCCGTCGTGGTACTTTGCATGCACATTGCAGATGACGAGGTTGGCGTTTCACATTACGAACCCTTTGTGCCAAATCCCGGAACAACTGGAGAATAGGGCTTTGCCCATCTCCAGCCAGGGTGAGCGTTACTTCTTACCTAGAAATTTGGCGACGGCTTCTGGGGTGACTGGCGTGAACAGGTTCACGAGGTTGCCGTCAGGATCATGGAAAAGCACAGAGCGATTTCCCCAGGGCATCGTGGTTGGCTCCTGAACAAATGTCGAGATCTGTCCTTGCAGACGCAGAAACTCCTTGTCCACATCCTCGACAAGAAACTCCAGGATCGCGCTTCGATTTTTGCCCGCCTCCAGGATGTCTTGAGCTCCGAAGGCTTCCAGTGTCTGGGTGCTCCCGATCGCCAGGGTAGCTGCAGGGGTTTGAAGCTCTGCAAATGTACCGGTATACCGAACTGCCGGCATTCCGCTGATAGTCTCGTAGAAGCTGACAAGCCGCTCCTGATTGTCGGTGATGATGCGCATTGAGACCAGTTTCATAACTTCTCCTTGTGCCTAAGTTGCTCCAGAACAAGGATAGGAGAGTGCTGCTGACAGCGTGGTGGCAGCAGTGTTGCACATGCGTCGAGCCGACCGACTATTCCAAATTATTCAACTGCTGCGTCGCTCAAAGAGTCCGACGACTGCAAGAGCACTCGCAACGGAGCTTGCGGTTTCAGTGCGCTCGGTCTATCGCGACATCGCTGATCTAATCCGTCAAGGCATACCCATCCGCGGTGAGGCAGGAGTTGGTTACGTCATGGACCGCGGCTATGACATGCCTCCGCTGATGCTGACTCCTTCCGAACTTGAAGCGGCCGTACTTGGTGCGCAATGGGTGATGGAGAGAGCAGATCCCCAACTCGCCCATGCCGCGCGGGATCTCATATCGAAAATCGGATCTTCCGTACCGCAGCATTTGCGTGGCTTCCTTGCTGAACCTACAGTCGGAACTCCTGCGAACAACATCCCCATCAAAGATGGGCTGTGCCTGTCCAAAACCCGCGACTGGATACGCCAGGGACGCAAGCTCAGACTTCAGTATCGTGACGAGCAGGGTGTCCATACTGAGCGAACGATCTGGCCTGTCATGATTGGCTTTACCGAAACGGTACATCTGCTTGCTGGGTGGTGCGAACTTAGACAGGGCTTCCGGCACTTCAGAACAGATCGCATCGTGGCTGCAGAATTCCTGAATGAACTCTGCGCTCTACGCCCGCAGGTTTTGCGGCGCAGGTGGGAACACTACATGGAGCAAACGCGGAGACTGCGCTTGCCCACAACGGTCGATTCGTAGAAAGAACTCGGCTTCTTGTCATCGATCAACCAAGCGCGCTTCGAAATACAGAGACTCTGAGTTTCGTAACGGACTCGAACGGGCCCGCAGAGATGGGTGGCGCAGGCCGCTACACAGCCGCAGGCAGGGAGGAGACTTCCTCGCAACAAAGAAGCAATCCTAGATATCAGCAACTACCGAAATGCCTTACGCGATCGCTGCACAGATCGCCTTCCCCGACCGAAGGTAATCGCGGTCGGCGGCGATGGCGGCTTCACCATGCTGATGAGCGAAATCATCACGGCTGTCGCTTACAAACTGCCGATCAAGTTTGTCATCATCAAGAACAACACCCTCGGACAGATCAAGTGGGAGCAGATGGTTTTCCAGGGCAACCCGGAGTACCAATACGAGCTGTTCCCGATCGACTTCGTAGCTCTGGCGCGCGCTGTCGGCGCGGAAGGCGTGCACATCAGTGACCCGACGCAGTGCGGCGAGTTGCTGGACAGGCGCTGGCCATGCCGGGGCCCGTCATCATCGAGGCCGTAGTCGACCAGTACTCCGCAATGCTGCCTGCAAAGATCAAGCCGCATCAGGCGCTCAAGTTTTCGGAAGCGCTCATGCGCGGCGAGCCAAACCGGGTACGGGAGCGCGCTGACAGCCGCAAGCGACACCGTGCGGCAGATTATCTGACCCCATACCTATACCCGCTTTGAAATAGCAAGGTCATCCTGAGCGAAGCAGGCCGGTTTACCGGCCTGCGCAGTTTGAAAGATCTGCTTCTCCGCCTGCTCGTGAGGCGCAAAAAGATACCGGTGCCACGATGCCTTCACCCGCAGTAATTCCAGTACAAAACGGCACCGCGCACGCTTACACCGTCCCAACAGACGCGCCAGAAGCCGACGGCACGTTCTCCTGGCAAAGCACAACCTTGATCCTCGTCGAACTTGAAGCCGACGGCGTACAAGGGCTGGGTTACACATACTCGCATCAGGCAACCGCTCCTCTTATTCGCGAACTACTTACACTGGCAGTTATCGGAAAAAACGCGTTCGATACCCCGACGATCTTTGATCACGTGCGCTGGCTGGAGCGTAACTATGGGCAAGGCGGCATCGCCGCCACCGCGCTTTCGCCATCGATATTGCCTTGTGGGACCTAAAAGCAAGCTACTGGGCCAACCACTCGCGGCGCTGCTGGGCATGGCGCGCGACAGCGCTCCGGTTTACGGCTCCAGCGGCTTCACCAGCTACAGCGATGCGCAGCTCGAAACGCAATTTGGCGACTGGATAAGGGAAGGCATTCCCAGGGTAAAGCTGAAAGTCGGCTCGCAGCCCGAGCGCGACTTGGCGCGCGTGAAAGCAGCGCGGGACGCCATCGGCGCGGACACGGAGTTATTCGTCGACGCGAACGGCGCTTACTCGCGCAAGCAGGCGCTTGGTTTGCCGGAAAATTCGCCAAAGACTACGACGTACGCTGGTTCGAGGAGCCGGTCAGCTCCGGCGATCTCGATGGTCTGCACTTGCTGTGCCAGCGCGCCCCAGCCAGCCGGCATGGATATCGCCGCCGGCGAGTACGGCTGGCGCGCCATGCCACTCAAACGAATGCTCGAGGCCGAAGCAGTGGATGTGCTACAGGCCGATGCCACGCGATGCGGCGGCGGGACCCGGCTTCATGGATGCCGTGGCGCTTGCGGACGCACACCCGCTGCCGCTTTCCGCGCATTGCGCGCCCAGCATCCACATGCACCTGGCCTGCGCCGCGCGCCCTCTGCGCCAGGTCGAGTATTTCCATGACCACGTGCGTATCGAACAAATGCTATTCGACGGCTTTCAGAAACCGAAAAACGGCGCCATGTACCCCGACCTCAGCGCACCGGGGCTCGGCCTCACCTTCAAGCACCAGGACGCAGAGCAATACAAACATGATCGGTGATCTATGATTTGGGACCTCAGCCAGCCACTCTACAACAACGCCCCGCAATTCCCGGCCAGCGAACAAACTCCGTCCGCTACGCCCAGCACTCCCTATAGCCCAGGCAACCGTCGAGGCAGTGGAGCTCATGACGCACTCCGGCTCACACGTGGACGCCCCGTTTCACTTTCTCCCGGAGCTTCCATCCATCAGCGAGCTGCCTTCATCCCACTTCTACGGCCCATGCATCGCAGTGGACCTGCGCCCGCTTCAGCCCGCGCACGGCATCACCTCCGCAGACCTGCGCAAGCATGAATTCCTGCTGACCGAAGGCGTTTTCGTACTGCTGAAACCGGCTGGGGCGACCATCGCGCCAATACAAAATCGTTCCTCACCGAGTGGCCCTACATGACCGGCGACGGCGCACGCTAGCTGGTCGAGCGCAAGGTAAAAGGCATGGGCATCGACGGCCTCCCACCGGCGGCTACGGCGACGCGCACGTCGAAGGCGATGCGCACCTCGAACTGCTGTCGCACCGGAAATTACTGGTGGAAGACATCCACATCCCGATGCGCTGCTCGACGGCAAACAGCGCTTCTTCGCTGCTGCCTTCTCCATCCTTACTGCAAACGCCAGCGGCGCCTGGGTGCGCCCGATCGTGTTCAGGAAAAGCGACCTCGATGGAGACGCCCCCGCGCCCGAGCAGACAACCGAGCTCCCGCCGCAGGTCGCCGCCCTCATCGCGCTGGAGCGGCCACAGGAGCGGCTCCATTGATCAGGCTCCGTAGTATGCAGCTTCCCGACACCTCGCCTCCTGCCCTCATCACACTGCTACCCGCCCCGTGCGCAAGCCCGCCGACATCGCGCTGCGGCACATTCGCGAAGGCACATTCCAGCGCTCCATGTCGCTGCTGGTCGTCGGCACCAGCCTTGTCAACGGCATGGAGGTAGGCTACGAGCATTACCGCGGCAGTTACTCCAACCCCATCATGTACACCCCCGGTCATCCTCTCGGGTGTACTCGCAGCGGCAGGCGCAACAGGCTTTTTCCATCGCACCATGGCCCGCACCTTTCTGCGCTGGACCAGCATCGTCACCCTCGTCGACGGCGTCATCGGCTTCTTCTTCCACGTGCGCGGGCGTCGCGCGCAAACCCGGCGGCTGGCGCCTGCCCATCGTCAACGTCGTAATAGGGCCGCCGGTGTTCGCTCCCCTGCTCTTCGGCACCAGCGCCTACCTGGGCTTTCTGGCTTCGTACCTGCAGCGCAAGGAGGAAGCAAGCCTGCCGCGCCGCGCGCTTCAGGCCGGGTCCACAGCCACACGCAGGCCAGGCTGGCGCGAGGAGATCGAAACCGGCCAGTTCCAGAAGCACCTGTGCGTCGTCACGGCGGTCGGCACGCTCTGCTCGGGCGGCGAGGCCTGGTACTCGCATTACAAGGACAACTTCAAGTACCGCGTGCAGTGGTCACCCATCCTGATCACCCCACTGCTCGCTGGCGCGGCGCGGCTTTCGCTGCCCAGCCGGACTGTAGCCAACACCCTGTTGCCGGTAGCCTCCGCAGCAGCCATGCTCAACGGCGTCATCGGCACGGCTTACCATGTGCGCGGCATCCTGCGCCGGGACGACTGGCTCGGTCCCATGCAGCAGATCACCATCCCCCCGCCGCCGCTTCCACGATGAAAACGAGATCGATTTCGCCATCGTCGGCGTAGGCTCCGCGGGCGGTGTGCTGTTGCAGCGCCTCGCGCGCGCAGGCTTCACGTAGGCGGCTTCGAGGCGGGTCCGTTCTGGGACTCCGAGCGCGACTGGGTTTCCGACGAAGCAGGCTCGCGCGAGCTTTACTGGAACGACCTCCGCATCACCGGCGGTGAAAACCCGCTCGCCTTCGGCAGCAACAACAGCGGCAAAGGCGTAGGCGGCGGCTCCGTTCACTGGGCCGCGCTCACCCCGCGTTTTCACCCCTCCGACTTCGAGGTCTACACCCGCGACGGCGTTGGCGCCGACTGGCCCATCGACTACGCGGACATCGAGCCCTACTACGTGCTGCTGGCGCAGGAGATGCCGGTCGGCGCCAAGGCCTCCACCCTGATCACGCACGTCCCCGACGCCCTGAAAAACGGCGGCGAAATCCGCGACAACTCCATGGTCTCGCGCATCTCGCTCGGCAAAGATGGCCACCGAGGTCGTCCAGGAGTCTCGCTACGCCCACCTCGTCGGTGGTGCACGCATGGGCGTTTCCGCAAAAGACTCAGTATGCGACAAGTTCGGCCGTACCTGGGATGTGAGAACCTGTTCATCATGGATGGCAGCGGCATGCCTACGCAGGGCTCAGCCAACCCCGGCCTCACCATTCAGTCGCTCGCGGCCGCACAGCGGATTACCTCATCTCCCGGAGTCGTACGATTTTGCAGGGGAAAAGCGGGATCTCACGGCTTCGCCCGTTCGCAAATTCCTTTGACCGCCGGGCACCTTTCTCCACGGCGCGCCCCACCTCAGATAATTCACGCGTAAATGTACTGCGAAAAAAGCGGCCAACCCGAGAAGGCTGGCCGCTTTGCTTCGTACATGGTTCAGGTGCACTCGACGCGAGTTACGCCGCGGCTTTCTGCCCTTGCACTGCCTGCTGATTCACCTGGGTTTCAGCGATTTTGGTCAGCTTTGCGTCGCCGCCCTTGCTGTCTTCAAGGTTTTGCTGCAGCTCTGCGACAGCATCGCCCTTCCCGATCAACTCCGCATAGGTCTTTAACGATCCATAAGAAGCTACACGGTACAGCTGCTGCTGGTTCGCCGCCACAATAAGTGCAGCATCGCGTACCGGCGAGGGATCCGTGTTCGCGATCATGTTCTCCACTTCGTCAATCATGGCCTTGGCAATCGGGTTGTCGTTACTCTTTGGCTCTTTGCCGAGCTTTGCAAACGCCTGCTGCACGCGTTGCGCGTACTCTTGGCTCTTGCTTTCTGTCTGCTCAAAAGTCTGCTTCAACTCCGGGTTGGACGAGGCTTGCGCCATCTTCGGAGCTTCGCTCCCTATCTGCTGTTCAAAGTTATGGACATATGTCAGTCCTGTGTAGAGCAGATCATCTATGCTTTGCATCTTCATCGGGGGGGGATCACCTTTCCTGCATCCTGTGCCGCAGCCGCAAGCTGCGCATGCTGAATAAGGTGACACTTCCACGTAAAGCGTTGTCATCCGCGGCAAGTTCTGTTTATTGTTCCTCAAATGCCTTTTCTCGACGGAAGACGTCTTGCTCAGGCAACTAAGCAGCCGCACTCACACATCCTGCCTGTTAGCAAGGCACGTCGCTTTGTCACACCAACTGTAATCAGAGGTCCAGGATGCCCACGAACGGATTGCACGAGCTGTTTGCCAGAGGATTGCAATACCTCTACAGCGCGCACCAACAAGGCGCCAAACAGGCAAGCGCCAACTATGAGACTTCCTCCGCGCCCAGACTGAAGCACGCACTCCGAGCCGGTTGCAAGCTTAACCTGAAGCAGGCAAAGCGACTGGAAAAGGTTCTCGAGACAGTGAATGTGCTGCCCAATGCAAGGCACGATCACGGTATGCAGGGCATTGCCGAAGCCAATAACGCCATGATTGCCGAAACCGGCAATCCCGCGGAACGTGATCTGATCAACATCGCTCTGGGGCAGACAGCCGCCCACTTCTATATCGCTAAGTACGGAACACTCCGCTCTTACGCGCAGGCGCTCGGCAATCACAAGGCGGCAGCTCTTCTACAGAAAACACTGGACGAAACCGAGAAAGTCAACAGTAAGTTCAACGAGATTGCCAGGGAGATCGTTCGTAAACCCCACCACAACAACTCCGAAGCCAGCGTTTTCGGGCAAGTTAGCATGGCGGTGGCAATTGTTGCATTAATCGCAGTCGCCGCCAAGCTCGCCGGACAACCTGGTCCCTCATCTCGGAACGAATCCTGACAAATTAAAGCCGCTTACATCCGCATATGTTTGTTGAGTAATTGGCAGCAGTTCAGACTGGTAATTCGTCCATACTGCGGGGCTCGCGTGTAGGGCTTCCATTTCCTTTCTCCGCTGCTTCCCAAGCACTTCGTACGCCAGCATGCGCGCTCGCATAATAGAACCAAGCGGACGATGCGCCGCAAGGCTGTGCGCGGGGCAAAAACTGAGATCGTCGTCCACAAACTTTACATGGGCCGGGCTCCAGGCGTCCTGCGCCCCGAACCTAAGTGTCGCAACAGACTGGTAAGGGCTCTCATCCTCCGGCCATTCCTTATTGGCATTCTCAACCGGCATGCGCTCGAGATCCGTGCAAAGCTGTATCCCGACGACAAATTCCGCGGGATAATCGCGGAAAAAGCCGACAGTTGCAGTCCGCATCCCGTCGTAGTCCTGCGGGTTGAATTTTTCTACCATTAAAGCGCGCAATGCCTCCGTTGCCGGCGTAACACTCAGCTTTGCTATGTAATCGCCGTAGCGGATCGGCACCTGACTGTAATAGGGTTCGGCGAGTGGATGGATAAATGGATGCCCAAAGAAGTCCAGCACCGCGCTATCTGTACCGACAACATGCAGAGCAGCGTTTGTAACTCGCGAAACGGTAGATACCGCGCCCTTTACCGTTTGCGGCGTGTAGGGTGCTATATGTTCCACAGGTGAAATCTGCGCCAGGAACGTCCTGGCGCCAATCGCGTTAAAAACCTTGCCGGTATCCAGCACGAAATCCTGCGTTACTTCGCCCGCATGTACCGGCAGCTTCTCACCTTCCACGCCTAATATCTTGAGCGACATGCCGCGCGGCCCGGAAACCTTCCGGTCATCGTCCAGGTCGCCCGGCACGTGGGACAATCGCGCAATCACATCAAAACTGCGTGGCTCTGAAAACAAGCCCTGGCGTAGATAAGCGGGCAGGTCGTCGTGCACACGCAACTGCCCTTTCAGCAGACCATGAGCCTTAGCGTGGGAGGTGCGAACAGAATGCCCATGCGCCTTCCGCGTCAGCGCGCCTCCCGCCCCCATCGCCGCTACAATACTTTTAAATATTTCCTGTTCATCTTTGTCGATCGTCTCAACGTCGTCACTATATAAAATGTATTTACGGGTTGCGCTGTTAAGTTCATCTTCGGCCAGGAACGCCATGCGGTCACCTTGATTTCTGGAGGAAGAGGCATCCCTTCTCCCTCCAACGGTTTCTCGATAGCACTGAATGCGTAATCTTTTTTGATAATGCGGAGCAGAAGACGCTAACTACGTTCCCTTTGCGCTCGCTCGGAGTCAAAGTCGGTCATGCCGACGACCGCCGCTTCGACAAATGAATTCATCCTGAAAACCCTGGCCGCTGCCGTACCGCTAAAGCCGAGCACGCGTGGAACTGCCCATGAAGCCGAAGCAAAGCCGGCGTCCATTTTGCCGTGCGTGCCGAAGGGGATAACTGGCTTGGCTCCTAGCGGGTAATTGGTCAGCAGCGACTGCACCAGCACAAAGGTTCCAGTGCCCAGTGCCGCCCAGGCTGCACGTGGGTTGCTTTTACGGCAAACAAGCGCCAGCCCTAAGAAGAAAGCGGCGTGGGAGTAATCGATGATGCCGTGGGTTCTGGCGTTGATGATCTTTGGTAAACGCTTCTCAAGCGCAGGTAAAACGGACGAGTCGATCAGCGACATAGCTTCTCCTTGGGACTGCTCTTTACGTGGGATGCAGTCCTCCCGCCACTTGCAGGGTAGGAAGGAGCTATCGTGTTCGCTCATCTCCAAGTCCCATGGCGAGCACCTCCGCCAGATGCAGCGCATGTCGGCTCGTTCCCTGCGCAATCTGCTCCCTGCAGGAGAATCCGCCGCTCACCACGATCGTCCCGGGCTCTGTCGCGCGCACAGCGGGCAGCAGAACCCGCTCTCCCAACGTTTGCGAGACCGTATATTTTTCCCGCTCGAAGCCGAACGGCCCCGCCATGCCGCAGCAGCCTGTATCGGGTACCGCTACCGTGGCGCATGCCTGCTCAAGAAACAAGCGCTCCGCATCGAGCTTGCCCAGCGCCTTGTGGTGGCAATGCCCATGCAGCAACGCACCGCTTTCAGTGACCCGCTTCGCACGGTACTCCGGCGCAAACTCGCGCAATGCGTCGGCGAACAGCCGCGTCTGCGCGGCTAGCTGCTGCGCGCGCTTGTTCTCTGGAAAGAAGTTCAGGAGCTCATCGCGAAACACACTCGCGCAGCTCGGCTCCAGAAACACAAACGGCAGTCCCGCATCGATCTCCGGCGCGAAGCGCTCGAGAATGCGTTCGAGATAGCTGCGCGCCTCTCGCAACATGCCGAAATCATACAGCGGGCGGCCGCAGCACACATGCGCACGCGGCGTCCACGGCTCAAGCCCTGCATCGCGCAACACGCGCTCGGCCGCGCGCAGCGCCTGAGGATGGAAGTAGTTGTTCCACGTATCGGGCCACAGGACTACGCGTGGCACTGTGCCCGCGCCGGCGCGGTTTGCCGCTTCACTCGCGATGCGCGGGCGCCCAAGCGCGCCCGTGTACGGTCGCGCGGCAAAGGCAGGCAGCGTCCGCTCCGGCGCAAGCCCAAGCGCCTTGCCAGCCAAAGCGCGCGCGCCTGGAATCCGAAGCGCTGCGTTCGCGAGCCTCGGCGTCAGCCCGGGCACAAGCGCCGCGAGTCGCGCCCACTGGTCCATGCGACCAAATGCGTAATCACGCAGCGCGTGCGGGTGCTCCTTGTAGTAGTGAGCGAGGAACTCCGCCTTGTAGGTCGCGACATCCACGTTGACCGGGCACTCGGTCTTGCAGGCCTTGCAGCTCAGGCACAGGTCGAGCGCTTCCTTGACCTCTTCGTTGGCCCAGCCCTGCCCGAGCACATCGCCCTGCATCAGTTCCCACAGCAGGTGCGCGCGGCCTCGGGTCGAGTGCTTCTCCTCGCCGGTTGCCATGTAGCTGGGGCACATGGTGCCGGCATGCTCCTTGCGGCAGGCGCCCACGCCTACGCAGCGCAGCGTTGCCTCGCCGAACGAGCCGCCGTCGCTGGGGAACTGAAACCAGGTCTCCGGCCTGGCCGATTGGTAACCGTCGCCGGTACGGATGTTTTCGATGGGCGAGTAGACCGCGACCGGGTCCACCAGCTTGCCGGGATTCATGCGATTGTGCGGATCCCACAGGGCCTTGAACTCACGGAACGCCTCCATAATGCGCGGTCCGAACATCTTCGGCAGCAACGCCGCCCTCGACTGCCCGTCACCATGCTCGCCCGACAGCGAGCCGCCATGCGCAAGCACGATGTCCGCCGCTTCGTCGATGAACGCGCGATATTTCGCGAGGCCAGCCGCGCTGTTGAGGTCGAAGTTGATGCGCATGTGCACACAGCCCTGCCCGAAGTGGCCGTACATAGGGCTGCGATAGCCGTAGCTCCCCATCAGGATTTCGAGCTGGCGCAGGTAGCTGCCCAGCGCGGCGGGCGGTACCGCGGCATCCTCCCAGCCCTCCCAGCTATGCGGCTCGCCGGGCACAAACGCGGTCGCGCCGAGGGCCTGCTCGCGTACATGCCACACCCGCATCGCTTCCCTGCCGGCAAAGCGTCGAGCGTTCAGCACTGCCGGCCACCCCTTCGCATCGCTTACAAAGGCTTCAGCCTTATCGAGCGCTTCGGAGGCGATCCAGCCGCCGAACTCCACCAGCAGGAACCCCCGCCCTTGCGGCAGCAGTGCGATGTCGTCCAGCGCGAGACCTTTGCGGTGCATCATGTCCACAAGCAGGCCGTCGAAGCCTTCAAGGCCGATCGGCCCGGCTCCGAGCACGCGCGGCACTGCGTCGGCTGCAATGAATTGATCTTTGAAGCCGAGCACGACAAGCTGGCGATGCTGCGGGCTGCGTACCAGCTTGAGCGTCGCGCCCAGCACCGTCACACACGTGCCCTCGCTGCCAACCAGCGCCCGAGCCACATGGAAGCCGTTTTCCGGCAGCAGTTCATCGAGGTTGTAGCCGGACACGCGGCGGGGAATGCGCGGGAAGCGCGCCCGGATTTCATTCGCATAGGTATCGCGCAGCCGTTTGAGGCCCGCGTAGATCGCGCCGCGCCGGCCGCCTTCGCGGATCATCGCCTGCAATTCGTCATCGCTTGTCGCGCCGACAGTCATGCGTGTGCCGTCATAGAGCAGTACGTCAAGCGCTTCGATGTTATCGACGGTCTTGCCGCCCATCAGGGCATGCACGCCACAACTGTTGTTGCCGATCATGCCGCCGAGGGTGCAGCGGCTGTGCGTGGCTGGATCGGGCGCGAAGGTCAACTCGTGCTGCTCGGCGGCTTCGCGGACACGATCGAGCACGACGCCGGGGTCAACCTGCGCGGTTCTGGCAACAGGGTCCACCGACCCGACGCGACGCATGTATTTTGAATAATCGAATACCACAGCCGCGTTGCAGGTCTGCCCGGCGAGGCTGGTGCCGGCGCCGCGCGCCAGCACTGGGGCGTCGTGCTCGCGGCATACCGCCATCGCTTGAACCACATCGTCCGCGTCGCGCGGAATGACAAGGCCTATGGGCACCTGGCGGTAGTTCGAAGCATCGGTGGCATAGAGAGCGCGCGAGGCCGGGTCGAAACGGACTTCGCCGCGAACGGCTCGCTTGAGCGAAGCTGCAAGCTGGTCGTATGCACGAATGACTGGGAGCGAGGCACCAGATTGCAGGATGGGAAAGGCGGGGGAGTTCACGCGCTCATCGTACCAGCGTAGTTCAGGTCAGTGTAGTTCAGGTCAGCGTATATCGGAGTCTGCCCTTAGTCAGCGCCCGCTGCGGTATGTAGAAGTATTGGGTACGGGGAGTCTGGATCCCACATCTCAGAAATGCGCTGTCGGGCACCCGGATATAGATTGGAAGGCGCTTGGAGGCGTGGAAGGCTGTGCTTCTCTGAAACGCGAAATTGTTCCACGTGGAACATCTCCAACGGACATATTTCAACTTGAGTTACAGCATATAAATAATTGAATTGAATCAACTTAGCGCGACTTACGTGAGCTTGGCGCAATATTGGCGCAACCTGTGTTAGCGGAGATCCGAAACTAGCGTGACCCGTAGGGCCATTCGTCGACCACGACGTCCAGGTCGTTGAGCATGACCATCACCGCTTCGAGGTTGCGGCGCATTTGCGGACGCTCTCTTCGGGGAGTCGCGGGGTCTTCCTCGACGGCCACCACGCGACCATACGCCCAGCTTTCTTCGGGTAACGCGGCAAGCACCTCTGGCAAATCGATCAGGCGCAGCGTCAGCTCGCGCTTTTTCGCCCCAACGGAGCGCATTTTTTGCCCCGGCAACACGCCATTCGGCAGCGTGTCATTGGAATCGGGCTCGGGATAAACCATGCGCAGGGTGATCGATTTACGGCTCACGATCAGGAAAGGATTGCCCCAGGCTTCCGCGGAGCGCACCTGCAGGTAGCGCCCTTTGGCCGGCGGCGGCAGTTGCGCCAGCTGTCCTTCGGCTGCGCGAATGCCCTTCTGGGCCGCGATCAGTTCATCGGCCTGCTGCTGCTTGGCAGCCGCTGTCTGGGCTGCTGCCGCCTTATCGGCTTCCGTGGCATGCTCGGTGCATCCTGAGAGCAGCAACATTCCGCACACAACCAAACCGGCCGCCGGGAGCCTCATCCGCGCCGCCGTTCCGCCGGCTCCCAGGCCTCGCGACGGCTTCGCGCTACGGCGTCGAGAACGCCATTTAGGAAATTGATCGACTCCGGAGCCGAAAAGCGCTTCGCGACTTCGAGAGCTTCGTTGATCACGATGGGCGCCGGTGTTCCCGCAAACCCGAGCATTTCCGCGATGGCCATGCGCAGCACGCTCCGATCTACCGCGGGCATACGCTCGAGGCGCCAGTTCTGCGCGTGTTTGGTGATCAGTTCGGTAATTTCTTTTTCTTTCACATTCGCGATGCGGTACAGGTCTTCGGCAAAGCCGCGCACCTCGGGTTCGACCTCGTCGCGGGCTTCCCAGAAACTTGTGCGCACCTGCTCGGGCGTTTGCTTGCCCACATCTGCCTGGAAAAGCATCTGCATGGCCAGTTCGCGGCTCTTGCGTCGTTTGCCTATGGGTGCGCTCACTTGCCTGCCTCGGTCTTGCCTGTTTGCGGCTTGCCCGCTTCTATTTTGCGATGCAACGAGACCATCTCGATGGCAGCCGAGGCCGCTTCGAAACCCTTATTGCCCGCCTTCAGCCCTGCCCGGTCCAGCGCCTGCTCGAGCGTTTCGCAAGTCAGAACGCCGAACGCGTGCGGGACGCCTGTTTCCTGTTGCGATTGGCCAATGCCACGCGCGACTTCGTTGTAGATTGCCTCGTAGTGCGCTGTTTCGCCGCGCAGCAGGACTCCGAGGGTGACGATTCCGTCCACACGGCCGGTTTCGGCAAGCGCCCGCGCGGCATCCGGAATTTCCCATGCGCCGGGCACACGCACGATCTCGATGTCCTCACGCTTCGCGCCCGAGCGCAGCAGCGCGTCGAGGGCGCCCTGAAGCAGGCGGTCGGTGATGACCGCGTTCCAGCGCGCGACGATGACGGCAAAGCGCATGCCGGTCGCGACGAGGTCGCCTTCCATCGCCGCCGGTTTCCCTTTCAACGGTTCGGCCCACTCCCAGAACACGATGGGAACACCGGGCGCCGGCTCGACCGTAAACAGCTCGGTATTCCACTGATCGAGCTTTCCGATAGGTCTCAGTTGCGCGGCCAGTTCCTCGTCACTGCTGACTCCGTTCGAGCGCAGCCAGGCTTCGGCGGCGTCGCGCACGGCACCGAGCGAGGTGACCTCGACGAGTAACTCAGATGGCGACTTCGTTGTGCCATCAATCCATTCGATTGCGCCTACTGGCGTGCGAAAGCTCGAACCGCGACCCGACTCGTTTTCCCAGCCGCCTCCCGGCTCGAAACCGAGTGCCGAAAAGAAACTCTGTAGCCGGTCAAATGCCGCGGGCGTGCTTGCCGAGCGCAGCAGAGTAAGCCCTTTGATCATGCTTTCAAGATAGCAGCAACCGGAGAGCCCAGACGGGAAGCGAAACGGTTCGCGCCGCCTGTTGAGGAGATTGTTTTTCGCTCACCTCCACCACTCCGATCGCAGTTCCTCCCCTCGCGTGATCTCGGTCGGCACTCCCGGCTCAGGAGACCAGAGTTGCAGACCCTCGACCCCGAACATTTGCTCGATAGGCTGCCGCCAGGCGTGCAGTGCAAGGTCGAACAGACCCCAGTGAATCGGCATGAACAAGCCGCTTCCTCCCATGGCTCGAAACGTCCGTACCGCGCCCTCCGGGCCCATATGGATATCCGCCCACAAAGGATCGAAGGCTCCGATTTCCAGCATGGTCAGGTCGAACGGTCCATACTCTCGCCCGATCTCGGCAAAGCCTGCCCACTCGCCGGAATCCGCGCCGTAGAACACGCGGTGCCGGGGTCCGACGATCGCAAAGGAAGCCCACAGGGTCTGCCAGCGATTCCGCAAGGTTCGGCCGGAGAAATGCCGCGCCGGCAGCGCAGTGAGTTCCAGTTCCCCGACCCGAATGCTCTCGGTCCAGTTCAGCTCACGCAAGCGCTGGGCAGGCGCTCCAAAATCGCGGAGGATCGCCCCTACGCCTAGAGTGGTCACCCACTGTGCTTCGGCAGTGGCTTCCATCCGCGCCAGCTGCCGCACTGTGTGCGCGCCAAGGTGATCGTAGTGGTCATGCGACACGAGCACGACATCGATGGGCGGTAGATCTTCCAATCGCAGAGGAGCGGGGAAGAAGCGCTTGGGTCCTGCCCACTCGACCGGCGCCGCACGCCCCTCCCACACCGGGTCCACCAGCACGCGCAGCCCGTCGATTTCGACCAGCGTGGAGGAGTGGCCGAACCAGGTGACGCGCAGTCCGCTGGACGGCGCCTGCCTGTACAGCCGGGCATCGGTCCGGAAAGGTCCCAGTTCCTGCCGGGGCGTTCGCTCTTCCTTGTTGAAGAGGTAGCGCGGTAATACCTTCAGGATCGTCGACCAGCTGCCTACCGTGGTCGGTACCGGGTTGAGATACCGCTTGCCGCTTCGCAGCGCCTTTTCGATCGTCGCCATAGTTGTCTCTGTCGAAGATACGCGCGTGCCGGAGGCGTCCCTGGCGGATCCCGATATGGAAACAGCAGCCTGATCGAGATACAGGTCGAGCGCGTCTCGCCGAAATCCCTCGCCCACCCCGTGCCTCTCACGGTAAGCTCGTCTCATTATGCTTGGAGACTTTCTCGGAGACATGCTTAGGGATTTTCGGCGTGCGCTCTGGAAGGCCTTTGGCCACAATGCCTTCACTATCGCCAAAGCCGCTGCATATTCCGAACTGCTGAGCCTGTTTCCTGCTCTGCTGGTTGCCGCCGCGGTACTGTCGAAGGCGCCCACCAGTGAGGCGGTACGCAGCGATGTGCATACCTTGCTGACCGACCTGCTGCCGCCCGACACCATGAACCTGGCGCAAAGCTATTTCACGCCGAACTCGGCCCGCTCGCAGCGGCTGGTTGTCTCGGCCGGGGTCGTGGCGGTGGCGGCCGCGATGGGGGTCATGCTGTCGCTGATGGAAGGGTTTCGCCGGGCGTACCGGCTGCCGCGCGGGCAGTTCGGTTTCTGGAAGGAGCGGCTGGTCGCGCTGCTGCTGATTCCTTCGACCATGATCCCCATGTTGTTTGCTACGGCCTTTGTGGTCTTCGGGCACCAGATCGAGCTGTGGATGATTGCAAACGCCGACCATGAACTGCGATCGTATGTGCTGCTGGGCTGGCGGGCGGTGCGCTGGCTGATCGCGCTCGCGACCAGTGTGGCCGTGCTTCAAGTGATTTTTCACTTCTCCACAGCGGTGCGGCCGCCCTGGCAACGTACAGTGCCGGGCGCGGTACTTGCCACTACGACGTGGTTTGGCTCTACCATGGCATACGGATGGTATGTAACGCGATTCGCGGATTATTCGAAGGTCTATGGTTCGCTCGGCGCGGGGATCGCCACAATGGTGTGGCTGTATTTTGTTTCTGTCGCTACATTGGTGGGTGCGGAGTTCAATGCGCAGGTGTATCCAATGTGGGATGAACAACGCGGATCGACCTTGGCCGCGGACGACGTATTGGAGTACCCGGACTGCGCCCTTGATCCAGCTCGCGGGGCGGGGGAGCTAGCCCGTCGCGCGAGTGAGCCGGCCGGCATGTCAGGAAATTAGAACGACTTGAGGGATTGGGATGGAAGCGGAAAAGAATAGCAAAGCAGCCAGCGCGCTCACCGGTGTGCTCACCAGTGTACTTACCGGAAACGACCCGTTTACCGCGAGCGGCGCGCTGCGCCGCGCCAAGATCGTGGCGACGCTCGGCCCCGCTTCGGGCGATGAGGTGACGTTTCGCGCACTGGTCCGCGCCGGGCTGGACGTGGCGCGGCTCAACTTTTCGCACGGCACGCAGGAAGACAAGCTCCGGCTGATCGAGATGATCCGCAAGGTATCCGAGGAGGAAGGCAAGCCCATATGTATCCTGGCCGATCTGCAGGGGCCGAAGATCCGGACCGGCAAGCTGGAAAACCGGACGCCGGTTCTGCTCGAAGCCGGGCAAACGCTCACCATTACGCCGCGCGACATCCCCGGCAATCGGGACCTGATCGCGACCACATTCGTTACGCTGGCCGAGAACCTGGAGCCGGGCGCGCGCATCCTGCTTTCGGACGGGCTGATTGAGCTGCACGTCACCCGCATTCTTGGCGAGGATATCGAGTGCGCGGTGATCAACGGAGGCCTGCTGGGGGAGAACAAAGGCATCAACCTGCCGGGCATCGCGGCCAAGGTTCCGTCCCTGACCGAAAAGGACGCGGTCGATCTGGACTTCGTCATCGGGGCCGGGGTGGACGCGATCGCGCTCTCGTTTGTGCGGAACGCGGAGGACGTGCGGCTGGTGAAGGACCGGATCGAGGCGGCCGGTGCGGACATTTGGATCATTGCGAAGCTCGAGAAACCGCAGGCGATCGACAATGTGGATGAAATTCTGGAGATTGCCGATGGAGTGATGGTGGCGCGCGGCGATCTTGGCGTGGAGGTGCCGCCGGAGAAGGTTCCGGCGATGCAGAAGCTAATTATTCGCCGCGCCGCGGAGTACCGTAAGCCGGTGATTACGGCGACGCAGATGCTTGAGTCGATGATTGACAATCCGCGTCCCACGCGTGCGGAGGCTTCGGACGTTGCGAATGCAGTGTACGACGGCACCGATGCGGTGATGCTGTCGGCGGAAAGCGCCGCGGGTAAGTATCCGGTCGAAGCGGTGAAGATGATGGCGAAGATCGTACTGGAGACCGAGGCGCAGATGCGTGAGATGCCGCTGATCTATCCAGTACGGGTGAGCGGCCACGCCGTGACCGTGCCTGAGTCGATCTGCGAGTCGATGGCGCATGCTTGCAACGACCTGGATATTCGCGCGATCGCTGTGTTTACGGAAACGGGCGCGACGGCGCGGCTGTTGTCGAAGCGCCAACCCAAGCCGCCGGTTTGCGCGCTGTCTTCGTCGCCGTCGGTGCTGCGCCGCATGAGCCTGCTGCGCGGGGTGTTCCCCCTGGCCTGCGGAAAAGCCGCGACGACCGAGCGCATGATCGAGACCGTTGAGAACGCGCTCGAGCGTAGCCGGTTTGCACGTCGCGGGGATATTGTGGGGATTGTCGCGGGTACGCGGACGAACACCGGTTCGACGAACTTCATGCGGATGCATGTGCTGGGGGATTTGGTGGATTCGCCCGCCCCGGCGAAGCAGGTGGAAGCAGCTGTGTAACGGCTGCTTCCACGGATACTTAGGCGATACTTATTTCCGCGGAAGCTCTTCCTGAGTTTGGAGCATTCGAAACCGTTCGACGTCTTTGAGCGGCGGTGCTCCAAAAAGACGGCGGTACTCCCGGCTGAACTGGGAAGGGCTTTCATAGCCGACCCTGCGGCTGGCCATGGTTGCGTCCATGCACTCTGACAGCATGATGGTGCGTGCCCGCTGCAGGCGAAGCTGCTTTTGGAACTGAAGCGGGCTCATGGAAGTAACGGAGCGGAACCATTGATGCATCGTGGACGGGCTCATGCCGACTTCTCTTGCCAGTTCCTCCATGCGAATCGTGCGCGTGGCGTTGAGGCGCAACCACTCGAGTCCCTTTGCAATGCGCTGCACTTTGCCATTTTCCGCGGTCATGCGCTGCAAGAGTCCGCCGCCTTCGCTGAGCAGTAGTTTGTAGAAGATTTCATGCCGGATCAGGGGCGCGAGGATGGGAATCTGCGTAGGCTTTTTTAGCAGACAGGCCAGGCGCATGACGGCATCCAGCAAATCTTCATCGAGCTTATGGACGGCAATGCCCGAGCGGTCTCCCTTGTCGCGCAGCGGCGGCAGCTTCGCCTCAGCGATCAGGGAGGTGATCTCGGGAAAATCCAGTACCATGCTCAACCCGAGAAAAGGCTCCTTGCGGCTCGCTTTCATGATCTGCGACACGGCCGGGAGGTCGAGAGAGACCAGCAGGTATGTCGAAGGGTCGTAGAGCAGGCGTTTGTTCTCAATCATGATGCACTTTGAGCCTTGTGCGACGACGCAGAAAACGGCGCGATCCAGGGTTTGTCGCGGCAGATTGGTCGTGGAGGATCGTGTCAGATACAGACCGGGAATAGCCGTGGCCTGCGAACCCTCCCGGGAGGTCGTCTCGGCGATCAGCCGGGCGAGTTGTTCAATTATTCGCGGCATTGGTCTCGTTCCTGCTTGCTCTCTCCAGTGTGGACCATCTTCTCCCTCCGCGGTTTGTTTTTCGTGCGAATAGGCAAGGAGACCGTCGGATCGTGCAATTCGTCGAGAGAACTTTTCCATCTACTCCATAGATTGAAAACGAGGAGCTCGATAGATGGGAAAGCTGACGGGAAAAATCGCATTGATTACAGGCGGAAGCGAAGGCATAGGCTTCGGTACGGCGCAGGAGTTTATCCGCGAGGGGGCGTTTGTGTTTATCACTGGGCGCAGAAAGCCGGAGCTCGACAAAGCCGTGGAGGCGCTCGGCGAGAACGCCGCCGGCATACAGGCCGATGCCGGAAAACTCGCTGACCTGGACCGTACCTACGCCGAGATCCAGAGCAAAAAAGGCAAGCTGGACATCCTGTTCGCGAATGCCGGTATTTACGAAGCAGTGCCGTACGACAAGGTGACCGAGGACTTCTACGATAAGTGCGTCGATATCAACATGAAGGGTGTGTACTTCTCGGTCCAGAAGGCGATCCCGCTAATGGATCAAACCGGCTCGATCATCCTGAATGGGTCGTTTATCGGCAGCTCGGGATTCGCGGGGATGTCTGTGTATGGGGCGACCAAGGCCGCGCTCCGCAGCTTTGCCCGCACCTTCACGGCTGAGCTGAAGGGCACGGGTCCCCGCGTCAATGTTCTGAGTCCGGGACCGATCCACACCGCCGGCAACGCCGCCACGCTGGCGGGCAATCCACAGGTTCTTGCATTTGTAACGGGCATGGTGCCTCGCGGCCGCATTGGCGAGTCGAGCGATATCGGCAAGGCAGCCGTGTTCCTCGCCTCCGAGGATTCAAGCTACATCGCCGGCGTGGAGTTGTTTGTCGACGGTGGCGTGAACACCGTGTAAGCGACGGCTCGCGGGTGCCTGATTGAGGCGGTCGCAGCTGCAGGAGACGGGTACTCCCCACGGCAGTCGTCTCCTGAAATATGTACTTAAGGAATTACTGCATGGAACTCTCCAGCCTTCGTACTCTTGGCCGCTCAGGCCTTCTCGTCAGCCCACTCGCCCTCGGCGCCATGACCTTCGGAAACAAAGCCTGGGGCTCACCCGATGACGTTTCCCGCGCTCTCTTCAACGCCTACATCGACGCAGGCGGCAACTTCGTCGATACCGCAGACGTGTACAGCGGGGGCCGTAGCGAGGAGCTGCTGGGCAGCTTCATCGCCGAACGCAAGCTGCCCGACCGCGTCGTTCTAGCCACCAAATACAGCTTCAGCGGAGGCAACGGGCGCAAAAACCTCTACCGTGCGCTCCGCGGCGCAACTCGAACAGCTCGGGCAGGCGAGCGCACTTGGGGAGCCTGGCAACTTTTACTCGCTCTTTGGAGACCAGGTGAACCGAGGCATTTTCAACGGAGCCAAAGTAGAGGGCTGGTCGATTCGACCGCGTTAGGGTCTGCCTGCCCTCCCATGGGCCATATCGTGCATTTACCGCGCCGTGTCGGCGTGCGCCGGTGCAGACCAAACCCCAAATGAAACGTAGTTGCGCCCCAGGTATAGCCGGTAGGCGCCTCCAGCGGTTTCCGGTAAAACCTGCAACGGTGTAGGCCGGGCTAGGGCGGCGTCATGCTGTGCCGGCACACTGAACAGTTGTTTCGCGCTCAGGTCCAGCACAAGAAACTGCCCGCTGACGATTCCGCAGCCATAGGCACCTGGTTGCAGCAGTTTGCCGCCGAACTGCGCGGGCGTGTCGAGTAGCAGGTAGGCCTGGTAGCGCTCCTGCACGCCGGTGCTGTAGCCCGAGGTATCGACGAGTCCGGCGAGCACCAAACCGTCGGGCAGCTTGGCGCCGCCGGTGTTGCGGGCCTGCACTGGCGCGACCTGGCCGGCGAAAAACACCGTAGCGGGCACGAGTTTAGAGGCCATCTCGCGCGAGAGCGGCCCGCGTGGAAGCGTCTTCGGCGCGCTTGCCACAGGAGCGGCGGGCATCTGCGCCCCGACGAGGGCAGCCGGAACGCAAACCAGCGTGAGCGCGAGCAGCATGGTTGAGAAAGGGCGCGCGTTACTCGACACTGGCCACCCAGGACGCATACGGCGGCAGGGCTATGCCGTCCAGCTTGGTTTGCCCCCCCAACGCGGGCGCATCGGTTAAAAGGGTCTTCACGTGTGTGCCCCAGGCGGATGTAAGAGAAACATTTTGCGGGGTCGCCGTGCAGTTGACCGCGACCATGATCGAGTGGCCGCTCGGGCCCTTGCGCACGTATGAGAGCACCGAAGGATTGCTCGTATCGAGCATGGTCATGGAGCCCGAGTGCAGCGCGGGATCGTTGCGGCGCATGCCGATGAGCTGCTTGTGCCAGTTCAGCAGCGATGCCCTTTCACCCGATTCTGTCTGCACATTGACTGTCTTATAATCGCTCGCGACCGGCAGCCATGTGTGCGGATCGGTGGAGAAACCGGCCTGCGGTCCGGGGGTCCACTGCATGGGGGTACGCTCGCCGTCACGGCCTTTTTCCCTCGGCCAGCCGGTGCGGCCGATCGGGTCCTGCACGTCCTCGATGCGCTGCGGAGTGCTGGTGACCATGCCTAGTTCTTCGCCGTAGTACATGAGCGCTGTAGCCCTGCTCGTCAGCAGCACGGTTGCGATCACGCGAGCGATTTGCGCGTCGTGCACACCGTCGCCGTAGCGATCCCAGCTGCGCTTGTTGTCATGGTTGTCGAAGACAAACAGCGGCTGGTTGCCATCGATCTGTGTTTCCGCCTCGGTGATGTGTTTCCGCAATCCACTGGCATCCAGCTTCTTTTGAAAACCCACCTGCATGTCCATGGGGAGCTGCAATTCGTCGTGCTTCGCCCCGCCGTACCACCGGTTGAGATCGGCCGGATTTTCAAGGTATGTTTCGCCAATCAACACACGGTCACCGGGGTACTTGTTGACCACCGCGCGAAGCCGGCGCATTGTGTCGTGGACTTCCGGCAGGTCATCGTACTCGGCCTCTGACTGGTTTCGGTCGCCGTAGGCGTTGGTGCCCGGCTCCTCTTTCGCGTCGGGCAGATTTGGGTTTTCAAATAGCGTCGGCACCGCGTCCAGCCGAAAGCCCGCTACGCCCTTGTCGAGCCAGAAACGCACCACGTCGAACATGGCCTTTTCGACTGCCGGGTTGCGCCAGTTCAGGTCGGGCTGCTGGATGTAAAAGCGATGGTAGTAGAACTGTTTGGTTTTCGGGTCCCACTGCCAGGCGGAGTGGCCGAACGCCGAAAGCCAGTTATTGGGCGGAATCGGCTTGCCGTCGGCGGTGTAGCCCTTGGGGTCGCGCCAGATGTACCAGTTACGTTTGGGGTTGTTGCGCGAGCTGGCTGACTCGATGAACCACTTGTGCTTGTCGGAGGTGTGGTTGACCACGAAATCGAGCAGGATACGCACGTTCTGCTTTTTAGCCTCGGCGAGCATGCGGTCAAAGTCCGCCATGGTGCCGTACTTCGGGTCAACGGCCTCGTAATCGGAGATGTCGTAGCCGAAGTCAACCTGCGGCGAGGGGAACATGGGGGAAAGCCAGACGGCGTCGATGCCAAGCGCCTTTATATAGGGCAGGCGCTGCGTGATTCCGTTCAGGTCGCCGATCCCGTCGCCGTTCGAATCCTGAAACGAACGCGGATAGATTTCGTAAACAAGCGCGTGCTTCCACCACGGGTCTGCCCCCTGGGACGCCTGTGCCGCGCCGGCTGCTGCAGAAGGCGCCGGAGCGCCGGCCTTGGCTGGAACCGCGCTCACCGATGCGAGAAGCAGCAGCATTGTCGCTGCGCTCGATGTCAGCCATTTCGGTCGATCTACCTGCATACGTCCCTATCTCCTGTTCGTGTTCCTGTTTCGTATCCCGCGGCAAAGCTCAAGCCAGAGGAGCATATCACTCGCGGGTGTCGCCTGGCATGTATGCGGACCGCATGCGGCAGTTGCATGCCGATGACAGGTGACCGCGACTCTGAAACGCGAAGTGGCGAATAGGTTTTGTCCGCTCTGCACTTTGCGGGGCAAACACGTCAAAGATTCTCATGACATATACGCGAAACGCCCGATAGGTTTCCGACCACACTCGGCAAGGTTGTTTCTTTCTAGCGAAATTCGTTGGCGTGACTGGATGAACGACAAGGTGTAGCCGCCCGGTGTTGGTCAAAGTACACCGCATTGAAATCATATTGCAGCCGTATCAGGCGGCCAAAGCCGCGGTTCCAAATGTTTTCTTTTTTGTGGGGGCTGTACGTATGTGTCTCAGGCAAAGGATCAGGCTGTTTGCAGCGATTACTGCTTTGTGCGCGCCGGCGCTATCCGCCATGCCGTGTACGGCTCTATATACGGCGTGGTGGAGGCGGCGCAGCTGGCGCGCGACCCGTTCCAGCAAGGCCCTCCGCAGCTGGTCGGCAGCCCGTTTCCACAAGCTTTGAGAAGTCAGTTCAGCGGATCGCTGGGCGGCCCAATCCTGAAAGACAAAGCATTTTCTTTGTGGATTATCAAGGGCTCCGGCAAAAGGTCGGCGTATCGAACCTGCAAACCGTTCCGTCCGCAAATCTGACCGCGACCTGCCTGGGCCAGAAGATAGGCGCGAGTGGCATCCCCGGCTGTGACTTTTCCGAATACAACATAGCCGCACTACAGGCGAACAACAATGGCCGTATTATTTACGGCCCTACCACCGGCCAGCCATTTCCGGGAAATGTGATACCCACGGGGCGCCTGTCCGCGCCGGCCTTGAATCTGTTTCGTGCTCTGCAGCCTTATGCGCCGAACACCTTCACCGACTCCACCTGTTCAGGTTTGCGGAACAACTACGCGGCCAGCGGCTCTGGCGAGTTCAACAGCGATCAATGGGATGTGAGGGTCGACGAGCAGGTGCTACAGAACCTTCACGCATTCGCTCGTTTCAGCCGCTTCACTGACGTGCTGACCGGAAGCACGATCTTCGGCGGGCCGGCGGCGCCGGCTTTGGGCTAGGTGGCTAGGGGGGCAACTCGCAAGGCGCAAACGACAGTTTGGCGGCAGGTTTCGATCTCGCGCTCAGCCCCAAGCTGGTGACGGACTTCCGTATCGGGTACTACCGCTACAACATTGCCGACACCAAGTATGACCAGAACATCGCTTTGCTAACCAGTTAGGAATCCCAGGCCTGAACACGGGAGTGCTCGGAACAAATGGTGCTCCCTCGTTCCAACTTGCGGAGGTGGGCGTCACAGGAAACGCCGGTGTTTCTGACGGCACGGCAGCGGGTCCACAGTATGGCGCCGGTCTGAACGGAATGACTTTATTTATTAGTTACTCCATGCCAGCGATTGAAGCCACGCCAACGCACAGAAGCACCATGTTACAGAGCAGCCTCCGAGTCTCCCACCAGCGAATTACTTGCGAGGTCGTCACGGCTGCAATCCGCTCACGGGCACGGCGCTAAGGCAGTCTCCTACCGTCTTCTAAGCTTGAAATGTGCATGCGGGTCTCTCTTTACATCGGGGTTACCTTCGTCTGTAAAGATTCCTTTGGAAACTAAGCCCATAAGGACGTTTTTCGCCGCGTGCCATGTCTTGACGTTAGGCAGGATGCGGAAGCAGT
>JAABUX010002696.1_pt1 | contig 24690 bp, 24 predicted proteins | sample 5561851 | NCBI WGS metagenome assembly JAABUX01 (sample SAMN10711883, study PRJNA513361) | rock metagenome | isolation source: Antarctica rocks | place: Antarctica: Victoria Land, Richard Nunatak red sandstone | collected 2016-01-03 | reverse complement strand
AGACGACCCAACGGCCCCGAAACGGACTGATGGCGGCCTATGGCCACACAGCTTCCGGTTGAGCAAGCGTCATAGGGCCGAAGCTTCTCAACCACCCTGGTGAATTTTCCAGGCTAGAGCAAGATCGATCCGATCAGGCCCGCTCAGGCGCTGAGGGCCGGTGCTGCGGGCGTGGCCGCAAGACTGATGGCCTGCTTGGCGTAGGCCTGGATGGACGACATGAGCTGTTGCGCGAGCCCGGATGCGTTCCTCGGCTGGGTGCTTGCATCGACCTCCGCGGGGTCGCTAGTGCTGCTGGTGGCGGTGGTGGCGGTCGCCGACACGGGGTCCCGCTCGCCAGCGCCGCTCCTGTGCACAAGACCGGAATGATGCGGTGCCGGCGCACTCGTGCCCGATCTGTTCTGCATGATGTCGAACACGCTCTGCAGACCTGAGGAAATACCCTCGGCGCTACCGGATCCCGTACTGGCCGCGGCGCTGCCGGCGGTCGCCGCCGAGGTCAGGCCCGAGCTGGTTCCGTCACTGGCCGTCGTACCGGCACTCGCACCCGACTGGCTCGCACCCGACTGCATGTTGAGCAGGAACGACTGCAGATCGGCCACCAGTCTGCTGCTCGCGCTGCTGAGCATGCTGGGAGCGGTGCCGGACCCAGCCGAAGCTGGCCCGCTCGTGACCGGCGCGGTGGAGGTGGCACTTTCAGCCGCGGTCGAGGCCGGGTCCGAGTTGCTGCCAGGCACGGACCCGGCTGTCTGGCTGGCTCGCAGCTCCTTCAGGAGCTGCCATTGCGACGTGCCATTGCCTGAGATCGAACTTGTTGAAGACACTGGGACAGGCTCCTGCGTGCGCAAACGTGTCGGTCCGGGTGTCGAAAGCTTTGAACCACTGGGACCATCCGCTGCATCGATACAGTGTCTTGATGAAGCCTTGCTTAACGTCCGCGGTGTTTGCGCGGCCAACGGAGCGTCGGGAAGGCGACCGAGGCGGCGGCGGGAAAATAGACCGGTTGGTAATGGTCCGTGTGCGAGGCTGCCACCTCCACTGGTCCTGGAACTGTAATGGACGGACGTTCCGCTTCGCCGCTTCACCTTCACCATGCGGGAGACCCGGCCAAACCGGTCGACAGCTCGCCGGAGCGAGTCCTTGCGCTCGCCGACCGGGCAGCCGAGATCGCGTCGGCGAAAGGCCGGGCCATCACGGCGATCACCGCGCAAACCCATATCCTGGCCCTCAATGCCAGCATCGAGGCCGCACGGGCGGGGGCCGCCGGCAGGGGCTTCGCGGTCGTGGCCGCCGCCATGAAGTCCGTGTCGGTGGAGGTGGAACAGGTCGCCGCCGAAATGCAGAAGGAACTGACGGGGGCGTTCAACGAGTTGCGCGAGGTCGGCGCCCGGATGGTTTCGGAGACGCGCGGCGAGCGGCTCGTGGACCTCGCCCGGAACGTCGTCGAGATCATCGACCGCAACCTTTACGAACGGTCCTGCGACGTGCGCTGGTGGGCGACCGACGCCGCGATGATCGCCGCCGCCGGCAAGCCGGATGCGGCCTCGGTGGCACATGCCGAGGCCCGGCTCGGCGTCATCCTGTCGTCCTATACGGTATATCTTGACCTCTGGGTGTGTGATGCCGCCGGGCGCCTCCTGGCGCACGGCCGGCCGGACCGCTTCCCCGGCCTGCACGGGCTGGACATGTCGCGCGAGCCCTGGTTCCGGCAGGCCATGGAGACGACCTCGGGAGACGCCTACTCGGTCGCGGATGTCACCGCCTGCGCCGCCCTGAACGGCAAGCCGGTCGCAACCTACGGTGCCGCCATCCGCGAGGCCGGTGCTTCCCGGGGCCGCATACTCGGCGTGCTCGGCATCCATTTCGACTGGACTCCCCAGGCACAGCTCGTGGTCGAGGGGACCCGCCTCAGCGCCGACGAAGCGAAACGCACACGGGTCCTGCTGCTCGACGCAAAGCACCGGGTCCTGGCTGCCAGCGATCGTGTCGGGCTTCTGCACGAAACCGTCTCGCTGGACACGCGCGCGGGGGCGGCCGGAAGCAGCCGAGATAGTCAGGGCCGCATCGTCGCCTTCCATCGCACGCCCGGATACGAGACGTATCGCGGCCTCGGCTGGTATGGGACGATCGTCCAGCAGCCTGCGGCATGATCCGGGGTAGCGGGCAACCCTGAGCGAGAACGCCAGTTGCTAGGGAATGCCCCACATGCAGCACTGCCCGCCGGATTACAGTCCGATCAGCGACTATGCGCTGATCGGCGACACCCACAGCACCGCGCTGATCGACCGCAGCGGCTCGGTCGACTGGCTGTGCTGGCCGCGCCACGACAGCCCGGCGCTGTTCCTGCGGCTGCTCGATGCGCGCAAGGGCGGCGCCTGCCGGATCGAGTTCGACGACCTGGTGTCGGTCTCGCGCCGCTACCTGCCGCAGACCAACATCCTGGAGACCAGCTTCGTCACCCGGACCGGACGGGCCACGCTGATCGACCTGATGCCGGTGAACCCGCCCGACACGCTGCCGGAAGAAGGCCCGGACGGAGAAGGCGAGAGCCGTCTCATACGTCTGCTGGCATGCCCGAGCGGCACGGTGTCCGGCCGCTTCACCGTGCGTCCGACCTTCGACTACGCGCGCGAGCCATGCCGGACGCGCATCGCCGACACCGGCTGCGTCCTGTTCGAGGGCAGCACGCAGCGCGTCCGCGCCACCGCGACGCACGCGCTGCGGATCGAAGGCGAGCTGGCGCGCAACGACTGGACGCTGCGGGAAGGCGAGCAGACCTGCCTCGTGCTGACGCATGGCAAGGATGACGCCGATCCGCCGTTCGACGGCATCCGCGACGCCACCAGGCGACTGGACCAGACCCGCCGTTACTGGGAGCAATGGAGCAAGACCTGCAGCTACCAGGGTCCGTACCGGGAACAGGTGATCCGCTCGGTGCTTTGCCTGAAGCTGCTGACCTACGCCTCGACCGGCGCGATCATCGCGGCTCCTACCGCAGGCTTGCCGGAAGCGGTGCCAGGCAACCGCAACTACGACTACCGTTACGCCTGGCTGCGCGACGCGTCCTTCACCGTGACCGCGTTCACCTCTCTCGGCTACGTGCGCGAGGGCGCTGAATACCTGCGCTTCCTGCGCAATGCCGACCCGACGCGCGGCCGCGACCTCAAGCTGATGTACGGCATCGACGGGCCGGCGATCGAGGAGCAGACGCTGGACCATCTGGAAGGCTGGCGAAAGACCGGGCCGGTCCGCATCGGCAACGCCGCGGAGGGGCAGACGCAGCTCGACATCTACGGCGAGCTGCTCAAGGCCCTGCGCGGCTTCCTGGACCTCGTGGATTTCGACCCGCCGCAGAAGGTGCATGATCGGCTGCCGGAGGTGATCAGCAACCTCGCCGAACAGGCGATCCGGCACCGCGACGAGCCCGACCAGGGCATCTGGGAGCTGCGCGGGGAGCCAAGGCAGATCCTGCACACCAAGGGAATGATCAGGGTGGCGCTGGACTGCGCGGTCGCGATCGGCAGGCGTACCGGCCGGGTGGATGCGGCCAGCATCGAGCGCTGGGAGCGTCAGGCCGCCGCGATCACGGAGGAGTACCGCACGCAGGGCTGGAACGAGGCGCGCGGCGCCTACACCATGTTCTACGGGTCGGACGTACTCGACAGCGCGCTGTTGCGCCTGGTGCTGTACGGCGCGTTCGAGGCGACCGACCCGGGCGTCATCGCCACGCTGGAGCGGATCAGCGAGGAGCTCGGTGCGGGCGACCTGCTGTACCGCTACCGGATGGAAGATGGCCTTGAAGGCGACGAGGGGACGTTCACCGCCTGCGCGTTCTGGCGAGCCGGCGTCCTGGCCATGATGGGCCGCACCGACGAGGCGACCGCGATGTTCAAACGCCTCCTGGCCCGCGGCAACGACCTCGGGCTGTTCGCCGAGGAGATCGACGCCGCGAGCGGCGAGCAACGCGGCAACTTCCCGCAGGGCTTCACCCACATGGCGCTGGTCAACATCGCGGTTCGGATCGAGGCCATCATCGCGCAGTCAGGCCATTGAGCCGGTCGGATGCCGCCGGTCAGCGGGAGGCGCTATCCTCGACGTAATCGAGCCCGATATCGAGCACGGTGACGCTGTGGGTGAGCCAGCCGGCCGAGATCAGGTCGACCCCGGCCTCCGCGATCGCCGCGGCGCTGTCCGGCGTGATGCGGCCGGAGGCTTCGGCCACGGCGCGGCCACCGATCATCGCGACCGCGTCGCGGAGCATCGCGGGCGTCATGTTGTCGAGCAGGAAGGCGTCGGCCCCGATCGACAGTGCTTCCTCGAGCTGCGCCAGCGTGTCGACCTCGACCTCGATCTTGACCAGGTGGCCGACGCTCTCTCGCGCGCGCAGGATGGCGACGGCGACGACCCCTGCCATGGCGATGTGGTTGTCCTTGATCAGGACCGCATCATCCAGGCCGAACCGGTGGTTGCTGCCGCCGCCGGCGCGCACCGCGTATTTTTGCACGGCACGCAGGCCGGGCGTGGTCTTGCGCGTGCAGCAGATCCGCGCCCGCGTGTGCTCCACGGCACGCACCAGACGTGCGGTGGCGCTGGCGATGCCGCTGAGATGGCAGAGATAGTTCAACGCCACCCGCTCCCCCATCAGGATGCCGCGGGCCGGCCCCTCGATGCCGGCGATGACGTCGCCCGGCGCCACCCGGCTGCCATCCGGCAGGCGGGTGGTGAAGCGCAGGCGCGGCTCGATCAGCTCGAAGGCGAGCCGGGCGAGGTCGAGCCCGGCGACGGTGCCGGCATCGCGCGCCGTCAGCACCACGCACGACTGCAGGTCGGCGGGCACGATCGCGTCGGTGGTGATGTCGCCGGCACGGCCGAGATCTTCCAGCAGGGCGGCGCGTACCATCGGCTCCAGCATGATGTCCGGCAGTGGCGTCATGACGCCAGCTTCTCGGGCTGTGCCGCACGGACTGCCGCCAGCGCCTCGTGCGCGTAGGAGAGGGTGCGCACGGCCGCCTCGGCACGAGCGGGATGATCGGTTCGGTAGTGGCCGCCACGGCTCTCGCGGCGGGCCAATGCCGCCTGTGCGATCATCAGCGCCAGCAGCGCGGAGTCCGACTTCTCCGCATGCGGGGACAGTTCCGCCACCGCGCGCTCGAGCCCGTCCGCGTCGCGCAGCACGCCGACGTCGCGCGACATGATCCGGCGGACCAGCTCGAGCGCCGGGTCGGATGCGGGCACCGGGGTAGCCGCGGGAGCCATCGTTACGGCAAGCCGCGGCATTGTCCTGGCCGTCGCTGCCCCAGCCTCGCTCGCGGGCGTCCGGGCGATCAAGTCCTCGGCCACGCGCCGACCGCAGACCGTGGCTTCGAGCAGCGAGTTGCTGGCCAGCCGGTTGGCGCCGTGCAGGCCGGTGCAGGCCGCCTCGCCGCAGGCCCATAGCCCCGGCAGCGTGCTGCGGCCGTCGGCGTCCACCGCGATCCCGCCCATGTGGTAGTGCGCGGCCGGGCTGATCGGGATCGGCATGGTCGCAGGGTCGACGCCGCGGGCGCGGCAGGAAGCGGTGATGCCGGGGAAGCGGGTTGCGAAGCGGTCGCCGAGTGCTGCGCGCGCATCGAGGTAGACGCGATGGCCCTGCGCCAGATGGTGCCACACGGCGCGCGAGACCACGTCGCGCGGCGCCAGCTCGTTCTCCATGAAGCGGGCACCGGTCTCGTCGATGAGCACCGCGCCTTCGCCACGCACCGCCTCGCTGACCAGCGGCATCGGCGCCGCACCCGGCGCACGCCCGGAGGCCGTGTCCTCGACGGCGAGGGCGGTGGGATGGAACTGGATGAACTCGAGGTCAGCCAGCGCCGCGCCGGCACGGGCCGCGATCGCAGCACCCGCGCCGGTGGAACCGAGGGGGTTGGTGGTGGCCAGGAACAGGCCACCGATGCCGCCGGTCGCGATCACCACCTGCGTGCTGCGCAGGCGCAGGCGGCGGCCGTCCATGCGGATCTCGGCGCCGCTGACGGCACCGCCGGAGACCAGCAGGCGCACCAGGGAGGCACCCTCCAGCACGGTGATCGACGGGGTCCGCCGCACCGCCTCGACGAGCGCGCGCACCACCTCGCGACCGGTGCCGTCGCCGCTGGCATGCACGATGCGCCGGCGCGAGTGGGCAGCCTCCAGGCCGAGCGCCAACTGTCCGCTGGCCGCACCTCCCTCGACACGGTCGAAGCGGGCACCGAGTGCCGCGAGGCCTTCGATCGCCTCCGGACCGGCCTCGATGATCCGGCGCACCGCCTCCGCGTCGCACAGCCCGTCGCCGGCGGCGAGCGTGTCCGCGACCTGCAGGGCGGGCGTATCGTCGGCACCGACCGCGACGGCGATGCCGCCCTGCGCCCAGACGCTCGACGCCTCGGTGGCCAGCGGAGCCGCGCTCAGCAGGACACAGGGCCGTGGCGCCAGGCGCAGCGCCACGACCAGGCCGGCCAGGCCGCTACCGGCGATGACGGGCTGACCCGTCAGGGACAAGACGTTCATATTGCTAGCATCCTCTCGACTGCCTGGCGCGCGCGCACCGCCAGATGCGGCTCGATGAAGACCTCGTGGGTCATGCTCTCGAGGCTGCGGCGGATGTTGGCCAGGGTGATCCGCTTCATGTGCGGGCATAGATTGCAGGGTCGTATGAATTCGACGTTCGGGTGCTGCACGGCGAGGTTGTCGCTCATCGAGCACTCGGTAATCAGCACGACGCGAGAGACGCGGCCGCTGGTGACATAGTCCGACATGCCCTTCGTGGAGCCCGCGAAATCGGCTTCGGCGACCACCTCGGGCGGGCACTCGGGATGCGCCAGCACCACGATGCCGGGGTTGTCGGCGCGCAGCCGGCGGATCTCCTCCGGGGTGAAGCGCTCATGCACCTCGCAGTGGCCGGCCCAGGTGATCATCTTGATGCCGGTCTCGTTGGCGATGTTCTGCGCCAGGTACTCGTCGGGGATCATGATGACGCTGTCGGTGCCCCACTCCCTGCTGATCGCCTCGACGATCTGCTTGGCGTTGCCAGAGGTGCAGCAGACGTCGCTCTCGGCCTTCACCGCGGCCGAGGTGTTGACGTAGGTGACGACCGGCACGCCCGGATAACGCTGGCGCAGCAGGCGCACGTCGTCGGCGGTGATCGACTCTGCCAGCGAGCAGCCGGCGCGCAGATCGGGGATCAGCACGTGCTTGGTCGGGTTGAGCAGCTTGGTGGTCTCGGCCATGAAGTGCACGCCGGCCATGACGATCACGTCGGCATCGAGGTTCTGCGCATCGCGTGCCAGCGCGAGGCTGTCGCCGACGATATCGGCGACGCAGTGGAAGATCTCCGGGGTCTGGTAGTTGTGCGCCAGCACCACGGCGTTGCGTTCCCGCTTGAGACCCAGGATGGCCTCGACATCGTCCTCGAACAGACGCCACTCGGCACGTGGCACGACGCGTCGGACGCGCTCATAGAGGGTGTCGGTCCGCGTCGGGAGATCCTGCAGCATCGTGTATCCTTAATACTCAAAGTGAGCATAAACCGGGCCACAAAAGAACGCCAATCGGGGCGCTGTCCTTATACTAGCACTGAGCATAATTAGTTCAAGGGTACGTTTCGTCTCGTGACGCGGACATCGACGGAATCACGAGATCCGGGTCATCGGCAGCTTGCTGCCGGCCACGTGGCGCGCCTGCAGCACCTCGCGGCGGAAACGGAACAGCTTGGCCGGGCGGCCGACCGCGCGGTCGGCCAGCGCGCCGGTTTCTTCCACCAGGTTCTGCTGCTCGATCAGCCGGCGGAAATTCTGCTTGTGCAGGCGTCGGCCGGCCAGCGCCTCGAAGGCGAGCTGCAGTTGCAGCAGGGTGAAGTTCGCCGGCATCAGCTCGAACACCACCGGGCGGTACTTGATCCGCGCACGCAGCCGGGCGATGCCGGTGGCGAGGATGCGGCGATGGTCGCGCAGCATCGTGCGCCCGGATTGCGGCAGCGGCGCCTGGTTCGGCCGCGCCTCCTCCACCAGCCCGGCCTCATAGAGCAGCTCGTAGCGCTGCAGCACGAGTTCCTCATCCCAGGGCATGCCGTCGAGCCCGAAGCTGATCGCGCAGCGCTGCCGGCGCTGCTGCGCGATCCCGCCGCCCGCCGCCTCGGCCCAGGATACCAGCGCCGTTCCCATCGCGCGTGCTGCCTGCGCCCCGGACAGACCGCGCTGGTCCTCCCAGGGGAAATACGCATACCAGTCGCGCCAGCCGGCATCGCTGACGCCGATCCGGCTCAGGGCCAGGTAACTGATCGAGATCGCCCGCATCGGTCCCGCGGCGCGGTCGCGGTCGCCGAAGGTGTAGAGCTGCTCCACGTGGCCGAGCGGATGGTGGGTCTGCCGCTCGACCCACTCGCGCAGGCCGGACTGCAGCGATCGATGCTCCGGCTCCAGCGGCCCGGACGGCAGCGCCGCTCCACCGGACAAGGTCAGCACGCGCGGCCGATCCTCGCCGACGGCGACCAGGACAGCGATCAGCTCGGCATGCAGGGATGTCTGGCCTCCCTGGTCATCGCCGATCTGATCCCGGCCTGGCTGGTCCTGCATCAGCGGACCACGGCGAGGATCGGCGGCATCGGCTCCGCTGGCCCGCGCGTCGGCGACCCTGCCCGCTCGCGAGCAGAGGTCGGAAGCCCGCTCAAGGAATGTCCTTCTCCACCTCGCATCGTCTACAGTCTAAAGCGGATGCTCGGTCCGGGCGAGATAGGGTGGCCCTGGAATTGCCGAAGCCAGGCGGTTCCTCCGATATCGACGATGGCAACATGCATGGATGACGACATGGCGGACGATGCGCTGACGAGCCTGATCGGCCTGCTGGAGGGCGTGCATCACTTCAGCACCGAGATCTTCCCGGAGAACCAGGCGCTGTTCATGGACCTGGCGGGCGGCCAGTCGCCGCACACCCTGTTCATCACCTGCGCGGACAGCCGGATCAGCACCGGCATGATCACCCAGAGCGGGCCGGGCAGCCTGTTCGTGCTGCGCAACATCGGCAACATTGTGCCGGCCTACGGGGAGATGCTTGGCGGCGTGTCGGCGGCGATCGAATACGCGGTCAGCGCGATAGGAGTGAAGAACATCATCGTCTGCGGCCATTCCGACTGCGGCGCGATGAAGGCGATGCTGCATCCGGTGGAGCACGGCCTGCCTTCCATGCCCACCGTCAGCTCGTGGCTGCGCAGTGCCGAGGCGGCGCTTGCCGTCACCCACGCGCTGCGGCCGGGCGACGACGAGCACGACGTTCTCAGCACCCTGGTCGAGCAGAACGTGCTGCTCCAGCTCGCCCACCTGCGCACCCATCCGGCCGTGGCCGCAAGGGTGGCGGAGGCCAGGCTCACCTTGCAGGGCTGGGTCTATGACATCCGGCACGGCGTCATCCAGGTGCTGGACGAGCAGTCGCGCCGGGCGATCAGCGTCGGGCAGGCGCTGGTGCAGTTGCGGAACGCGGGCAGCCACGAGCGTCAGGCCGGGACGAGGTAACCGGAGTGGAAGCCGGCTGCCTCCGGTTGACCGCCACGCGCACGCGGCACGGCCTCGCCCTGCTGCTGTGCGCGCTGGCAGCGCTGTCGTCGACGCCGCCGGCGCGGGCGCGCAGCCTCAAGCTCGCCACCTGGAACCTGGAATGGCTGACACTGCGGCCGGAAGGGGATCCGTCGCTGCCGGACGATGCGAAGCCGAAGCAGCTCGCCGACATCGCGACACTCGCCGGTTATGCCAGGCACCTCGACGCGGATGCGGTCGGCATCGAGGAGGTCGACGGGCCGGCGATCGCGGCACGGGTGTTCCCGCCGGACCGCTACCGGATCGAGATGACGAACGATGCCGTGGTGCAGCGCGTCGGGCTGGCGATCCGCAACGACTTCGCGGTCACCCGCAACCCCGACCTGACAGGACTGGATGCCGCCGCACCCGGGGCCGCGCATCGGCTGCGCAGCGGCCTGGACGTGACCATTGCCCGGGACGGACACAGCCTGCGCATCCTCGTGGTGCACCTCAAGACGGGCTGCTGGGACCATGCCTTGCAGGGACGCGGACCGGACGCCTGCCGGATGTTGAAACGCCAGCTCGCCGTGCTGCGGGAATGGATCGCCGCCCGGCGCGACGAGGGCATCGGCTTCGTGCTGATGGGCGACTTCAACCGGGACATGCCGGTGCACGACGTGTTCCTGGGTGCGCTGCAGCAAGTCGCTCCGCTTGCGCTAGCCACGGCCGGCAGTGCCAACCCATGCTGGGGTGGAGAGGCCTTCATAGACCACATCCTGGCCGGAGGGCCGGCACGGCAGTGGATGCAGCCGGGAAGCTTGTGGGTACTGGTCTATCGCGAGACCGATCCGGACATGAAGGAGCGGCTTTCGGACCATTGCCCGGTCAGCGTCCGGTTCGACACCGGACGCTAGATCGGGTCAGGTCGGTCAGAAGCTGCTGTTGTCGCCGCCGCCCCAGTCGCCGCCGCCGCTGTCGAAGCCGCCGTCGGAACCGCCGGCATCCGGCGCGCCGTTGAAGTTCGGGTCGACATCGGTGCCCTGGCCGCCGAACGGATCGGCCCCGCCGCCACCGGCACCCCATGGGCTGGCCCCGCCGGCATCGCCGCCGAAGCCGCCGCCATCCTGCCCGCCGCCGAAGCCGCCCCCCTCATGGTGACCACCGAACATGTCCATCAGCGCGTTGCCAGCCACCATGCCGCCGGCGACACCGGCCGCGGTCGTGAGCGCGGAGCCGAGGAAGCCGGAACCGCCCTGGCGCTGGAACATGCCGGGCTGGTAGCCCGGCGAGTAGGCCGGCTGCGGCGGCGGTCCCATCTGGTAGCCCTGCTGCTGTCCGTAGCCCTGTTGCGGTGCGCCCTGGCGAGCGCCGCCACCGAACAGGCCGCCGAACAGGCCGCCGCCGCGGGGAGCCTGCTGGGACTGCTGCATCTGCGCCTGCGCCTGCTGCAGCTCCCACTCGAGCCGCTTGATCCGGTTCTGAGACTCCGCCAGGGCGGCTTCCTGCACCACCGCCATCTGCGTGATGCGGTAGCGGGCCTCGGGATACTGGGTCAGGTTCTGCGCGATGAAGCGGTCGGCTTCGGGATCGATCGGCGGCAGGCTGGGCTGCGTCGTCGCCGGCACGCTGGAGCCGAAACCGCCGCCCTGGGGCTGAGACTGACCCCCTACGCGGGCGATGAAGCGAGCAATGAGGTCGCGCTCTTCGCTGGTCATGGCAACATGATCCAATAAATGAGCCGTACATGTGGCGGTGGCGGCGACACTCGTCAAGCGTCCCGGTCGGCGGGCGTATCGGTCGGCGGGCGTATCGGTCGTCAGGGGCTCCGCATCCCGCGCCGCAGGCCGAGGCGCTGCCACTCGATCGCCGGGCAGCGATCCATGACCACGCCCAGCCCGGCGGCCCGCGCCAGCGCCGCCGCCGGCTCATGGACCACCCCGAGCTGCATCCAGACCGTTCGCGCCCCGAGCCGGATCGCCGCCTCGACGACCGCACCGACATGCTCCGGCGCACGGAACACGTCCACCATGTCGAGCACCCCGGCCTCGGCCTGTCCGGCCACCACCGGCTGACCCAGGATCTGCTGCCCGGCCAGTCCCGGGTTGACCGGGATGACCTCGAAGCCCTGCTGCAGCAGGAAGCGCATCACCCCGAACGACGGCCGCGCCGGGTGTGCCGAGGCGCCGACCACGGCGATGCGCCGGGTCCGCAATAGGATGTCGCGGACCGCCGCGTCGTCGAGCTTGTCGATGCCCATGGGGTGCCGCCTTTCTGGCCTGGTTCCGGATCGGTTTCTTGTCGCTGCACCGCCCTCACCTTATGGTGCCGCCCCGACCCGACCCGCACATCCGGAGAGCGTGCTGCCCATGGCGTTGGCGTCCCAGCCCACCAGCCTGAAAGCCCCCGCCTCGAAACCTGCGAGCTTCCAGGCGCTGATCCTGAAGCTGCACGAGTTCTGGTCGGACCAGGGCTGCGCGATCCTGCAACCCTACGACATCGAGGTCGGCGCAGGCACCCTCTCGCCGCATACCAGCCTGCGCGCGCTCGGGCCGAGGCCATGGCGGACCGCCTACGTGCAGCCCTGCCGGCGCCCCTCCGACGGACGCTACGGCGAGAACCCCAACCGCCTGCAGCACTACTACCAGTACCAGGTGCTGCTGAAGCCGACTCCGGCGGACAGCCAGGCGCTGCTGCTCGACAGCTACCGCGCCATCGGCATCGATCCCCGGAAGCACGACATCCGTTTCGTCGAGGATGACTGGGAGAACCCGACCATCGGCGCCTGGGGCCTCGGCTGGGAGGTCTGGTGCGACGGCATGGAGGTGACCCAGTTCACCTATTTCCAGCAGGTCGGCGGCATCGCCACCGTACTGCCCTCGACCGAGCTTACCTACGGGCTGGAGCGGCTGGCGATGTACGTGCAGGGCGTCGAGCGGGTCTACGACCTGGACTATGACGGCCACGGCCTGAGCTACGGCGACGTGTTCCTGCGCGCCGAGCGCGACTATTCGCGGCACAACTTCCAGCTCGCTAACGTCGCGATGCTGCTCCAGCGTTTCGATGATGCCGAACAAGAGGCGCTCACCCTGGCGGATGCCGGCGTCGCCCAGCCCGCCTGGGACCAGTGCCTGAAGGCGAGCCACCTGTTCAACCTGCTCGACGCGCGCGGCGTCATCAGCGTGAGCGAGCGGGCCGCCTTCATCGGCCGCGTGCGCAACCTGGCGCGGCGATCCTGCGAGGCGTGGCTCGCGGGCGAGGACTGAGCCATGCCCGACTTCCTGATCGAGCTGCTCAGCGAGGAGATCCCGGCACGGATGCAGGCGAGCGGCGCCGCGACGCTGGGCCGCCTGCTCGGCGAAGCGCTGGCGCCGCTCGGCATCCGCGACATCGCGACCTTCTCCGGACCGCGACGCATCGTGCTCGCGGCCGCGGTCGATGCGTGGGTGCCCGGCAGTTCCAGCAGCGAGCGCGGCCCGCGCGAGGGCGCGCCCGAACAGGCGCTGGCCGGCTTCCTGCGCAAGCACGGCGCCGCCAGGGATGCGCTGCGCCTGGACGCCGGCTTCTGGGTGCTCGACCGGCACAGCGAGGCGGTCGAGGCGCGGGTCCTGGTCGAGCGCATCCTGCCCGGCCTGCTGCGCCGCTTCCCGTGGCCGAAATCGATGCGCTGGGGCGCCACCAGCAGCTTCGCCTGGGTGCGTCCACTGCGCCGCATCCTGTGCGTGCTGGACGGGCGCACAGTCCCGTTCAGCCTCGCCCAGCCCGGCGACAAGGGAGGCGACGATGACGGGCACGGCCTGGTGGCCGCCGACCTGACCGAGGGCCATCGCTTCCTCTCGCCGGGCAGCTTCCCGGTCACCAGCCTGGCTTCCTGGCGGCAGGGTCTGCGCCGGCATCACGTGCTGGTCGACGCGGGCGATCGCGCCACCCTGATACGCGAGGGCATCGCGACCCTGGCGCGCGGCGAAGGGCTGCAGGTGGTCGCCGATGACGGGCTCGTCGAGGAGGTTTCCGGGCTGGTCGAATGGCCGGTGCCGCTGCTCGGCCGCATCGACGACGCCTTCATGGACCTGCCGCCGGAGGTGATGCAGGTCAGCATGCGGGTCAACCAGCGCTACTTCGCCCTGCGCACGCCCGACGGTCTCGCCGCTCCCCGCTTCGCCTTCATCGCCAACAACATCGCCGACGATGACGGCGCGCTGATGATCGCCGGCAACGAGCGCGTGCTGCGGGCGCGCTTCTCCGACGCGCGGCACTTCTGGGACCTCGATCGCGCGACCAGGCTGGACGTGCGGGTGCCGCGGCTCGATGCGGTGACGTTCCACGCCGCCCTCGGCAGCCAGGGCGCGCGCATCGCCCGCATCGGGCGGCTGGCGGCCCTGGTCGCACCGGCTGCCGGAGCCGACCCGGTGCAGGCCGCCCGCGCCGCCCACCTGTCCAAGGCCGACCTGCTGACCGGCATGGTCGGCGAGTTCCCCGAGCTGCAGGGCGTCATGGGCGAGTACTATGCCCGCCACGACGGCGAGGCACCGGCGGTGGCCCGCGCGATCCGGGAGCACTACATGCCGCGCGGCGCCGGCGACGAGACCCCGCGTAACGCGGTCTCGGCAGCCCTGGCGCTGGCGGACCGGCTCGACAGCCTGGCCGGGTTCTTCGCCGCCGGGGAGAAGCCGGGCGGATCCGGCGATCCTTACGCGCTGCGGCGCGCGGCACTCGGGCTGATCCGGATCATCCGCGACAACGCGCTCAGGCTGGACCTGCTCGCCCTGTTCGAGACGGCGGCGCAGGGGCTGCCGGAAGCGCTGCGCGGGGCGCCCGACCTCGCGCTGCTGCCGGGCTTCATCGCCGAGCGCCTGCGCGTCCAGTTGCGCGCCGAGGGCGCCCGGCACGACGTCCTCGCCGCGGTGAACGCGGCCGGCCCGGACGGCGACCTGCTGCGACTGCTGGCCCGTACGGATGCCGTCACCGCCCTGCTCGGCACCGAGGATGGCGGCAACCTGCTCACCGCGGTCAAGCGCGCGGCCAACATCCTGCGCATCGAGGAGAAGAAGGACGGGCCGCACGACGCGCTGCCCGACCCGGCGCTCTACGCGCAGGACGAGGAGCGGGTGCTTGCCGCCGCGGTGGCCTCTGCGGCGCCGCGGATCGGACAGGCGATCGCCGAGGAACGCTACGAGGCGGCGATGACCGCGATCGCCGGCTGGCGCGCGCCGCTGGACAGCTTCTTCGAGCGGGTCACCGTCAACGCCGACGATCCGGACCTGCGCCGCAACCGCCTCCGCCTGCTCGCCGCGATCCGGGACGCGGTCGCGAAGCTGGCCGACTTCACCCAGATTGAAGGTTGAGGCAGCTACGGGAAAAACCACCGGCCTGCGCTGTTGATTAGATAGCTGGACGACACGAGCGCGTGATATCCGTGACGGCCGGCCGATCGCTCCCCATGTCTTCAGCATCGACCGCGAGGAGGCCATGATGGCAGAGGGACATGCGTCGGCGGGTTCCACAGGCGCGCAGGTGCCGCGGTTCGCGGGGCCGGTCAGGGGGGAGTTGAACTATCTCGTCCCGATCGCCGACAAGCCGCACACCTACAACTACGAGCCGCTGGCTGGCACACCGAAGCAGAACTTCAGCGATGACGCGCATGGCGTGATGATCCAGGACCTGCGCGGCCAGGAAGCGGAGTTCACCCTCGACCGGCATGGCTTCGCGGCAGCGCGGCACCAGAGCCGCGAGTTCGCCTTCGAGGACGAGGATCGCATACGCGACGCCTATTATCCGGAGAGCGAGGCGCTGCTGGCGAAACTGCTCGGCGCGGACCGGGTGCTGACCTTCGACCACACCATCCGCCAGCGCAGGCCGGGCCAGCCGGACCATCGTGACGGGGCGCGGCAGCCCGTCGCGCGCGTGCATGTCGACCAGACCGACCTGTCCGGGCGCGAGCGGGTCGGGCGCCACTTGCCGCCGGAAGAGGCCGACAGGCTGCTCGCCGGACGCGTGCGCATCGTCAACCTGTGGCGGCCGATACGCGGACCGGTGTTCGATCGCCCGCTCGCGATGACCGACGGCAGCAGCGTGGCGCCCGGTGACCTGGTCGCGACCGACCTGCTCTATCCCGACCGCACCGGCGAGACGTACTCCGTGACCTTTAACCCAACTCATCGCTGGTACTACTGGTCGGGGATGCAGCCGGACGAGGTTCTGCTGCTGAAGTGCTACGACAGCCTGCAGGACGGCCGCACCCGCCTGTCGCCGCATACGGCCTTCGTCGATCCGCGGGTCGGTGACGACGTGGCGCCGCGCCAGAGCATCGAGCTGCGCGCCCTGGTGTTCGGCGGCTAGAGCATGATCACTTCGATCAAGCTCTGCTTGACGGAGGAAAGAGCAGCTTTATCAGCTGCCCTAGACACCGTGCGGGGGCCGGAGGTTGCCCTGGCCTCCGGACCGGCGGCCTCGCGCGCCGGACTGCTCGATCGCTGGCATGTCCTGACGCGGCAGGTATTGCCGGGCATGGCGGCGGCACAGGGGTGGCCGATACGGCTGGACCACTGTTTCATGCGGGTGTGCCTGGACACGTCGCTGGGCGTCCGCTGGGATACGGTCGTGCGGCGTCCAGCGGTCCGTCACCTGACCGACGCGCAGCTGAGCCGGGCGGTGCATGCCGCCGAACGCATCGCCGCCGATTCGGCATCGCTGCGTCCGTTGAACGACGCCAGCCTGCGGATGCGCGGCAAGCGGTAGTGCCGTGGGCTCGGCGGCGTGGGCGGCCGGTTGCCTTCGTCAGAGCAGCCCGGCGAGCCGGACATGCTGCAGCAGCATGATGGTCTTGGCGTCGACGATGCGGCCGTCGTCGATCATCCGCAACGCCTCGTCGAAGCCGGGTTCCAGCACCTCGATGTCCTCGCCTTCGCCCGGCAGGCCGCCGCCGGCGCCGATGCGGTCGTCGATACTGTATTCCGCGATGAAGAAGGTCAGTCGCTCGGTGACCGCGCCGGGGCTCATGTAGGCGTCGAAGATCCGCCTCGGCGCCCGGATGCGAAAGCCCGCCTCCTCCTCGGCCTCGTGGCTGATGGCGACCAGCGGCTCGTTCTGGTCCAGCAACCCGGCGATCGCCTCGATCATCGGTTCCGGATGGCCGTTCACGTAGGCGGGATAGCGGAACTGCCGCACCAGCAGCACCGTGCCCCGCATCGGGTCGTACGGCAGGATGGCGGCGCCGTTGCCGCGGTCGTAGCTCTCGCGGCTCATCGTCTGCCAGCTGCCGTCTCGTCGCAGGTAGTCGAACACGGTGTTGCGCAGGACATAGTGCGCGTCCGACAGTACGCGCACCTCGCGTATCCGGATCGGCCCGTCGGCCCGCTCGGTGTCGGCATCTGGCATCAGGGGCACTCCTGAGGAAGCGATCGAGAGCCGGTGATCAGCGCGGGGAAAGCACCATGATCATCTGGCGGTTCTCCATGCGCGGCATTTGCTCGACCTTGGTGCGCTCGTCCATGTCGTCGCGGATACGCTCCAGCACCTTCACGCCGAGATCCTGGTGGGCCATCTCGCGGCCACGGAAGCGCAGCGTGACCTTCACCTTGTCGCCCTCCTCGATGAAGGACCGCATCGCGCGCAGCTTCACCTGGTAGTCGTTCTCATCGATATTCGGCCGGACCTTGACCTCCTTGATCTCGATGACCTTCTGCTTCTTGCGGGCCTCGTTCTTCTTCTTCTGCTGCTCGTACTTGAACTTGCCGTAGTCCAGGATCTTGACCACCGGCGGCTCGGCGTTCGGGCTGATCTCGAGCAGGTCGAGGCCTACCGAGAAAGCCCGCAGCATCGCGTCGCGGGTCGTCATGACACCCTGCATCTCGCCCTCCTCGTCGATCAGGCGCACCTGCGGGACTCGGATCTCCTCGTTCACGCGGGGGCCCTCGCGGGTCGGCTGCGCGGCCATCGGGGGTCTGGCTATAGCTCTTCTCCTGTCTCTGTTTCGGGTTCGTGGCGAGGGCGCATAGGATCGCGATCAGCCGGCGAGACACGCTTTCTGGCGCAAGAGCACGCCTGCGATCAAGCGCGCTTCGCATTTCGTGTAGCAGAAATGCCATGCACCGGACGAACCCGTGTCATGCCGCACGGTCATGATGCGGTTCGTGCGCGTTTCAGATCGGGTGGCGTCGCCTCTTCCGCAAGGACGGCGACGGCATCGGCCAGCGGCATCATCTCCTGCGCGCTGCCGCCCAGCCGCCGTATCGCGACCGAGCCCGCCTCGGCCTCGCGCCGGCCGACCACCAGGATGACCGGCACCCGCGCCAGGCTGTGCTCGCGCACCTTGGCGTTGATCTTCTCGTTGCGGGTATCGAGATGGGCCACCAGTCCAGCACGGCGCAGCCTCTCGGCCACCTCGGAGGCGTACGTCTCGGCATCGCTGACGATCGAGGCCACCACCACCTGCACCGGTGCCAGCCAGAGCGGAAAACGGCCGGCATACTGCTCGATCAGGATGCCGAGGAAGCGCTCGAACGAGCCGAGGATGGCACGGTGCAGCATCACCGGGCGGTGCCGCGCGCTGTCCTCGCCGATGTAGCTGGCGTCGAGCCGATCCGGCAGCACGTAGTCGACCTGCAACGTGCCGCACTGCCAGTCGCGCCCGATCGCGTCGCGCAGCACGAACTCCAGCTTGGGGCCGTAGAACGCGCCCTCGCCCGGGTTGAGTTCGTATTCGACCCCGGCCAGGCGGCAGGCCTCGACCAGCGCCGCCTCCGCACGGTCCCACTCCGCATCGGTGCCGACGCGGTGATCGGGCCGGTCGGCGAACTTCACCACGAAGCTGTCGAAGCCGAGGTCGCGGTACACGTCCGCCAGCATCGCGACGAAGCGCGCGGTCTCCGGCGCGACCTGCGCCTCGGTGCAGAAGATGTGCGCGTCGTCCTGGGTGAAGGCGCGCACGCGCATGATGCCGTGCAGCGCGCCGGACGGCTCGTAGCGGTGACAGGCGCCGAACTCCGCCATCCGCCACGGCAGCTCGCGGTAGGAGCGCAGGCCGTGGCGGAAGATCTGCACATGGCAGGGGCAGTTCATCGGCTTCAGCGCCAGGCTCCTGGAAGTGCCGCCCTTGTCCTCGTCCTCGACGGTGGCGATGAACATGTGCTCGCGGTAGTTCTCCCAGTGGCCGGAGGCTTCCCAGAGCGACCGGTCGACCAGTTGCGGCGTGCGCACCTCGTCGTAGCCGGCGGCGTCCTGCACGCGGCGCATGTAATCCTGCAGCACGGTATAGAGGCGCCAGCCCTTCGGGTGCCAGAAGATCGAGCCGACCGCCTCCTCCTGTATATGGAACAGGTCCATCTCGCGGCCGATGCGCCGATGGTCGCGCCGCTCGGCCTCCTCGAGCTGGTGCAGGTGGGCCTCGAGTTCCGCTTTGTCGCGCCAGGCGGTGGCGTAGATGCGGGTCAGCATCGGATTGCGATGGTCGCCGCGCCAGTAGGCACCGGCCACCTTCATCAGCTTGAAGGCCTGGCCGACGTCGCCGGTGCCGCGCATATGCGGGCCGCGGCAGAGGTCGAGCCACTCGCCCTGGCGGTAGATCGAGATCGGCTCGCTCGCCGGCAGGTCGCGGATCAGTTCGGCCTTGAAGCGCTCGCCGCGCGCCTCGAAGAAGGCGATCGCCTCGTCGCGCGGCCAGACCTCGCGGGTGAACGGCGCGTTGGCCGCCACGATCTCGCGCATGCGCGCCTCGATGGCCGGGAAATCCTCCGGCGTGAACGGCTCGTTGCGGGCGAAGTCGTAGTAGAAGCCGTTCTCGATCGGTGGGCCGATGGTGACCTGGGTGCCGGGATGCAGCCCCTGCACCGCCTCCGCCAGCACGTGCGCGGCATCGTGGCGGATCAGCTCCAGCGCGCGCGTGTCCTTGCGGGTGACGAACACCACGCGAGCATCGTCGCCGATCTCGCGCGAGAGGTCGGAAAGTGCGCCATCCACCTCCATCGCCAGCGCCGCGCGGGCCAGCCCGGGACCGATCGCGGCCGCCACCGCCGTGCCCGTCACCGGCCCGTCGAAATGGCGCACGGAACCGTCGGGTAGGGTGATGGCGGGCATCGGGAACTCCAGCGGTGCAGCAGCGCCTCCTATGGCGTCAGCCGAGCAGGGCTGCAACCGTCTCGACCGGCATATCGGCGAGGTCGTCGGCACGCAGCACCCGGACGGCGGCCGGATCGGGGCCACGCGGCGCGGTCAACGCCGGATCGCTGTCGCGCGAGAACAGTACGATAGAGCGGCATCCCATCGCCGCCGCCAGGTGCATCGGCCCGGTGTCGTTGCCGACCGCCACCGCCGCGCGCGCGGCCACGCCGCCGAGCTCCGGCAGGCTGGTGCGTCCGGTCAGGTCGATCGCGTCGGGGCATCGCAGCAGGATGGCGGCGGCCAGCGGGGCATCGGCGGCAGCGCCCACGACCACCGGCCGGACACCACGTCCGGCGAGTTGCCTGGCCAGTGCTGCGAAGTGCGCGATCGGCCAGCGCTTGGCCGGACGGTGCGGCGCCGCCCCCGGCACGAGCAGGGCATATGGCCGCTCGAGCCACGGACCCTCGGCGGCCAGCCAGGACAGGTCGGGGAACGGCGTCGCAGCGATGCCGGCGCGCGCGAGCTGGTCGGCCTGGCGCTCCCGCGTGTGCATGCGGTCGCGATCGGGATTGTCGTGCGGATGCGAAGCGCCGCGGGCGATGCCGGACCATTCCGGCCGGCCGCCCAGCCGGTGATAGCGGGAGGAGCGGCCGGAGGTCTGCAGGTCGTAGACGAAGTCGAACCCGCGCAGGCTTCGTCGCAGGGCCGACAGGCCGCGCAGGTCCCACCATGCCGGCCGGCGGTCGATGGCGACCGCGTCGAACCACGGCGAGGCCGCCAGCAGGCCGGCGAACGGCGCGGTGGTGAGCAGGGTCACCGGGTCGGCCGCGTGATGCGCGCGGATCGCGGCGAACGGCGCGAAGGCCAGCACCACGTCGCCGAGTGCTCCGAGCTTGATGACCAGGATGCGGGCCATGCCGGCTACGCGGTCAGGGCCGGGACCAGGCGGAGGGTCCCGGACGCAGCGCCAGCAGTTCGTCATATACCGCGAGCGTCGCGCGCTGCATCGAGGCGACGCTGTAGCGCTCCAGCACCCCGGCCCGCGCCCAGTAGCCGAGGTTGCCGCGGTCGGTCGCGTCCATCGCCAGCACGTGCGCCAGCGTGTCGGCCAGCGCCTCGGCGTCCCCCGGCGGAAACACGTAGCCGCTCACCCCGTGCCGTACCGTCTGCATCGCAGCTCCATGGGCCGCGACCACCACCGCGCAGCCCATCGCCTGGGCCTCGACCACCACGCGTCCGAACGGCTCCGGCTTGAGCGAGGGCGCGACCACGATGTCGGCTAGCGAGAGGGCCGCCGGCATGTCGTCGCAATGCCCGGCGAAGCGCAGCCGGTGCTCGATGCCGAGCCGCCTGGCCTGGACCAGCAGGCGCTCGCCATGCACGCCGCTGCGCTGCTCGGGGCCGACCAGCACGCACACCCAGTCGCGCGTGTCCCGCGGCAGCCGGGCCAGCGCCTCCAGCAGCAGGCCGTGGCCCTTCCAGGGCGTGATGCGGCCGGCGAGCATGATCACCGCGGCGCCGTGCGGCAGGTTCCAGTCGCGGGACAGCACGTGCAGGCGCTCCCCGCGCACCGCCTGCACGTCGAACGCCGCGGTGTCGGCGCCGCGCGGGATGGTGCGCAGGCGTGCGGCCTCGACGCCGTACTCGCGCGCGATGCGCTCGGCCACGAAGTCGCTGATCGCGATCACCCGGTCGCCACGTCCCATGACCGCGTTGTAGCGCCGCTTGAAGGGCAGGTTCTCGCCGTAGACGCCGTGCCACGTGGTCACGAACGGGATCCCGGTCCGGCGTGCGGCCAGCATCGCCGACCAGGCCGGGGCGCGCGAGCGGGCATGCACGATGTCCACCGCTTCGGATCGGATCAGCCGTGCCAGGCGGCCGGCGTTCAGCCAGATCCCGAGCGGGTCCTTGGTCAGCAGGCGCAGCGTGATGTGCCGGCCGCCGGCTCGTTCCACCAGCGGCACCATGCGGCCGCCGGCGCTGGCCACCAGCGCGCGGCCACCGGCGCCCGCGATCGCGCGCACCATCTCGATGGTGCCGCGTTCCACCCCGCCCGCCTGCAGGCTGGGCAGCACCTGCAGGACCACGGGGGCCGGGATCGCGGAAGGAGCTTGTCCGGGCATGGGAGGCGGCCATAGCACGGCGCTTCCGCGTCGTCCCGGCCCCTCTGTGACCGGCCGGCTCCTCTGTAACCGAAGCCTGTCGTCAGAGGTGGATGCTGGTCCCGGCGTTGGCGATGCCCACCAGCAGGATCTGGGTGCCGTCGCCGAGCGAGAGCAGCGTGGAGGCGCTTCCGGTCGAGAGCCGCACGTCGGCGGGCTGATAGCCGAAGAGCTGGATCACGTCGCTGTCCGGCTTGAAGCCGTTCAGCACGTCCACGCCGTCGGCGGCGCCCTTGACCACATCGTAGACGGCGCCGCCGGCACCTTCGTTGATCGTCGCCTTGCCGCTCCCCAGGAGAACCTGCATCGATCCGGTGCCACCGGTGATCGTCGTCAACGCCTGGCCCGCGTAGATCAGGCTGGCGCCGTTGCCGATGTCGATGTTCGACGTCGTGCTGCCGGCGACGACGAGCATGTTGCCGCCCTGGCCGGTCACGCTCAGGGCGCCGGAGCCTCCGATGACGACATCGGCGCCCCCGGTGCTGCCACTCACGTTCAGCACGCCCGACCCGCCGAAGATGTCCTCGCCGGCCTTGGCGTCGACATCCAGGCTGCCGCTGCCGCCGACCACCGTATCCCCGCCTGCGGCGGCGCCATCGACCGTTGTGCTGCCGGCGCCGGTAAAGATGACGCTGGCGGCGTTGCCACCGTTCACCGTCGTGTTGCCGCCTCCGCCCAGGGCGGTCTCGCGCCCGTTCGCGAGGTTCAGCACGTCGTTGCCGTTCGCCGAGCCGAAGAGCAGATCGCCTGCGGCCGCACCGGTCAGCGTGGTGTTGGCGCCCGAGGCGCCCTGGGAGACCAGGATGTTCCGGCCGGCGTTGCCGCCACCATAGTGCCCGCCGCCGGCGCCGCCGAAGGCCGTCACCGATCCTGCGGCGCCGTGGACGGAACTGGCGCCGGACCCGTTGATGAAGGTGAGCGAGCCCGAGCTGCCGGTGACGGTCACCTGGCCGCTGACGGCGCGGACCAGATCCGCGCCACTGCCGGCCTGAACGGTGGCGCAGGAGGCCGCATCGTAGGACTGGCTGCCGCCACCCAGGGTCACGATGGCGACGACGACCGGTGGCGCGATGGTGGCCGCGACCGCGACGCTGTAGCTCATGTCGACGATGTGCAGCTGCACCTTGGGCGTGGTCACCAAGAAGGTCTCGTCGATGACCTCGGCGCCCATCACCTCGTTGCTGCCGCCGTCGGCGGCATCGAGCGGGGCATGGACGGTGTCGCTGTAATACTGCTGCCCGTCGACATAGTAGGTGATGCTGCCGCGTTCCCAATCGACCGCGTAGGTGTGCTGCTTGCTGGGATCGAGCGGGATCGTGTTGTATTCCGATCCGTCGTTCTGCGACCACCAGGTATCATAATAATGCACCGTCGAGAGGACAGTCTGGCTGCCGTCCAGGCTCTCGAACAGGTCGATCTCGGTGGCCTTGTCCGTCGTCGAGGCATCGAGAAACTGGTCATCGGCGCGCCACATCAGCACGGCGACGCCACTGCCCTGCCCCGGGTTGCCATAGCCGGTGAACTGGTAGAGCCCATAGCCCTCGCCGACGCTCTTGCCGGACGGGTTCTGCATGAAGCCGACCGGGTTCCAGCTTTGCGTCGCGCTGCCGGTCAGGGTGAGCGCGCCGTTCCCGAAGCTGTACTGGTCCGAGTTGCCCCAACTGTTCGACCAAAGCTGCGTGTCGAGCGTGGTGTCCTTGGCAAAGTCGTCATCGAACACGACACGGAAAGTGTTCAGGTTAAGGCTCATGGTCGCTCCATTTCGGCATCGGACCGACCCCTTGCGGTGTCAGGTCCGTATCGGCATGGACTGCGACCCGCCTCGCATTCCACGAGACGCAGACCACTGAATGCAGCCGGCGTCTCATGCCTTCATACGATCAATATCTTATCGAAAAGAAAATTGCGGGATCGATCGGTCGGCGCCGGCCGACCCCATGGCTGGCCGATGCCGTGCCTCGCCCGATCGAACGTCGGAGCATCGAGCGTTGGAGCATGGCCAAGGGGATCATGCTCTAATGCTCCCGCATGTCCGATCCGCCTTCCGATCCCACCTGGCTGACCCGGCCCGACGGGCTGCGCCTGGCCGTCCGGCATGATGCAGGCCAAGCCCCCTGCATCGTCTTCCTGCACGGGCTGATGAGCCATATGGAGGGCGAGAAGGCGCGCTTCCTGGCCGGTCATGCCCGCGCCCGGGGCTGGGAGTACCTGCGCCTGGACCTGTCCGGGCACGGGCGCAGCGAGGGCGCCTTCGCGGCCTGCACGATCAGCCAGTGGCGCGACGACGTGCTGCTGGCGCTCGACCGGCTCACTGCGGAACCGGTGATACTGGTCGGCTCGTCGATCGGCGGCTGGATCGCGCTGCTGGTGGCGCTGGCCCGCCCCGGACGCGTCGCCGGACTGCTGCTGATCGCGCCGGCGCCGGACATGACCCGCCGCGTGGCCCGCGCGTTGCCGCACGAAGCGCGCGAGGCGCTGCGCCGGGACGGCGTGTGGCTGCGTCCGAGCCGCTACGGCGAAGCGATACCGATCACCCAGCATGCTCGATGACGGCGACCGCCTGTGCCTGCTCGACGGACCGATCGCGTTGACCTGCCCGGTGCGCATCCTGCACGGCCAGCTCGATCCCGACGTGCCCTGGCAGGGCAGCCTGCAGCTCGCCGAACGGCTCGTATCGCACGACGTGCAGACGATCCTGCTCAAGCACGGTGATCACCGGCTCTCCGGCCCGCCCGAGCTCGCGCTGATCGCCTCGGTGCTGGGACGGTTGCGCGACATCAGCGTGGCCTAGCAGTCTGTCGGAGTGAGGCGGGAGGGCAAGCTCGTCGGCCAAAGCAAATTCGGTGGTAAGGAGCCCATTTGTGCCACATCCGAAGCGCCATGGCGGGTCGAGCGTGTTTTATTCGGCTTTG
>JAABUX010002694.1_pt1 | contig 24705 bp, 23 predicted proteins | sample 5561851 | NCBI WGS metagenome assembly JAABUX01 (sample SAMN10711883, study PRJNA513361) | rock metagenome | isolation source: Antarctica rocks | place: Antarctica: Victoria Land, Richard Nunatak red sandstone | collected 2016-01-03 | reverse complement strand
GGCGTCTCGCCCGTCACCGCGTTGGCCCTGGGACGGGCGAGACGCCCGCGCTCCCAGGGGGACGTTCATGGCCACTGCACCCGCCATGAATAATCCAGGCCAAGTATAAGTTGGGAAGTTCTTGCACGACCCGCACACTTGGCCGAGCATTTTCACAGGCGCTTTGGCATGCATGAACGTAGCGACACCTACTTAGCGCGCTCTCCCGTGCGACGGGCGAGGGGGAGCGTCGGCCCGCCTCGTCTCCCCTCTCCCGCGCACAGGGAGAGCCGGTTGGGCTGTCGGCTCCGCAGAGCCGAGAGACCAATCCGCACGGGGCGGGGGTGAGGGTTGCCCTGGCGCGCGGGCCGTTTATGATGCGGCCCGCGCGCAGACGTCCGTGACCAGCGCGACCGCGGCCGCCAGGTCGTTGACGACCAGCGCGTAGCACGCCGCGCCCGCCGTGAGCGCGGTGGCCAGGGCCACCCCGTGGGGCGGACGAGCCCCGTCGTTGACGCCGCAGCGCAGCAGACGCAGGGCGGCCTCCGATCGGCCCAGGGACCGGAGAGCAGTGCGGCCATCAGGCTCGTAGCGCGGAAAAACGATGGCCCTGACCGTCGTCACCTCGCGCCGGCAATCCGCGGCCAGCAGCGTTGGGTCGAGATGCCAGATGCGTCCCGGTTCGCGCGGCGCCTCCCGCACGATATCGTCGGGGAGCGCCAGCAACCGGGCGGTGAGCAGCGGCCGCTTGACCGACAGCGGCTTGGGGTAGGCGTGGACGCGCCGCGTCGCGGGGTCGACCAGCGCGGCCTCGTCCGAGAGGTAGCCGAAGCCGGCGCGCACCAGCGCCGCGGTCAGCGTCGTCTTGCCGCTCCCCGAGGCGGCGGGCAGGAGGATGCCGCTGCCTCCGTCGTCGAGCACGGCGCTGTGGAAAACGGCATAGGTCGAGACCGCGGTCAAGGCGGTCGAGGCGGCGTGCCAGTCAGCGTAGTCCACCAAATCGTCGCCGCGCGCGCTGCCGTACAGGACGCGCCCATCTCTCAGCAGCACGAAGCGCGCGGACCACGGATGGTCGACGCCGGCCTGTGCCAGGTCGATGAGGTCGTACGTGCAGCGCCGGGCGGGCTCACTCGTTGCGCCATCGGCGAACGGGCGCCACGCCAGAGACATGGCCCGCGAGAGGTCAGCGCGGTTGCCGCGGACGCGCACGCGCTGATCGACCAGCGTGTAGGCCGCATCATAGGGCAGGGCTATTGACCGCGCGGCCTCGCCCACGACATCCATCACGGTGTCCGGGTCGAAGGCCGGGACAGGCGATCCGTCTACGCCGTCAGGATACGTCACCCCAGCACCCTATCGACCACCGCCACCGCCAACTCGTCGCCGGCGTAGGACGTGTCGCCCTCCGCCAGCCGTCGCACCTCAAACGTCGCGGCGTGGGCTAGCAGGTCGCGCGTGAGCGCGGGCCGCTCAGCAGGCCGGTGCTGAAAGTTGGCGGACTGCTCCAGCAGCCGCATCACGGCGCGGGCGCGTCCGAGCGGCTCGACCACACCCGCGCCGTCCGACGCCAGTGTCTCCACGACCAGGGCGCGAATGGTTTCAGGCCGGCGCAACGGGCCGAGCGTAGACCTCTCCGTGGCGCTCGTGGCGCTCGTGGGCGGCAGTTCCGCGACGAGCGGGTAGGCGCCCTCCACTCCGTCGACTCGTGAGAAGGCGATACCCAGCGCCTGGAGGGCCGCGGCCTCGTCGGCGTTGGCGCAGACCAGGGGCAACGGGCAGGGAAACCAGGACCGGTCGGTGGGATCGAGGTAGAGCGTGGTACTGGAGGCATAGTCGTAGCCGCGCGCGCGGAAGGCCGCCACGAGCCGTCGCGTCGCGGCCGGCGTCGCGCCCGCGAGCAGGACGGCGGCATCGCCGCGCGTCACGACGCCCGTATTCAGGGCGTACACGTCAGGATTGGGGAGCAACCGCGGCAGCCGCGTCGCCAGGTCGTCGATCAACGCGGCGACAAGCTCGGAGACGAGCGTGGTGCGCCGCAGCCGCAGCGTCTCGAGATACACGAAGTGAAAGCCGCGCTGCCCGCGACGGGTCGGCTCCCTGCCGGCCACGAGGTTGTAGCAGACATCGGACCGCGACGGATCGTCGTTGGGCGCGGCAAAGCGCCCAAGCGCGGCGTCGACGTGTGCGGCCAGCGCGGCGCCGGTGCAGCGAATACGCACGCGTACGCCCACGATGTCGTAGCAGTGATCGGTCACCCACACGAGGCCCTCTAGGTCCGTGCGTCAGGTACCTGGCTGGCGCAGCATGCGGATGAACGCTCGCTCGTCCAGCGCGCCTCCTTGTATCGTAGGCATCGACGTCATGATATATCTTTGCGGTAGCCCGGACTCATATAGGGTGTGGGTGGTGAAAGGGCTGCCCTTAGGGTGTGGGTGGTGAAAGGGCTGCCCTCTGCTATCTTAGACCAACCGTGGCCGTTTGCTCAGTGGACAACATCTCTACCACGCCAGCGACGGGTGGTGGGAACATGTACGCGTCCCCACCACCCGTCGATCTGCCTCTGTTCCCGTCGGCGTTACGGGCACAACGTCAGCGCAACCTTACCGGTGAGAAGGTTGGTCTGCGGAACGGAGTAGTTGCTCGCGCCCGTGCCGCTGCTCGGGGGCGAGGCCGTGATGGCGATGGCCTGCTGCCCCGAAGACGCGGACTGGCAGCTGTCGACGACGTTGGTGATCGAGATGAAGAACGACTGGTTGTTCATCGTCACATCGATCTGATCGTTGGTGGTCCCGACCTCGATCGAGCTCGAGGCTACACCCGAGCCGGGGCTAAGAGGCGTGTTAGGGTCGTTGATCGTGACGTTGTTGCCGCCGCAGCCCGCCGTGGGAGCGATCGTGACAGTGGCCGGCGCGTCGCCGTACGGGCTCTTGAAGGTGGCCGACCCTCCGCACGTACGAATGAAGACGTTGTTATTCTTGAACGTGCTGACCCCGGCGGCGTGCGCCGTGAGCGTGTCGATGGCGGGGATGGCGTAGATAGCCGCGCCGGTCGCGACGGCCGCCTTGAGCGCGGTGCGGCGCGAGACGCCGCGCCGGGTCGTGGCGGCCGCCACCTCTCCAGCGCCAGCGCCCTGGTCTTCCGTGTGTGTGGTCATCGCTTTATCCTCTTGAGACCTGCGTCAAATCAATGCCTTGGCTGTGTCGTGATGTGGGCCATGCCGTGTATGATATCGTATTGGGTCGTACGTTGCCAGGGCTGTCGTTTATAATCCGCCAGGTGGGGGCGCGTGGGCTTGGGGATGGCTGTACCTCCTGGGTTTGTGGGACGCTGCGCCGTCCGCGCGCGTGGGCTGAACGCATGCCGTATGTCCGTCACGGACATGTCGACGGGCCGATAGGTCAATGACGGCTCCATCCGCCCATGCATAGGAGCCGTCCGCGTGGGCTGCTTCCAGGGAAGAACGCTCCACGCTGTCGGGAGAAGAGTTATCCAAAGCAGCCGGTAGAGGAAGCGAGAGCGGGAGCGGGAGCGAGCGGGAGCGGGCGGCGACGCGCGGCTGCGTCGCGGCAGGGGAGGTCCGACTCCGGCTCCACGCGCCCTCCTCGCGCACGTCCGAGGCATCGAGCATATAAGGACCGAGCAGGGCGCGCTCCTCCCGCCGCACGGGAATCGCGGGCGCCTCACCCTCCGCGACCATGCGCAACGCGTCGCTCACGTCGTGGGTACCGGCGCGCCGCGCCAGCAGCACCAGCGTGCGCACCATAGACTCCATGCCCGCCCGCGAGACGGGTCGCGGGTCGATCACTCCCATGATCTTGGCGTTGGCGGTCGGGACCGTGTTCTCGAGCGCGGAGGTCAACTCCTCGTGCATCTTCTCGCCGGGGCGCAGTCCGGTAAAGCGGATGGCGACATCCTTGCCCACGCGCAAGCCGCGCAGGCGGATCAGCTTCTCGGCCAGATCCACGATGCGCACGGGCTGGCCCATGTCGAGCATATAGATCGAGCCGCCGGCCGCGCTGGCCGCCGCCTCAATGACCAGGCAGGCCGCCTCGGGGATACTCATAAAGAAGCGCGTCACCTCGGGGTGCGTCACCGTGATGGGACCGCCGGCCGCGATCTGGCGCTCGAAGGTGGGCACCACGCTGCCGCGGCTGCCGACGACGTTGCCGAAGCGCACGGCGCAGAACAGGGTCGCGCTGCCCTGGGCAAAGGCCCGCACCAGCAACTCGCCGACGCGCTTGGAGTAGCCCAGGTTGTTGGCGGCCGCGACGGCCTTGTCGCTGGAGATAAAGACGAAGCGCTCGACCTCGTGCAGGTGGGCGGCGCGACACAGGATCGCCGTGCCCAGGACATTGGCCTTGATGGCCTCGGAGGGGTGGCTCTCGAGCAGGGGCACGTGCTTGTAGGCGGCGGCGTGGAAGACGACGCTGGGGCGGACGCGCGCGAAGACGCGGTCCATCAGGTGCTCGTCCGTAATGTCGGCGATGCACACCTCGGGGATGTCGCCGGCGCCAAGCGCGCCGAGCTCGGCGTGCAGGTCGAACAGGCCCGTCTCGTTCGTGTCGAGCAACACCAACCGGCTGGGCCGCAGATGCAGCAACTGGCGGCACAACTCGGAGCCGATCGAGCCCGCCGCGCCGGTGACCAGCACGACCTTGTCCTGCAGGTAGTTGGCGCAGGCCGCCACGTCGAGGCGCACTTCGTCGCGCCCAAGCAGGTCGGTGATGTCGAGCTCGCGCAATCCCAGCGGCCGGTGCGGCTGGGTGGCGATCTCGGAGAGGCTGGGCACGATCTGCATGCGGGCGCCGGTGCCCTGGCAGATCGCGATGAGCTCGTCGAGCTCGTCGCGCGTGCTGCTGGGGATGGCGATGGCGATCAGGTCGACCTCCAACTCCGTCACCAGGCGCGCGATGTCGCCGTAGGTCCCAAGGACAGGCACGCCGTTGAGCCGCTGCCATCTCTTGGCCGCGTCGGCGTCGATGAACCCGACCACGCGCACGTGGGAGCCTCTATCGTCGTGGAAGTCGCGCGCCAGCAGCACGCCTGTCTTACCGGCGCCGACGACGAGCGCGCGCGCGCACCCTTCGCCCGACGTCGATCCCGATGTGGCCGCCGCCTCGGCGCGCTTCTCGCGCAGGCGCGGGGAGAGCTTGGCCAGCACCAGCAGCAGGAAGGCGAGCACGGCGCCGTTGGGCACGGTGCTGAGCCAGTACGGCCGCGTCAGCGGCTGGACAAGCAGGTCGATCACGGAAAAGATGGTGGTGGCCACGGCCACCGCGCCGCCCATGGCCGCGACATCCAGCAGGTTGACGTAGCGCCATACGCGGCGGTGCAAGCCGAAGTGGTAGTTGGCCAGCGCGAACGCACAGAACAGCACCGCCGCCGAGACGGCCATGTCGGAGGCCCGGATGTGCGTGCCGAAGCGCAGCACGTCGGCCAGGATAAAGCCGCCGGCCGCGATGAGGCCGTCCATGACGACCGCGACCCCGTGCCGCTGGACGCGGTCGACTAGGTCGAAGACGACCGCCCGCGGCCGCCACATGCTCTCGCCCGATCCGTTCGCCATCTGTTACACGACGCCTTCCGCGATCCAATTGGGGGATGGGCAATAGCCCACGTGGTCAATCATACCCGATATCCAATGATACATGCCGCCAGTCATGAGCGGGTTAATTTTATCATCAAGAACCGGTTAAGTTACGGTTAAGTTGGCGCCAATCCGGTTGAGGATGGTGCACGCATGGGCTGCCGGGGTCGTTGGCGCCACGGTGGGAGGGACATGGGCCGCGGGAATCGCGAAGATCCTGCCGCGAAGGCTGCCACGCGCTCCGTCGCAAGCAGTATACTATCGCGAGAGGAAGCATTGCATTCCCGCCCTCATCGCCCGCCAGCGGCGACCCCCTATCTATGGATCTGAGCCGCGAACCGTCATCACAATCGACAAGGACGACCAGAGCATGCGCCACGATTTTTTGCCCTTTGCCCTCCCAAGTATCACCGACGCCGAGATCGACGAGGTCGTCGCCACCCTCCGCTCCGGCTGGATCACCACCGGCCCGCGCGCCAAGCGTTTCGAGGCGAACTTTGCGGCCTACGTCGGCGCGACCCACGCGGTGGCCCTCAACTCCTGCACGGCGGCGCTGCACCTCGCCCTCGACGCCATCGGCCTGCGCCCCGGCGATGAGGTGATCGTGCCCGTCACGACCTTTACGGCGACCGCCGAGGTGGTGCGCTACTTCGATGCCCACCCGGTCTTCGTCGACATCGACCCCGACACCTTTAACATCGACGTCGCGCGCATTGAGGCCGCTATCACGCCCCGCACGCGCGCCATCATCCCGGTACACATGGCCGGCCAGCCCTGCGACATGGACCCGCTGCTCACGCTGGCCCGCGCCCGTGGGCTTGCCGTGATCGAGGACGCCGCTCATGCCCTGCCAGCCCGCTACCGCGGCCGCCTGGTGGGCACGCTGGGCGACCTGACGGCGTTCAGCTTCTACGCCACCAAGACGATCACCACGGCCGAGGGGGGCATGCTCACCACCGAGAACCCCGACTATGCCAGGCGCGCCACGCTAATGGGCCTGCACGGCATCAGCAAGGACGCCTGGAAACGCTACAGCGCCGAGGGCTCGTGGTTCTACGAGGTAGAGGAGCCCGGCTATAAATACAACATGCCCGACCTCGCCGCCGCGCTCGGCCTGGTACAACTGCGCCGCTGCGACGAGCTGTGGGCGGCGCGCGTGGCCATCGCGGCACGCTACGACGCGGCCTTCGCGGACCTGCCGGAGGTCGCTACCCCGGTCGTCTCGCCCGAGGCGCAGCATGCCTGGCACCTCTACATCATCCGCCTCGAGCTCGACCGGCTGGAGATCGACCGCGCGGCCTTTATGCGCGAACTACACGCGCTCAACATCGGGACCAGCGTCCACTTTATCCCCCTGCACCTCCATCCCTACTACCGGCGCGCCACCGGCCATCAGCCCGACGATTTCCCCGCGGCGATGGGCGTCTACAAGCGCGTCGTCTCGCTGCCGATCTACCCGTTGATGGATGGGCAAGACGTCGACGACGTCATCACGGCCGTGCGGACGGTCGTGGAGCGCCACCGCCGGCGCGCCGCGACGACGGCCCCGGCGACCCTGGCAGCCAGTCAGGCCCTCCCGGTCGCTTAAGACGGCGCGATGGCGGAGCAACCCTCACCCCCACCCCCTCTCCCGACCGCAGGAGAGGGGCAACCCTCACCCCCACCCCCTCTCCCGGCCGCGGGAGAGGGGAGCACAGGCACATATTCGCTAGCGCGCGGAAGATGTGAGGCAATCTGGGGGGGCGTGGCGCCCCCAGGGTTTTTGCGCGCCAACAAATCGTCATGGGCAGCGATCAAGCGCGGCTGTGACATTATCGTGTCGGCGCTGGGGCTGGCGGCCCTGCTGCCGCTGGGCGCCTGCGCCGCCGCGGCGGTGGTACTGGACGATGGACGCCCCATCCTCTACGGCGCGCGCCGCGTCGGGCGCGGCGGCGCGCCGTTCACGATGTACAAGTTCCGCACCATGCGGCGCGACGCGGCCGCGCATGGCCCCGCCATTACCGGCGCGCGCGACCCGCGCATCACCCGCGTAGGGGGCGTGCTGCGCGTCGCGCGGTTGGACGAGCTGCCGCAGCTATGGAACATGCTGCGCGGCGATATGAGCCTGGTCGGGCCGCGCCCGGAGGACCCGGCCTTCGTGGCGCTCTATACGCCGCAGCAGCGCATCGTGCTGACGATGCGTCCGGGCATCACGGGGCCGGCCCAGCTCGTCTTCGCCGATGAGGCGCGCTTGCTGCGGCCGGGCCACGAGCACGAAGATTATGTCAACGTTGTGCTGCCCGCCAAGCTCACGATCGACATGGAGTACGTCGCGAACTCCTCGCCCTGGCGGGATCTGCGCGTCATCGCGGGCACGCTCGGCGCGGTGTTGCGGCGGCGACGAGGATAACCGGATCGGCGGGCGGCGTATGCCGGACGCTCCACGGAGAGGAGGAACTGGCGCGGGAGCGCCTGGGTCCCGAGGCATTCGGCTACGTGGCCAGCGGCTCCGCCGCGCTCAAGGCCATGGCGCTGGACGCGTCGGCCGTGTCACTGGGTCAGCCCTACATCTACGGGCTGGCCCTGGGCGGAGAGCAAGGGGTGCGCGCCGTGGTGGACAACTTTCTGGCCGACCTGGACCTGGCGCTGGCCCTCAATAGACCAATGTCTCTGACGTCACGTTTGGCGCGCGCGGACCATACCAGAGCCATCTATCGCATCGGGTTGTTCGCGGCTTGATGCTCAAACTCGCGCACCAGGTCTTGCATCTCCGCCTGCGTGTGTACCCGCCCGGCGTCGAGGTCGGCAAGACCCTCGTGAATCTGCGCAATCTGCTGATCGTAGATCTCGAGGTAAGACTCGACCGCTTCGGAAAGCACGACATCGCGCGATTGCCGTAGCGATTCCGCGGCCTGTTCGAGGCGCTCCTTCGTTGCCGTAGGCATACGGACGGTGAACGCGCTCATCGGAACATCCTGATTCACAGCCATGGGCCACCTCCTCTCATATAGTCTAACGTTTTTTGAGAGTAGCATTCTTCGTTTCGGCCCATCGCCGCTGGCCCCATCATCGGGCATGAGCAAGGGCCTGCCATGTCTCTTGCCGGACGATCTCCTCGATCCTGACAAGTGCTTCGGGGCCGCTGCGCACGATGATGAGGATATCGGGTGTGGCGCGCAACAGGTAGAACGGGTCGTCGTCGGGCAAACGCGTTCCGGCCACGGCGCCGCGCGCGAAGGCGCGCACGACCTCATCGACGCGGCCGCGCTCATCCGCGGTCAGTTGATCCTGAACTAGCACGACACGCCCCGGTGGCAGGGCAATATGATCCGCGGATCCCTCATCGGGAGAGTGATCAGGCGCCACTATCATCGTCATCCTCCCACACCAACGCGCATCGCTTGTGCGTCCTAGATCTCTCGATTGTCCTACGTGAAAGGGGCGACGCCTCCGCACAAGCGACGTGATGGATAGGCGAAACAGGGCTCGAACCTGTGACCTTCCGGGTGTAAACCGGACGCTCTGACCAACTGAGCTATTCGCCCTCGTAGCCATCAAAAGTATAGCATGTCGCGGCGGCGTACTGACCCAATACGTCTACGTCCAAGGGTGCGCCTTAACATTGTGGACTCCGACCTGCGACTGCGGTCGCATGGCAGCAGACGGACACTGCGGTGTCGAAGCGGGACCAGGGATCTCGTCGCGGTGGACGACGCCCGACCGCAGTCGGCCCATGGCTGACTGGCCCCCGACCGGCTGCGGCCGGTCCCGGTCCAGCGCGGTGGTGTGCCATGCGACCGCAGTCGCAGGCCTGGTCTGGCCCGGTCCCTCCCCATTCCACAAAAACGAGGTGCACCCTAACGTCCAAAACTGCTCTTGCGCCCATAAGTACCGGGCGATATACTCCAGTGTCGATATCGCGGCACGCGCCGACATGGCATGCCCATACCGCGCGCCTTGACTTATCACCGCGCTATCCCGGCGGAGGACCTATCACCCATGTTGCTACAACCACAGCGCGTGTCGCGCGCCGCGACGCCGCGCACCTTCCATGTCTGGACCATCGGCTGCCAGATGAATACGGCCGAGAGCGCCGCGATTACCTCGGCCTTGCAACAGCGTGGCCTCACGCCCGTTGGCGCGCTCGACGACGCCGAATTGGTGGTGCTGAACTCGTGTACCGTGCGCGAGAGCGCCGAGCAGCGCGTGCAGGGTACCCTGGGCAACCTACTACATCGCAAGGGCGAGGACCCCGACCTCAAGATCGCGCTGACCGGCTGCTCGGTCGAGCCGGATGTCGAGGCCATGGCGCGCAAGCTGCCCATGGTCGACTTTTTCTTCCGGCCGGGCGCGCTCGACCACTTCCTGGCCCAGCTCGAGGCCGAGGAGGTCACCGGCGCCCCGCTGGTCAGCAACCCGGTGATGAGCCATAGCGCGCCCGTCAGCACCTACGTGTCCGTGATGCAGGGCTGCAACAAGTTTTGCACCTACTGTATTGTGCCGTACCGGCGCGGGCGCGAGGTCAGCCGTCCCATCGCCGAGGTGGTGTCCGACGTGCGTATGATGACGCGGCGCGGGGCCAAAGAGATCACCCTGCTGGGCCAAATCATCGACCACTATGGCCGTGACCTGCCCGTCAAGAGCCACCTGGCCGACTTGATGGAGGCGGTGCATGAGGTCGAGGGGCTGCAGCGGCTGCGCTTTATGACCTCCCACCCGCGAGACATGGACCCGCGCCTGATCGAGGCCATCGCGCGGCTGCCCAAGGCCGTGGAGACGATCCACCTGCCGGTGCAGGCCGGCGACGACACGGTGCTGCGGCGCATGCGTCGCCAGTATACGGTCGAGCGCTACCTGAACCTCGTCGCGCAGATCCGGGCCACCGTCCCCGGCGTGGCCGTAACCACCGATATCATCGTGGGCTTCTGCGGGGAGACCGAGGAGCAGTTTCAGCGCACGCTCGACCTGATGGACGCGGTACAGTTCGATGTCGTCCACGTGGCCTGCTACTCGCCCCGCCACGGCACGGTCTCCGCCTCGTGGGACGACGACGTGCCGCAGGAGGAGAAGGAGGAGCGCCGCCGCCGCCTGGAGCGCCAGCAGGAGGAGACCCAGCGGCGCATCAACGCGCGGCTGCAGGACACCGTGCAGGAGATCCTGGTCGAGGACAGCCAGTCGCACCGGCAGGATGTTCCGCAGTGGCGTGGGCGCACCCGCACCAACAAGCTTGTTTTTATCCCGCGCGAGGACGAGGATCTGGTCGGCCAACTCGTACACGCCCGTATCACCAAAACCAGCCCATGGGCTCTACAGGGGGTTATTGATTGAACGAATTGCATTCCGAAGATAAAGTTCGGCAGCGGCGCCAGCTCGCCGAACAAGCGATCAACATGGCGATGGCCAACCAGTGGCAGCAGGCCATCGACGTCAACAAGCGCCTGGTCGACGAGTTCACTCCCGATGTCGAGGCGTGGAACCGCCTGGGCAAGGCCTACGCGCAGTTGGGCCGCATCGCCGATGCGCGCGCGGCCTATGAGTCGTCGCTCAAGATCGACGGGACCAACACCATCGCGCTGCGCAACATCCAGCGCCTCTCCGCGCTCAAGGACGAGGCGCCGCACGCGGCCGACGGCGAGATGCGGCACGCGGACCCTGCTTTCTTCATTGAGGAGACCGGCAAAACGGTGGCGACCACCATCTTCAGCGACGCCTCGAAGGAGACGTTGGCCTTGATGACGGCGGGCGACATGCTGGGCTTCAGCCGCGACCGCAGCGTCATGGTCGTCACGACGCAAGGGAACGAGCGATTGGGCGTGCTCGACGGGCGCCTGAGCGCGCGCCTGATCGAACTGCAAGAGGGCGGCAACGAGTACGCCATCGCGACGGTCGCGGTCAACCCGCAGAAGCGCGAGGTGCGCGTGCTGGTGCGCGAGATGCGGCAGTCGCCGCAACTGGCCGGCCGCGTCTCCTTCCCACCGGAGACAAGCTCGGGCTTCCGCGCCTACACCCGTGGCAGCGCCTTGATCCGCGACGAGCGGGCCGACGACGAGGACGAGGACACGGTCGACGACGCCGACGTCATGCTCGGCGACGAGGAAGATCTCAGCGCCGACGGCCTCGACTTCGGAGAGGACACCAGCGAAACGTAGGCGCCAGTTGCCAGTTGCCAGTTGCCAGTTGCCGGTAGACACGGAAAGAGAAGCAGGACATGGCGAAGGGCCGCTCACCATCTGGTAAGCGGCCCTTCGCCATGTCCTGCTTCTGTATCGTCTCCCTCGACAGTAAAGGAGGTTAACCGCCTATTGCCTATTGCCTACAACAGGCGTGCGTCGGGCGCTACGCAGCGCGAAGATGATCGGCAGGATAAACACAAGGAAGAGAATAGCGGCGGCGATGATGAGGTTGAGCCAGCGGCCGCCCTCATAGGCCACGGCCTCGTAGAGCACCGTGAAGCAGGCAAAGGCAACTAATAGGGCGCCAATCACCATCATACGCCGGCGCTGGGCCGGGGTCGGCGGCGTCCGCGGCTTGCGTTGTCTTGCCATATGTTTTCGTCCTCCATGGCCAACGGCCCCCAGATCGTTTAGTGCAGGACTAAGGATTTCTCTTTGCAGCGCCGCTATACACCCGACCGCAGTCGGCCCGTCGTTTGCCATGCGACCGCAGTCGGCCCGTCGTTTGCCATGCGACACATGCGGACTGGCCTCCGACCGGCTGCGGCCGGTCCCGGTCCAGCCGGGCAGTCGCAGGCGTCCTCCAAAGCCGATGGCCCGCGCCCCGTTGTCTGCACGAGGCTGCGGGCCATATCGTGACCTCGCCAGTACCGGGGGTCGAGGTTACGTGCCCCATCCTACTCCCCTCTCCCGCGTATAGGAGAGGGGTCGGGGGTGAGGGCTACCCGTTGTTCTTGGCGCCGTCCTGAATCCAGTTAAATAGGTTCTTCCGATCTGTCGCCGGAATCTGGGGCTGGTTGAGTGGCATAGTCAGACCATTCCCGTGGTCATACTTCTTCATCGTGGCGTGATCCCACTCCACGACAGCGTAGATGTAGCTGTCTTTACCGTTGCCAGGCTTGAGCACCGCGCCAGGGAAGACGCCGCCGCCGACGCTGCCCTTGATGGTCGTCTCGTAGGTGCTCAGGTTCAGTCCCGCCAGGTAGTTGGACACGCCGACGTGGCAGCCCTGGCAGTTCTTGCTGAAAATCGCCTCAATGTTGCTCCACTTGGGATGGGCAGCCACCGTGGTGAGATAGTCGGCGCCCGCCGGGACAAGGATCGAACTCTGGATCGGCACGTAGGTCAGGTAGGCGATGCCGATCAGAGACACCGTAGCCAGGGTAATGGCGACAGGCCGCTTGACGGCGCGCCGGCTCCAGTTGCGGTCGTAGAAGGGCAGCGCAATCAGGATCAGGCCCGCGATGGCCGGGATGACCGCCGTGCCCACCACCTCCCAGGCCCCGCCAAAGATCTTGAGGATCTGGAAGAGAAACAGGAAGTACCACTCCGGGCGCGGGTTGACGTGCTCGTGGTTGAGCGGATCGGCCGGGTCGACCGCTGAACTGCCCGGACTTGTGCTGAATGAGTCGGCTGGGTGGATCATCGCTATCCCAATCAGCACGATAGCCGTGACCAGGATGTACATGGACGAGCCGGCGATGGTCACCGGCCAGAAGGGCTGGCCGTAACGCGGGCGGCGCTGCTGCTCCGGTGTCAGGTGTCCCTGGACCGCCTGCAGGCGCTCACTGCGCCCCTCGTCGTCATGCCGAAGCCCGTTCTGCTCGGGAATCTCTCGTATCGTCGCCATGGCTTAATGTCCTCCCTCTGCATCGTCGGCGCCAGGCGCCGAGCCGCTCGGGCGCAACGACATAGCGGAGACACCGGCGCTCGGGCTTGCCGCGGGGCGGTGGGCAAAGCGGTCGTTCGACGACGTGGCGGCCTCGGGCACGTTGGGGATTTGCTTGAGAGTATCACCCTCGTCGGTGGCGACGACCAAACCGTCGGCCGCGCTGATGCCCTGGATGTTGACCAGCAGCAGGTGCAGGCCGAGCAGACCGCCGGTGATGGCCGGCAGCAGCAACATGTGGATGGCGAAGAAGCGGCCCAGGGTTTGCCCGGTCAGGATGGGACCACCGCGCACCAGGTTGGCCAGCGGCGTGCCCACAATCGGGATCGTGTCCGCGATGTTGACGCCCACGGTGGTGGCCCAATAGGCCTTCTCATCCCAGGGCAACAGATAGCCGGTGAAAGCGAAGCCCAGGGTCATGGCCAGCAGCAGCACTCCAGAGAGCCAGGTCAACTCACGCGGATACTTGTAGGCGCCCGTGAGGAAGCCGCGCATCATGTGCATGACGACCAACACGACCATGAAGTAGTTGCCCCAGAAGTGCATGGAGCGCACCAATGAGCCGAAGGTCGAGGACATGATGACCTGGATGCTTTGCCAGGCCTCCGAGGGCGAGACCGTGTTAGGAGCGGGGCAGTGGCCCACGTAGTTCTGCTTCGTGCAGAGGAAGTACGCCGTCTGCGCTACGGGGTGATATTGCATGGCCAGCAGCATGCCGGTGACGGCCTGGCTAATGAAGATAAACAGCGTCACCTCGCCCAGGTAGTCAAGGGGGTGGATGTGCAGCGGGACGGGATGGTTCTTGACGAAGTCGATGGCGGGGCCGCTGTGAATGCGCTCGTCGAGCCAGGCGTCGAGGCCCGTGCGCTTTTTGGGTGGTTGCTGATGTTGTACGGCGCTCATACTACGATTGCCTTCCCTGGACAGTCACCTGATCGCCCTTAGAGGTAAAATTGTACTTGTACAGCGGCGCCGGGGCGGGTCCACTGATGTTCTGACCCTCTTTGTTGTAGACCGAGCCGTGGCAGGGGCAGTTGAAGCTGTTCGACTGGGCGGTCCAGGCAACCGGGCAGCCCAGGTGCGTACAGGTCTGCCCCAGGATCAGGTCGACGCCCGGAGACGAGGCGCTCTTGCGCACGGCGTAGATGCCCTGCGCGTCTCCGCGCCCGGTGGCGTCGTAGATGAAGGGGCCAGCCACGCCGTTCTGAAAGCTGTAGCTCGTCCCATCGGGGCCGGTAATGCTATCGGCGGTGACCGTGCCCAGGCTCTGCGGCCGGGAGCCCTCGCCCTTGCGCGGGATCAGATAGGCGATGGCGGCCCCGATGTAGCCGATGCTGACGATGCCAATCAGCGTGGTCGCGGTCAGGATCATAAAATTGTAGCGCGATGGCGATGTATGCGTTTGGACGGTCTGCGGGGTCGACGCCATTCCTCCTCCTCGTCTCGTTCACAGTTGCGCGAGCGGTACACGTACCGTACATGTGGGGCAAAGAGGAGCGCGCCGACTGTATGCTGATGTACATGACAGGCGCGCTCAGAGACCAGGGCGACTCTATACCAGTAGTATACGCGGTTTAGCCTCCGGGAACAAAGGAGCGCCCCTTGCTCCCAGGGCCTGTGAAAAGCTGCCGCTATTCCTGGCCCTGCTGGTCGAGTAAAGCACGTAAGCGGACTAGCTCTGCCTCCGCCGCGTTAGCGCGGGCGGCTTCCGCATTGGCCCGTCTGGCTTCGCTGTCGGCGCGCGCGGCCTCTTCCTCGGGTGATGGCAGGACGACCCCTGCCCGGTCGCGCGCGCAAGCGGTCGTTGACGGCCCGGTAGAGACCAAGCTCCAAGGTGTCGCTCCACAGTGTCCCCCGCGCGTCGACCGTCCATGGCACGAAGGCTCCAGCCTCGCTGCGCTGGTAGCCAAAGAGCGCGGGACCGTCGTCCCGACGGTGGGGGTCGAAAATGGCCAACTCACGCACGCCCATCGTGTCGTAAAGCGCGGGCTTCTCTTCCAGGTCGCGCTGCCGGCTCTCCTCGCTCACCACTTCCAGCGCAAAAAGGGGCGGCCCTTCCTCATCGACTCTCCATGAGGTCCGCTCACGGTCCACGGCCTCGGCCATGAACAGGTCGGGGACCACGGGGAATGCGCGCCCGCTGAGAGGGATGGGCATGATGACGTTGATCTCGGCCGAGAGATACCAGGGCAGGGCTCGTCGCTCCGCGTGCAGGCGCAGGATCGACATCAGCAGGGCCACGACGCGCCATTGGAAGTCGGACATGACCATCCAGGGGGCCTCCTCGCTGTCGCTGGCTAGCATAAGCACCAACAACTCGGTGTCCGTCAAGCGTTTCAACGGAATGAGACGGTCGGTCAGCATGTCGTCCTGTCCTTCAGCCGACTGATCGGTACGACTACGAGCCGGCGAGTACCTTGAGGCCTATTTGCTCTTGCGATGGCTGTAGCCCTGTCTCTGGCGCCACGATGTCTTGCAGCGCCAGGGGCAGCACCTCGTCCATGTGTTCGACAAAGACGATGCGCAGGTCGCGCTGCACGTCCCTGGGGATCTCCGGGAGGTCCTTGCGGTTGCGCTTGGGGGCCACGAAGGTCTTGAGCCCGGCGCGGTGGGCCGCCAGCACCTTCTCCTTGAAGCCGCCGATCTCCAGCACGCGCCCGCGCAGAGTGATCTCGCCGGTCATGGCCACGTCGCGCCGCACCGGCCGCCGCGTCAGCGCCGAGATTAGCGCCGTGGCCATCGTGATACCCGCCGAGGGGCCGTCCTTTGGCACCGCCCCGGCCGGTAGATGCACGTGGATCTCGAGCGACTCGTAGAAGCGCGGCTCCAACCCCAGCGCGTGGGCGCGCGAACGGGCGTAGCTGAGCGCGGCCTGGGCCGACTCGCGCATCACGTCGCCCAATTGGCCGGTCAGCGTCACGTTGCCCTTGCCCTCCAGGATGGCCACCTCGCAGGTGATGAGGTCTCCGCCGGCCGCCGTCACCGCCACGCCCGTGGCCACGCCGACCTCGTCATGTTCCTCGGCCAGGCCATAGCTGAAGCGCGCCGGACCCAGGTAGCGGCGCAGCAGCGGCTCGCTGACCGTGCGCGCGGTGCGCTTGCCTTCGGCCAGGCCGCGCGCCGCCTTGCGTGCCACCGTACCGATCTCGCGCTCCAGGTTGCGCACGCCCGCCTCGTGGGTGTACTCGCGCGCGATCTGGCGCAGGGCGTCATCGCCGAAGCGCAGGCGCCCTGGCGTGAGCCCATGCTCCTCCAACTGGCGCGGTACCAGGAACTGGCGCGCGATGGCCAGCTTCTCGTCCTCCACGTAGCCGGGCAGCTCGATGACCTCCATGCGGTCGCGCAGGGCGGGCGGGACCGGGTCGAGGATGTTGGCCGTGCAGACGAAGAGCACGCGCGAGAGGTCGTAGGGCACGTCCAGGTAGTGGTCGGAGAAGGCGTGGTTCTGCTCGGGGTCGAGCACCTCCAGCAGCGCCGCGGAGGGGTCGCCGCGGAAGTCCATGCCGATTTTATCGACCTCGTCGAGCATAAAGAGCGGGTTGACCGTCCCGGCGGTGCGCATGGTCTGCAGGATGCGGCCGGGCAGGGCGCCGATGTACGTGCGGCGGTGGCCGCGGATCTCGGCCTCGTCGCGCACGCCGCCCATGCTGACGCGCACGAAGGTGCGGCCCATCGACTGCGCAATAGAGCGGCCCAGGCTGGTCTTGCCAACGCCGGGCGGCCCCACGAAACACAGGATGGGCGAGCGCATCTTCTGGGTCAGCTTGCGCACGGCCATATAGTCCAGGATGCGCTCCTTGACCTTGGGTAAGCCGTAGTGGTTGCGGTCGAGCAGGCGGGCCGCCTCGGCGATGTCGAGCGTGTCCTCGCTGGCCTGCGTCCAGGGCAGCCCCAGCAGCCAATCGACGTAGCTGCGCACCATGCCCACCTCGGGTGAGGCCGGGGGCATGGCCGAGAGGCGGCGCAACTCGACCTCGGCGCGCTCTTTGACGGTCGGCGGGAGCTCAAGGCCGGCCAGCTTTTCTTGCAGTTCACTCATGTCGCGCGTGAAGGGATCGCTCTCGCCCAGTTCTTTCTGGATGGCGCGCAACTGCTCACGCAGGAAATACTCGCGCTGGCTCTTGTCGACCTCTTGCTGCACCTGGGAGTGGATGCGGTTCTGCAGCTCCAGGATGTCAAGCTCTTTGCTCAGCAGCACGCTCATGTTCCGCAGCCGCTCCTCGACGGAGAGCGTCTGCAGCACCTCCTGGCGCTGTGCCACCGTGATGTCAAGCGCCCCGGCCACCAGGTCGGCCAGCCAGCCGGGCTCGTCCACGTTCATGGCGGCGATATAGGCCTCCTCGGGCAGCGTCTTGCTCGCCTTGACCGTCCGCTCGAACAGGGCCAGCACGGCGCGCATCAGCGCCTCGACCATCGGGGTGCGCTCGGTCTCCTCATCGATGGGCTCGACCCTGGCGATCAGGTAGGGCTCATGCTGATCGTAGCCCACCACGCGCACGCGGCGCAGCCCCTGCACCAGCACGGAGGTGTGCCCGTCGGGCATCTTCAGGACGCGGCCGATGTCGGCCTCGACCCCGATGTCATAGAGATCGCCGCCCTCGACAACCTCTTTCTCCCCGTCGCGCTGAGCCACGACGAGAAGGTTTGCATCGTGCAGCGTGGCCGCCTCGACCGCGTGGAGCGATTGCTCGCGGCTCACGTAGAGCGGCGTGACGGCACGCGGGAAGATGACCGTGTTGATCAGCGGCAACACGGCCAGATTGTGTGTCTTGGGACTGTCTGCTATGTCGGTTAGGGTTCCCGCTCGGGGGGCCCGGCGTGCGCGTGGCAAGGGTTTCTCCTCCCTCTGATCGTACTTGACAGTGTACCAGATGCGTTATCTGCGCCCACGGTACGCCAGGGCCAGAGGTGCACCTTAAAATTGTGGGATTCGACCTGCGACTGCGGTCGCAGGGCAGCGCACGGACACTGCGGTGTCAGAACGAGGCCAAAAGCGAGGTGACGGCGGACCACACCCGACCGCAGTCGTCGTCCGCTTCCATGCGACCGCCGTCGCAGGCCCGTTCCGGCCGCAGTCCACTTTTTTGAGGCGCACCCCAGGGCCAGAGGGCCAGGGTCTGTGAATTGTACGGCGTCCTACTGGGAGCGTGGGCGGCCCGCCCGCCTCACGTGGTGCTCTGGCGGGAGCGCGGCCAGCGTCCACGACGGTTGGCGCACTGATTCCGCGTGGCCGCGACGGAAGCGGGCGAGCCGCCCACGCTCCCCGTCCGCCAATTCACAGACCCTGCATGGTACGCTCGGAGAGGACCATGCCCTGCTACGCCAGGCGCTGGCCCTCGGCCCGCATGGGAGGGTGCGGTTAAGACCCAACTGGTACGACGGGTCGCGGACGCCTTACTACCGGCCTACCCGGACGGCGTCTGGCTGGCCGACCTTGCTGCTAGGCGTCAGGGGCGTACAGGCACTGCCAACAGTGCACGGAGACGATGGGCTTCGGTGCGTTCATCCTTCCTCATCTATCCCGTCGACGAGCGTGACGTCTCACTCCGCACGCTCGTCCTGAAGCTCTCGCCATGCCTTTGGGTCCGCGCGCAATGCCGCGTACTCCTCATTCGACACGTCGTTCAGTCGTCGAATAAAACGCTCCTCGACCGCGCGTGCCAGTGCGGCCGGGACAGTTGTTCCATCGAGACGCGCTACCTCCTCGAGCATCACCTGCGTGTCGAGGTCGAGCCCTATTGATGGACGTTGGATGCCCAAAGTCTGGCCCGTAACCGGAGCAAAGTCACTCATGCCATTCGTCCTTTGCCAACTGTCAAGGCTCTCTTCGAGGGATCCTTCACGCCGCTTTAAGCGATGATCGACGCAGACGCTTGTTCTAGCGCACAACTCCTGGCACTTCGCCCATCTAGGTTATGATGTAAGGATAACAGTTGTGACATCCCGCCGTTGGCGCCCATGCCCGTGGCCTGCGCCTTGGTGATGCGCGCGATGCTCGTCACCGCAACCCGCGCGACGTGGTCGAGCACCTTGCCCGTCGCGGGGTCCACGGCCTGCGTCGAGGCGTCGATGGCGCCGCGCAGGCGCACCCACGGGCGACCTGAGAGTCGCGGCAGATGGGTGCTGTCGTAGCGCGCGAAGACGACCTGATCGACGGTCGTGTCGGGGTTCAGGTGGATGGTGTACTCGGCGTAGCCGTCGTACGTCTCGGCGTCGACGACCTGCCCCGCGATGTCGACCCGGCAGCCGATATACGATGCCGCGCGCGCGTGGACGGCGGGCCAGTTGCGGTCGCGCAACGGCGCCGGGCAGCGCGCATTGGCGCCGACCGCGTAGGCAGGAGCCGTCGTCGCGGCGGTGTGGTGAGCTTGCGCCGCCGCGGCGCCCGACGACGAGAGGAGCGAGAGGAGAAAGAAGCCGGCGCCGGCCACCAGCGCGCGGCGCGCCCGATTCACGTGTGTCATGTCATACATCCCTTCTATGTGAGCCGTACGGGGTGAAAGTAGCAGCGGTTTTGTCGCGGCAGCCATCGAGACACGCTACGGGAGATGTATCGACGCTATACGACCACACCTGAAGATGATGGCATGGACCCTATCACGCTTACGCGGACGACGCGTGGCTGCCGATGAAGGCGAGCACGCGCGTCCAGGCGTCGGCCGAGGCGTCGGCGTAGGCGGCCGACTGGCGGTCGAAGAAGCTGTGCGGCGCGCCGGGGTAGACGACGATGTCGTGCTCCACGCCGGCGTTGTCCAACTCCCGGTCCAGCGTGTCCACTTCGGCCTGGGGGATGAACGAGTCCGCCCCGCCGAAGAGACCCAGGACGGGGTACCTGATCCGCATGGCCTGCTCGAGGAGGGTCCCGCCGCCACCAACATCGCGCGAGAGCGCGGCGTAGAAGCCGATGGCCCCGGACAGCGGCGCCTCGCGCGTGGCGGTCTTCAGAGACAGCGCGCCGCCCATACAGAAGCCTATCGTGAACGCGGGCAGGTCGGCCGGCATGCCCTCATGGTGATAGGCGAGCGCCGCGTCGACGTCGGATGAGAACGTGTCGAATGACATCTGCTGCACGTGGGGCCTGAACTCGAACGCGTCGTCGCGGTCGGTCAGGCCGGCGGTGCGGCCGAAGTAGTCGATGGCCACGGCGGCGACGCCCTGCTCGGCAAAGCGCACCGCCAGGTCCTTGTAGAAGCCGTGCAGGCCGCGCACGTCGGGAAAGATAATCGCGCGCGCCGCCGACGACATCGCCTCCGGTACGGCCGTATAGGCGGCGAAGCGGTTCCCATCGGCCGCGGTCAGCACGATGTCGTGGCCGTGGGCCGCGCCTCCGTCGCTTGGGGGCAGGGGAGGGCGCGCGTTCGTGTCGTAACACATGGTCTCTCGTATCCTTTTCCATCTCGGTCGTCGTCTGGCCGATAGCCTTCCATCGCAAGATAGCAGGGTTGCGGCGCCCGTGGCCAATCCGTGTTGGCGCGGTCCTGCAACATCCCCGATCACATCTTCGCGGACACCTCGGCCAGGACGCGATCGATCAGGGCCTGCACCGGCAGCGCGCCGAGGTCCTCGCCGCCGCGCGAACGCACCCCCACCGCGTCGGCGTCCTGCTCTCTATCTCCGACGACGAGCATATAGGGGACCTTTTGCAACTGCGCCCGGCGGATCTTGGCCTGCATGCGGTCCTTGCCCTCGTCCGTCTCGACGCGCAGGCCGGCCGCCTTGAGCCGGTCCGCGACGTTGTAGGCGTAGTCGAGGTGCTTATCGGTCGAGATAGGGATAACGACGGCCTGCACGGGGGCCAACCACACCGGGAAGGCGCCGGCGTAGTGCTCGATCAGCACGCCGAAGAAGCGCTCCATGCTGCCCAACAGCGCCCGGTGGACCATGTAGGGCTGGTGGGGCTGGCCGTCCTCGCCAGCATACCGCAGGCCGAAGCGAGCCGGCAGGTTGAAGTCGAACTGGATCGTGCTCAACTGCCACTCGCGGCCCAGCGCGTCGCGCACCTTGAGGTCGATCTTGGGGCCATAAAAGGCGCCCCCGCCCTCATCGATGTCGTAGGATAGGTTCTGCTCGGCCAGGGCGCGCCGCAGCGCCGCGGTAGCGCGCTCCCAGTCGGCCTGGTCGCCCACGAATTTGTCGGGCCGCGTGGAGAGATAGCCCCGAAAGTCGGTCAGGCCAAAGGCGCGCAGCACGTAGAGCGAGAAGGCCAGCGCGCGGCCGATCTCGTCCTCGACCTGATCAGGCCGGCAGAAGATGTGCGCGTCGTCCTGCGTGAAGCCGCGCACGCGGGTCAGGCCGTGCAGCACGCCGCTGCGCTCGTAGCGGTAGACCGTGCCGTACTCGGCGTAGCGTCGCGGCAGGTCGCGGTAGGAGCGCGGGTGCGACTTATAGATCTGGATGTGAAAGGGACAGTTCATGGGCTTGGCGTAGTAGGGGTCGCCGTCGATGTCCATGGGCGCGAACATGTTCTCTTTGTAGAAGTCCAGGTGGCCCGACGTCTCCCACAGGGTGGCGCGCCCGATATGCGGCGAGAAGACCCACTCGTAGCCGTTCTGGAGGTGCGCCTGGCGCGCGAAGTCCTCGGCCAACACGCGCGCCATGGCTCCCTTGGGATGCCATAGGATCAGGCCGGGGCCGACGTCCTCCGAGACGCTATATCCGAGACGCTATAGAGGTCGAGTTCCTTGCCCAGGCGGCGATGGTCGCGCCGCCTGGCCTCCTCCAGTCGCCAGAGGTAGCGGTCCAGTTCCTCCTTGCGGCGCCACGCCGTGCCATAGACGCGTTGAAGCATGGGACGGTGCTCGTCGCCGCGCCAGTAGGCGCCGGAGACGTGGAGCAGGGCGAAGGCGTCGGCGGGGATCTCGCCCGTGCGCGCCAGGTGCGGCCCGCGACAGAGGTCCTCGAAGCCGTCCTGACGATAGGTCGAGATCACGGTGCTGCTCGCCTCGCCCGCGTCGCCGGTGGCGCCCACGTCACTGCCGGCCAGTGCACGCTCATCACCGCCGTCCTCATCCTGCCCATGGGCCAGCCCCTCGATCAGCTCCAGTTTGTAGGGTTGGTCCGCGAAGAGGCGACGCGCCTCGTCGGCGTCGACGACGCGGTAGGCGAAGGGGTAGTCGGCGGCGATGATGCGGCGCATGCGTTCTTCCAGCGCACGGAGGTCGTCGGGCGTCAGCGGGCGCGGCAGGTCAAAGTCGTAGTAGAAGCCGTCCTCGATGGGCGGCCCGATGGCCAGCTTGCCCTCGGGGAAAGAGTCGAGCACGGCCTGCGCCAACACGTGCGCGGCGGAGTGGCGCAGGCGGTAGTAGGGGTCGGGGTCGGGTGACACGGACATGGCGAACGTCCTCCAGGTGAATCAAGCAAAAGCCCGTCATTCCCTACATCGGGACGACGGGCTCGTCGTGGTTCCACCCGGACGTTCCCCGGAACGCCTGACATGTCCGTACACTGGCGCCCTGGGCTCGTTAGGCTGGTAACGGGCGCCCCCCGTGCTCCCCTACACGTCGCGGCGACCGGCGGCCGCCGGTTCGTAGCGTTGGGAGAGCGGCATCGTGAGGTGGTTCTCGCCGGGGTCATGGCCGGGCGCGCTCACAGTCGGTGGCGCGCCCTCCCTGTGGGCTGTATCCTGGCTACTCGTCCTCGTGGCCGTTCTATAAGCTGATCTGACCACAGTATAATACACGCTTCGATCAGCATCCACCGCCCCCTTGACAGAACGGTTCCCTCTCTGTTATTAATTAACTAGTCAAAAAGTGAGGGGCGGAGAGATGGCACGGATCGCGGACGGGCCGGCAAGTGCGGAGCGGCGGGAGCAGATCCTGGAAGCTGCGATGCGCGTCTTCGCGCGCAAGGGCTACGCCGATGCGACAAACAAGGATATCGCGACAGAGGCCGGCATCACGCCCGGCTTGATCTACCACTATTTCCAGGACAAGCGCGCGCTCTTCGAGGCCATTTTCGTCGAGCGCAGCCCTCTCTCGATCAGCCAGGGCATCCTGTCGTCAGATGACGTGTTCGAGCTCGACCCGCGCGCGTTGATGATCGGCCTGGTCACCGCCATCGCCAACCGGCTGGAGACCAGCGAGTACGGCCCCGCCTTTCGCGCCATGATCGGCGAGATGATGCGCGATCCCGACATGGCCGCCATCTTCAACCGTAACGCGCACCAGGTGGTCGACCTGTTGGGCAGCTACCTGCAGCGGCAGGTCGAGCGGGAGCGTATCCGGCCCGTCGACACGTACCTGATGGCGCAGCTCCTCTTCAGCAGCGTGGTGGCCACCATAGCGCGGCGGTCCATCGACAGCGATCTCAGGCTGTGCTCGTACAGTCACGAGCAGATCGCTACCGCGCTGGTCGACCTGTCGCTCTATGGCCTGGAGCCCCGACCGGCATGACCATCGGCGGAGTTCACTGGCATGGCTCGCCGCGCGGTAGGCCACCAGTGCCATCATTGTTAATTGTCTAGATAATAAATGCATTGGACGAGGAAGGGTTGATACGGGGCTGGGCATCTTACTGCATCTGGCTCCAGGGGGTTTTCGCATGGCTATGGCACAACCAGGCGCGGTCGCGCCTCCCGGTCGCAGGACACGAACCGTTGGCGCCGTGACCGCATCGACGGCGCAGGCGGCGCCGACCGCAGGCAGCTATAAGTGGTGGGTCCTGGTCACGGCGGTCTTTGGCGTCTTCGTCAGCCTGCTCGACGCTACCATCGTCAACACCGCCCTGCCCAAGATGCAGGCCGTCTTTGGCGCCGATCTGCACCAGATATCTTATGTCAACACGGCCTATACCCTGTCGCAGGGCGTGGTCGTGGCCGCCGCGGGCTACCTGGCCAATCGCTTCGGCATCAAGCGCATCTACCTGGGCTCGCTGGCGCTGTTCACCGCCGGGTCCGCCCTGTGCGGCCTGGCCTGGAGCACGGGCATCCTGATCGTCTTCCGGGTCTTGCAGGGCGCGGGCGGCGCGGCCCTGTTCCCGCTCTCTATCGCCCTGATCTTCGCCGCCTTCCCGCCAAGGGAGCGCGGCCTGGCCAATGGCGCCTTCGGCATCCCCATCCTGGTGGCGCCGGCCATCGGCCCCACCCTGGGCGGCTTCCTGGCCCAGTACGCCGACTGGCGCTGGATTTTCTACGTCAACGTGCCCATCGGCATCGTCGGCGTCCTGATCGGGTACCGGGTCTTGCGCGAGTCCATCCCGCAGCGCGGGCTGCGCTTCGACCTGCGCGGCTTCCTGCTCGTCGGCGCCGGGCTGGGCCTGCTGCTCTACGGCCTCTCCAACCTGGCCTACGACGGCTGGGGCTCGCTCCTGAGCGTGTCTGG